>Ga0137377_10003514_pt1 | contig 12170 bp, 14 predicted proteins | sample SagtaG_22_FD_104815 | JGI IMG/M metagenome (GOLD analysis project Ga0137377, IMG submission 104815) | Vadose zone soil microbial communities from Sagehorn Ranch, Mendocino, California, USA - Sage2_L_40_16 metaG | ecosystem: Environmental > Terrestrial > Soil > Vadose zone | place: USA... | reverse complement strand
TCTCGCCTGCAGGCATAGCGGGGATCGAGGCGCTGCTCGCGCGTCCGCTCGCGGAGGCGCGCGACGCCGGCCTTGCGGAACGGTCGACGCGAGACGCACTCACCGTCATCACCGCCGCCTACGAGTACTTCGGGAACTTCAGGTTGCGCACTCTCCGCAGCGCCTAACTCGCCTTCGGCGAAACCCAATCCCGTTCGAGTGCATCCTCGAGCCAGCTTCCGACACCGGCGATCGAGAGGCGTTCCTGTGCGAGTGAATCCCGGTCCCGGACGGTCACGGTGTTGTCCTCGAGCGTCTGCTCGTCGACGGTGAACGCCCACGGGGTGCCGATCTCGTCCTGCCGGCGATACCGCCGACCGATTGCGCCGTTGTCGTCGTACTCGACGCTGTGGCGGCGGCGCAGGTCCTCGTAGAGGGAGCGTGCCTTCGCCACCATGTCGTCGCTCTTGCCGATCAGCGGGAGGATCGCCGCAGTGACCGGAGCCATCTTCGGATGGAGGCGTAGCACGGTTCGCTCGCGCTCACCGACGACCTCCTCGTCGTACGCGTCGACGAGGAGCGCGACCATGATCCGCTCGATGCTGACAGCGGGCTCGATCACGTAGGGGACATATCGTTCGCCGTCCTGGCCCACGTACTCGAGCTTCGTCGTCGAATACTCGGCGTGCTGGGTCAGGTCGAAGTCGCCTCGATTCGCGATCCCTTCGAGCTCGCCCCAGCCGATCGGGTACTCGTACTCGATGTCGCTCGTTCCCTGGGAGTAGTGCGACCGCTCTTCGGGGCCGTGCTCGCGCACGCGGAGCTTGCTGTCGCGTAGCCCGTACCGTCGATACCAGTTGAGGCGTTCGTCGATCCAGTAGCGGTACCACTTCTCGGCTTCGTCCGGTGGGACGAAGAACTCCATCTCCATCTGCTCGAATTCACGCACGCGGAAGAGGAAGTTGCCCGGCGTGATCTCGTTGCGGAAGGACTTGCCGATCTGCGCGATTCCGAACGGCGGCTTGCGCCGCGCGATCTGGAGCACGTTCTTGAAGTTGATGAAGATTCCCTGCGCCGTCTCGGGTCGCAGGTACGCACGCGAGCCTTCTTCCTGCAGCGCGCCGACCGTGGTCTCGAACATCAGGTTGAACCGCCGTGGCTCGGTCAGGTCGCACTCGGGCGTCTCGCCGGGGTGCTTGCTCGGCTTGAGGCCACACTGCGAGTCCTCCAGCTTGTCGGCCCGAAAGCGGAGCTTGCACGTGCGGCAGTCGATCAGCGGATCGGTGAATCCAGCGACATGGCCGGACGCCTCCCAGACCTTGGGATGGAGGATGATCGCCGAGTCGATCGCAACGATGTCGTCGCGGTTTCTCACCATCGCCTCGAACCAGCGCTCCCGGATGTTGTTCTTCATCAGGACGCCGTAATGCCCATAGTCGAAGGTCGAGCCCATGCCGCCGTAGATCTCGGAGGACGGGAAGACGAACCCGCGGCGGCGGGAGAGGGAGACGATCTTGTCCATCGTTACCGCGTCGGGCATCGGCAGGGACGTTATCCGCGACAATGTGGCCGTGACGGAGCAGCCGACCGTCGAGCTCCACATCGTCTCCGATTCCACCGGAGAGACTGCGGCGCGCCTTGTGCTCGCGCTCGAGGCCCAGTTTCCCGAGCAGGCGTTCGAAGAGGTCCGCCATACGAGGGCCGAGACGGTCGACGATCTGGAGCGTGCCGTCGCCAGCGCCCGTGGGCACGCTGCCGTCCTGATCTACACGCTCGTCGACCCTGAGCTCCGCGACGCAATGCGCCGGCTCTGCCGCCGCGCCCGTGTGCACTACTGCGACTTGCTCGGGCATCCGATCGATGCCGTGGCGCGCGTGTCCGGACACACCGCGCGCATGACGCCCGGCTCTCGGGCACCGCTGACTCCCGCGTACTTCCGCCGCATCGAGGCGATGGAGTTCGCGGTCAAGTACGACGACGGAGTGGGGGCGGGTCTCGACGAGGCCGACATCGTCCTTGTCGGCGTCTCGCGCACCTCGAAGACACCGCTGTCGATCTACCTGGGCTATCTCGGTCACAAGGTCGCGAACGTGCCGATCGTGAAGGGCATCAAGCCGCCGAAGGAGTTGTTCGAGCTCGACCCGACGAAGATCGTCGGCCTGACGATCCACGCCGACCGCCTCGCCGAGATCAGGCGGGCGCGCGTGCGGAACCTCGGTGCGAACAACCGGCGCTACGCGGAGCTGAGCGAGGTGTACGACGAGCTCGACGAGGCGACCGCCGTACAGCGGAAGCTCGGTTGCCCGGTCATCGACATCTCGGAGCTGTCGATCGAGGAGACGGCGCAGCGGATCCTGAGGACCGTCGAGGGCCGGAAGGCGGAAGCTGCGGAGGCCGAAGTCACGTGAAGCCGAAGCCGCCCGTGCCCTGGTGGCGCTGGGCCATGTGGTGGAGCATTCTCGGCTTCGCTCTCGTCCTTTTTTACGTGCTGCTGACACCCATCTGGCTCGGGCTCAGAGGACTTGCCTGGCTAGCGGAGTTCCGAGCTCGCCGCCGGCGCGGCAGCTGAAATGGAACCCGCGGCGCGGCAGCCGTGTACCAAGTACGTGACGCCGCTCCGAATCGCGATCCTCTGCGTGACAGCCGCATTCATCTACGCGGTCGGCGCCATGCCGAGCACCGCGTCCCCGACCTCAGGGCGAACCGTTCCGTGTGGCGAAAGCATCGACATTACGAAGTTCCCCTATGTCGGTAGCAATCGTCCGCAATATCGCTACCGCCTCGTGCTCGGCGCCGTCTCCGTTCCGCCTGCTTACCTTGCGCAAGTCGTGCCGACCGGAGAAACGCCGTGGGGCTGGTGGCGAAAAGCGGGACTCGTCGTTCGCGCCGGCGGGCCCGTGGTCTCGATCAGCGTCCCGCCGGGCTGGCGCGCACGAGCCGGCATTGCATGGGGTTACGGCAACAGCGGTGTGTTCGACACTCTTCGGATCGGGGGTTGCCCTGGCCCCGGGGGGCGTGGCCTCGCGTTCTCGGGGGGCTTTTACCTCCGCTCGCCGTCGGCCTGTCTGCCGCTCGTCTTCCGCGTCGGCAGGCGAGGCGAGACCGTCCGCTTCGGTATCGGACGCAGGTGTCGAGTATGAGATGCCGCTCGTCGCTTCAGGAAAGCACGGCTCGCATGAAGAGAAAGTTCGGGATCCGGCGCCCGGGGTCCGGAGGCTCGCGCAGCGACTCGATGAGGAACCCCGCATTCTCTAGGGCGCGTGCATAGTCCTCGAGTGGATAGGTCCAACCGTGGAAGTGCATCTCGTGTCCGTCTCGACGCACGGTCATCTCGAAGCGACGCTGGCCGAAGTACTGTCCGTCGATTCGAAACGACGCGTCGGGATCGCCGCTCACGAAGTGCCCCGCATCACGCATCGGGTGCGTGATGCAGGCGCAGAGCCGGCCGCCCCGCTCGAGCACGCGCGACGCTTCGCCGACCGCGCCTGGCATCTCGTCGAAGTCCATGAGCGAGTTGAAGGCGACGACGAGGTCGAAGCTGTCGTCGTCGAACGGAAGCGCGGCCGCATCGGCGACGAGATATTCCGAGTCAGGATCGGCTTCGCGTGCGAGTCGAATGAGAGTTTCGGAGATGTCAATCGCGACAACGTCGTGACCAGCCGCGTTCAGGTCACGCGAGACACGCCCTTCGCCGCAGCCCAGATCGAGCGTTTTGCGGCCCGCTTTGGGGACGAAATCGAAGAACGAGGTCCGGGTCTCTCTCCAGTACGAGTCGTGCCCGGGCCGGCGCGCCCAGGTCGCCCAGCGTTCTGCCCACCGTTCCCAGTGCTCTGCTCCGGTCGTCATTGGAGGAGTCTCGCGTCGAGTTCGGTTTCGCCGTCGGGCGTTACGCGGTAAGCTGCGGCTCCCTCGCGCGAAGTGACCACCTCGCACAGCTCGGTGCCGGTGAAGTGAAGGGCGACGTCGTCGTCGGCGGCGACACCCGAGGCGAGTCCTCCAGCGACGAGTTGCTTGTAGACGGGACGGCGCCGCTCCTCACCGTCGTAGTGCGGGCAGGCGCTTCCCGGGAGAAGGCCGAGGCACTCGATCGGCGCGAGCTCGGGGCCGAACGAATCCGTAACCCCGTGCTCGAACCAGCAGATCATTCCCGCGCTCCAGCCGGTCAGCAGGATGCCCTGCTGCCAGGCCTCGCGGAGGATCTGGTCGAAGCCGTGTGTGCGCCAGACGGCGAGGGCGTTCGCCGTGTTGCCGCCGGTGATGAGGATCGCGTCGTGGTCGAACACCAGTTCACGCAGTCGCGAGGGCGGCCAGGGAAAGAAGTGCAGGTGCGTCATCTCGGCACGGCCGTGGAGTCGCTCGTACCACCAGACCGTCCGGGCCGGGTCCTCCATGGCGGCGGTCGGTACGTAGAGCAATCGCTTTCCCGACGCGAGGCCGAGCACGTGGTCGAGCAGTGTCTCGTCAGGGATTCCGCCCATCGCAACGATCGTCGGGTCAGGCACAACGCCGGAGTATTGCAGGGGATTTGTGAGAGGATTCTCCCTTGGCCGCGCGCTACGTCTACGCCTTCGACGAGCCTTCCTCAGGCGGACGCGAGCTCCTGGGCGGCAAGGGGATCGGCCTCGCCGAAATGACGAAGATGGGGGTGCCCGTCCCGGCCGGGTTCACGATCACAACCGACGCCTGCCGCGCCTACATGTCGAACGGCAAGACACTGCCGGACGGGGTGGAGAAAGAGATCCAGGAGCATCTCGGCGCACTCCAGGAGAAAACGGGCAAGCGCTTCGGCGACACGAACGACCCGCTGCTCGTATCGGTCCGGTCGGGTGCGGCGGTCTCGATGCCGGGGATGATGGATTCGATCCTCAACCTCGGTCTGAGCGACGACGCGGTTGTCGGCCTCGCCCGCGCGACGGAGAACGAACGGTTCGCGAACGACTCCTACCGGCGCTTGATTCAGATGTACGGCGAGGTGGTCGACGACATCCACGGGCACCGGTTCGAGCAGGCCCTGACCGATCTGAAGAAGTCGAAAGACTCCTCGCAGGACGTCGATCTGTCCGCCGACGATCTCGCCGAACTGATCGACACCTACCGGGTGATCTACCGCGAGGAGACCGGTCGCGACTTTCCGCAGGACCCGCGTGAGCAGCTCGCCCGCGCAGTACGCGCGGTCTTCGACTCGTGGGACTCGCCGCGCGCTCAGGTCTATCGCCGGACGTACGACATCCCGGACGACCTCGGCACTGCGGTCAACGTCGTGCAGATGGTGTTCGGCAACAAGGGAGAACAGTCCGGCACCGGCGTCGCGTTCACACGCGATCCCTCGACCGGCGAGCAGGGGCTGTACGGCGAGTTCCTGGCCAATGCGCAGGGGGAGGACGTCGTCGCCGGCATTCGCACGCCGGAGCCGCTCACGCACATGGAGCAAAAGCTTCCCGCCGCCTTTGCCCAGCTGCTCGACACCATGCGCCGGCTGGAGGAGCACTACCGCGACATGCAGGACATCGAGTTCACGGTCGAGGACAACGAGCTCTATCTCCTGCAGACGCGTTCAGCCAAACGCACAGCCGCGGCTTCGGTCAAAGCTGCTGTCGACATGGCCGACGAAGGCCTGATCTCGCGTGAGGATGCGATCGCCCGGATCGATCCTGCGCAGCTCGAGCAGCTCCTACATCCGATGATCGACCCGGCCACGCGTTGGGAGGTGGCGACGAAGGGCCTGAACGCCTCGCCCGGCGCGGCCTGTGGCGCGATCGTGCTCGACGCCGACACGGCGGAGGAGCGCGGCAGGGCGGGTGAGAGCGTGATCCTCATCCGCTGGGAGACGACGCCGGACGACATCCATGGATTGATCCAGGCGGCCGGAATCCTCACCGCCCACGGCGGCATGACCTCACACGCCGCGGTGGTGGCGCGGGGCATGGGCAAGCCGTGCGTCGCGGGCTGCGAAGGGCTCTCGATCGACCTCGACGCGCGCACGATCACCGTCGGAAAAACGACCCTGTCCGAGGGCGATCTCCTCACGATCGACGGCAGTACCGGAGCGGTGATCGTGGGAGAGGTGCCGCTCGTCGCACCCGCCGTCAACGACGATCTCAAGACGATCCTCGGCTGGGGCGACGAGCACCGGACTCTGAAGGTGCGTGCGAATGCCGACACTTCGGAGGATGCCACGAAGGCGCGCGAGTTCGGAGCGGAAGGCATCGGCCTCTGCCGCACCGAGCACATGTTCATGGCAGATGACCGGCTGCCCGTCATGCGCGAGATGATCCTTGCCGAGAGCGAGGACGGCCGTCGCGAGGCGCTCGACAAGCTGCTGCCGATGCAGCAGGGCGACTTCGAGGCCATCTTCGAGGCGATGGCCGGGCTGCCCGTGACGATCCGCCTGCTCGATCCGCCGCTGCACGAGTTCCTGCCGCCGCTCGGCCAGGTGACGGACGAGAGAACGCGCCGCCGCGTCAAACAGCTGCAGGAATCGAACCCAATGCTCGGGACCCGTGGCTGCCGGCTCGGCCTGCAGTGGCCGGAGATCTACGAGATGCAGGTTCGAGCGATCGTCCGCGCTGCGCGTGCGGTCGACCAGCGGACCGGAGAGACGCCCCTGGTCGAGATCATGCATCCGCTGGTCGGGTTCGAGGAGGAGCTGCGCCGGCTGCGCGACCTGACCGTCCGCGTGGCGCACGAGGAGGCGCCCGAGGTCGAGTATCTGTGCGGGACGATGATCGAGCTGCCGCGCGCGTGCATCCGCGCCAACGAGATCGCCGAGCAGGCCGACTTCTTCTCCTTCGGGACGAACGACCTCACGCAGACCACACTCGGCTTCTCGCGCGACGACGCGGAGGGCAAGTTCCTGACGTACTACCTCGAGGAAGGGGTGCTCGAGAAGAACCCGTTCGAGACGCTCGACATCGACGGGGTCGGCGACCTGATGCGAATCGCCGTCAAGCGTGGTCGTTCGACCAAGCCCGACCTGAAGCTCGGCATCTGCGGCGAGCACGGGGGAGAGCCGAAGTCGGTCGCGTTCTGCCACGAGCTCGGGCTCGACTACGTGTCGTGCTCGCCCTATCGGGTGCCGCTCGCACGGTTGGCTGCGGCGCAGGCCGCCCTGGCCGCGACTGGGATCGTCGCGTATGCGGCCGCAGGGGGCTGATGAGCTACGCAATCCTCCTCGACGGTGAGCGCGTCGCGCACATGAGCTCCGACGAGGCCGTCCGCGCCTGGATAGCGAAGTACCGTGAAGACCATGCTGAGGACGACCCCTCAGCGGTGCATCTCCAGATCCTCGAACGGGGCGCGCTTGCCTGGCTCGTGGGCGGCAAGCTCGTCGACCGAGAGCGGTTTCTCTAGCTGAAGAGCGTCTCCTGGGCCGATGTCCGTGCGCGGCGTCTCGCGCGCAGCTCGCTCGCCGAGCGCGCGAGTGCGGAGCGACTCCTCGAGGTCGTGCACGAGACGTGTGGCATCCACGCGCAGGTTCAGGCGTCGGCCGAGCTGCAGCTCGCCACTCGCGTCGAGGGGATCACGCAGCAGGACGTCCGCGACGCGCTCTGGGACCGCCGGGAGCTCGTGAAGGCGTGGACGTTGCGCGGGACGCTTCATCTCCATCCAGCCGGCGAGCTGGCGTTCTGGTACGCGGCGGCGCGGGCGGTGTCGCCGGCCGAGCCGCAGGAGCTGGACGCGTGGGTCGATCCAAAGGGCGAACTACACCCGGCGCTCGGACACGAAGACGTCAAAGAGATAGGTGCCGCGGTGCTGGCCGCGCTCGACGGCCGCTGCCTCCTGCGCGAGGAGCTGGCCGCCCAGGTCGTGCAACGCGTCGGTCCCAAGGTGCGAGGCCGTCTGCTCTCCGGCTTCGCGTTCTTCGGCGATGCCGACCTCTGTCAAGGGCCGCCGCGGGGAAGCAAGATCACTCTTGCCCGTCCGGATCAATGGGTCGTCCAGTGGGAAGAAGTGGACGAGCAGGAAGCTCTGCGCGAGGTCTGCCGCCGCTATCTGCGGACGTACGGACCGGCTACGCCGAGGGATTTCCGCGAGTGGTTCACGTCGCGGTGGTTCAAGCCGGCCGACGCGCGAGCCCTATTCGATTCGATCGGCAACGAGCTCGAGATGATGGACGTCGAGGGGCACGCCGCTTCCGTCCTTACCGGTGACACCGAATTTCCGCAGCCGGAAATGAGCGTACGCCTGCTATCCGAGTACGACGTCTACGTGATGGGCTTCCGCGAGCGCGACCAGCTCGTGCCCGACAAGGCGCGTCGCCAGGTCGCGGCGCACGGTCGCGGCAAGTACGAAGGGCCCGCGGGCGTTCGCTTCCTGATGATCGGCGGCATCGCGGCGGGCCTGTGGGAACGGAAGAAGCGAGGCAAGCGCATCGAGCTCACAGTTACACCGAGCGGGAAGCTCACGCGCGCGGAGCGCGCGGAAATCGACCGTGAGGCCGAACGAATCGGTGTCTTCCTCGGGCTCGAACCGGTGCTTACGGTCGAATGACGACCGGCGTGCCGAGCGGGATCGTGCGCATCAGATAGCGCAGGTCGAGGTCACTCGCGTGCACGCAACCCGCCGACACGGCCCGGCCGAAGTCGCTCGACGAGAGCGTGCCGTGGATCGCGATTCGGTTACCTCCGCTCCAGCCGGCGGGCAGATTCGGCTGCGTTGCGGACAGCGCGAGGATGCAGCAGCCGTAGGCTGCGCTGTAGGAGGAACCGTTGAGCTTGTCCGTGACGGCGAATGTCCCTGTGGGAGTCGGCGAGCCCGCACGGCCGACACCGATGCTGAGGCGACGCACCACGGCGCCGTTGCGTCGAACGACGAGCGTGCGCGCCGAAAGGTCGACGTGCAGGTCGAGACGCGTGCGGGCATAGCGCAGCCCGCTGGACCTCGCGTCGACCCAGACGACCCGGTTGCTCCCGACGCCCGCCTCGGTGACTCCCAGCCAGCGCCCTTGCCGGTTGACGACGACGCCGAGTGCACGCGGCGACCCGAACGCCGTCCTCGAGCCGACGCGTGCGAGCACGCGGCCGCCAGGTCGGCTGCGTAGCGCCAGAGCGTGCCCGGGCCTGACCTCGGCGATCACGTGCGCGGTTGCGGGGCGTGGCGTCGTGACGCGCACCCATCCGGTCGGGGACGCCGGTGGGTCGAGCGCGACCCGGCCGACGGCGGTGCTCGGTGCAAGAGCAGCAGCGCCGGCGCTGACGACGACGAACGAAACGAGGGCGAGAAGCGACCGGGCCACACAGGGTGGATCGGCAGTCCCGGGCGGTCATGCGTTCCCTCGAACGAGTTGCCTCTAAAGGGTGACTGGATGCCGCCAAACGTTCTAGATCTTGCGCAGCTCCCGCGCGAACGAGCCGCCGCCGAAGACGTGCTCTGCGTGGTCACCCACGCGTTCGCGAAGCTCACGGTCGGACGTCACCACCCAGACCGGCGGCTCGAGCTCCGTGACGAGGCGGGCGATCTGATCGTCGCCTGACTCGTTCCCTTCCCAGACGATCTGAACGGTGTGTCCCTCTCGCTCGCCCCAGGCGTTGCTCCGCCGCTCTAGCTCCTCGCCCGGCATGTTCGGCCAGAGCGACCGGCGGACGTTCTCTGCGTCGACGAGGACTGTCGCCATCGCGGGCCTCGTGGCCTAGGCGTAGCCCTTGGCCTTCCAGTACGCCACCGCGATCGACACGATCCCGACGGCGACGATGCCACCGATCCCGAGCAGCCCGGCGCGTCCGTAGGCGGCGTGCCCGCGGCCGAAGCGGGAGAGCGCAAGCGTCGCTGCGGCGCCGCCTATCAGCCCGCCGATGTGGCCACCGACCGAGATGTTGCCGCTCCAGGCGAAGGTGAGCACGAGATTGGCGACGATCACGCCGAGCGCACTCCCGCCGAAGACGTAGTCGCGCTGCTGTTCCAACACGAGGCCCGCGCCGAGAATCCCGAAGATCGCGCCCGAGGCGCCGACCGTCGCACTGTTCGGGCTGACGACCAGTGCGCCCGCCGAGCCGGCCAGGCCGGAGACGAGGTAGAGAAGCAGGAACCGGCCGGAGCCGATCCGCCGTTCGAGCAGCGAGCCGAACCAGTAGAGGCCGAGCATGTTGAGGAGCAGGTGGAACGGTCCGTAGTGGAGGAAGGCGGCGGTCATGAGCCGCCACCAGTCGCCCTGCGCGACGAAGGGCGCGTACAGAAAGCCCTTGTCGTAGATCGTGCTGTTGACGCCGTAGACGCCACCACCCTGCGCCAACTCCGCGACGTATACGGCGACGTTGACCCCGATCAGGACCTTAGTCACTTTCGCGCCTGCGCCTTCGAAGGCTACGCGGCGCACTCCCTTGGTCACCCGCTGGACGCCTTGCGGCTTCCCCGAGTGCTCCGGGCATCGGATCCCGACGGGCGCCATGGTCATGCACTCCGTGCAGATGGGCCGGCCGCATTCCGTGCAGGAGAGGCCGGTCACCCGGTCGGGATGGCGGTAGCAGGTTTTCTCGACGGCTTCAGCCATGCGCGAAGTAGCGTAGTCGGATGAGCATTCACGTCGCATTCACTCCCGTCGAGACGGGTCCTGCACCGATCGGGGTCGTGGTCGACGTGCTCAGGGCGACGTCGACGATCGCGCAGGCACTCGCGTCCGGCTACCGGCGGGTCCTTTGCTGTGCCGAGATCGAGGACGCGCTGGCGCTGCGTGCGCAGATCCCCGATTCAGTCGTCGGCGGCGAGCGCAAGGCGGTCCAGGTCGAGGGCTTCGACGTCGGGGCTTCCCCACGCGAGTTCCTGGAGCCGCGCGCCGAGACTCTCATCCTGTCGACCACGAACGGGACGCGGGCGATCCTGGAGACGGCAGAGCGTTGCGAGGAGGTCGTGCTCGGCAGCCTCCTGAACCTCGATGCGGTCGCACGCGCGGCGGCGAGCCGCGACGCCGTGGTCGTCTGCGCGGGCTTCCAGGGCGCGTTCGCGCTCGACGACGCCTACTGCGCGGGTCGGATCGTGCAGCTCGTCCAGTCCGAGCGAACGGATGCGGCGATCGGATCGGAGCTGATCGCGCGTGCGTTCCCGAATGCCCTGGACGCGCTCAACGCCCGTACGTACGGGCCGCCTGGTCTCGAAGAGGACATCGCGTTCTGTGCGCGTGAGAATGCGCTCGACATCGTCCCGCGGCTTGCCGGCATGGTCGGGCCGGCCGCGGAGATCACAGCCTCCTGAGCGCCTTCAGCTAGCCGGTGAGCTTCGCGAACGGGAGGGCGCGAAGGGGATCCACCGAGGCGCCGCGGATTCGCACTTCGAAGTGCAGGTGGGGGCCGGTCGCGTGGCCGCTTGCGCCGATCAACCCGACGCGTACTCCCTGGCCGACCCACACGCCGACGCGGACGTCGATGCGTGAGAGATGCGCGTACATCGAGCGCTCGCCGTGTCCGTGGGCGACGACCACCAAGAAGCCCCAGCCGCCTTCGCGCCAGCCCGCCCATACGACCTGACCCGAGCGCGCCGAGTAGACGGGTGTGCCCATCGGCGCCGGCAGGTCGATGCCCGAGTGCCATCCTGCGCCACGCGGACCGAAGCGGGCGCCGAGGACAGTGGCGGTCAGCGGCCAGGCGAGCGGCAGCGGGATCGTCGGAGGCGGCACAGTGAGCGCACCGAGCGTCGTGGGGCCCGCGACTCCGTCGACCGTCAGCCCGGCCCACTTCTGAAAGCGCCGCAGCGCGCGGTTGATGTGAGGACCGAAGATTCCGTCGAAGGACCCGGAGGGAAAGCCGTGCTCGGCGAGCTCGAACTGCAGCGCGGCGACGTCCCAGCCCCCCTTCCCGAGGCGAAGCTTGCGGCTGCCGAGCCGGTGTCGCGCGAAGCGGCCGAGAGCCTTGCGCGTCTTCGGCCCGACGACGCCGTCGACCGTGATGTGGGCCCGCTTCTGGAGGCGACGGATCGCCTTCGCGGTAGCACGCCCGCTGATCCCGTCGATCGGGCCGCGGTAGAGCCCGTGCGAATGCAGGCCGACCTGGAGGGCGGCGACGCCCGCATCGGCCGCCGAGGCACGTGGAGTGATGGCCGCGGCGACAAGGATTAGGGGCAGAGCGAGGAGCGCCCTGGCACGCATGGGTTGACCGTTTTCGCCGTGTCCGATGGGATCCCTTGACGGTAACTATCCCTTGACAGGAGAGGACATACGTTCTAGGATCGTCCTAACCAGTCGAAGGGAGCGGGAATGGGGCTTC
>Ga0137377_10003511_pt1 | contig 12178 bp, 12 predicted proteins | sample SagtaG_22_FD_104815 | JGI IMG/M metagenome (GOLD analysis project Ga0137377, IMG submission 104815) | Vadose zone soil microbial communities from Sagehorn Ranch, Mendocino, California, USA - Sage2_L_40_16 metaG | ecosystem: Environmental > Terrestrial > Soil > Vadose zone | place: USA... | reverse complement strand
TTGCCGGCGGTGATCCAGCGCAACATCCTGGAGAATCCGGCGTGGTACACGGCCTATACGCCGTATCAGCCGGAGATCAGCCAGGGCCGGCTGGAAGCGCTGTTCAATTTCCAGACCATGATCTGCGACCTGACCGGCCTCGACGTCGCCAACGCTTCGCTGCTCGACGAGGCGACCGCGGCTGCGGAAGCGATGGCGCTCGCTGAACGATCAGCGCCATCCAAAACCAGATCGTTCTTTGTCGACCGGGAGGTGCACCCGCAGACGCTGGCGGTGATGCGCACCCGTGCCGAACCGCTGGGCTGGAATCTGATCGTCGGCGATCCCGCAACCGATCTCGACAGAGCGGATGTGTTCGGCGGGCTGCTGCAATATCCGGGCACGACGGGCGTGGTACGCGACCTGCGTCCGGCCATCGCCATGCTGCACGCCAAGGGCGCGCTTGCCATCGTCGCCGCCGACCTGCTGGCGCTCACGCTTTTTGCCTCGCCCGGCGATCTCGGCGCCGATATCGCGATCGGATCGGCGCAGCGCTTCGGCGTTCCCATGGGATATGGCGGGCCACATGCCGCCTACATGGCGGTGCGCGACGCGCTGAAGCGGTCGCTGCCGGGCCGCATCGTCGGCCTGTCGATCGATTCGCGCGGGCAGCCCGCCTATCGGCTGGCGCTGCAGACCCGCGAGCAGCATATCCGCCGCGAAAAGGCGACCTCCAACATCTGCACCGCGCAGGTATTGCTGGCGGTGATCGCCTCGATGTACGCGGTCTATCACGGCCCGGAGGGGCTGACCCATATCGCCCGCAGCGTGCACCGCCGCGCCGCCGTGCTGGCGGCCGGACTGCGCAAGCTCGGATTCGCGCCGCAGTCCGAAGCGTTTTTCGATACGGTGACGGTTGACGGCGGCATCCGGCGCAACGAGATCGCCGCCCGCGCCAGGACGGAAAAAATCAACCTGCGGGTGATCGGCCAGGGCGCACTCGCCATCGCGCTGGACGAGACCACGACGGCTGCGACCATCGAGGCGGTATGGCGCGCGTTCGGCGGCAAGCTTAGATACGCCGACATCGAAGCCGAAGCGCGCGATGGCCTGCCGGCCGACCTGAAGCGCAACAGCGCGTTTCTTACTCACCCGGTGTTTCACGCCCATCGCTCCGAAACCGAGCTGCTGCGCTACATGCGAAAACTCTCCGACCGCGACCTCGCGCTCGACCGCGCCATGATTCCGCTGGGCTCCTGCACCATGAAGCTCAACGCCACCTCGGAAATGATCCCGCTGACCTGGCCCGAGTTCGCCGCGCTGCATCCGTTCGCACCGCCGCAGCAGGCGGCGGGTTACCACGCGTTGTTCGCGCGGCTGGAGAAATGGCTGTGCGACATCACGGGCTATGACGCGATCTCGTTGCAGCCCAATTCCGGCGCACAGGGCGAATATGCCGGTCTGTTGGCGATCCGCGGCTATCACGCGGCGCGCGGCGAGCCGCATCGCAAGGTGTGCCTGATCCCGTCGTCGGCGCACGGCACCAATCCGGCCTCCGCCAGCATGGCCGGCATGGAGGTGGCGGTGGTCGCCTGCGATGCGCGCGGCGACGTCGACGTGGAGGATCTGCGCGCCAAGGCGGAGAAACATTCGAACAATCTCGCCGCCATCATGATCACCTATCCCTCCACCCACGGCGTGTTCGAGGAACATATCAGCGAGATCTGCGACATCGTGCATGACCATGGCGGACAGGTTTATCTCGACGGCGCCAACATGAACGCGCAGGTCGGGCTATCGCGGCCCGGCGATTATGGCGCCGATGTCAGCCATCTCAATCTGCACAAGACGTTCTGCATTCCCCATGGCGGCGGCGGCCCCGGCATGGGGCCGATCGGGGTCAAGGCGCATCTGGCGCCGTTCCTGCCCGGGCATCCCGCCACCGACGGTGCCGTGCGGGCCGTCGGGCCGGTGTCGGCGGCGCCGTTCGGATCGGCGTCGATCCTGACCATTTCCTACATCTACATGATGATGATGGGCGGCGAAGGCCTGACGCGGGCCACCGAGACCGCGATCCTCAACGCCAATTACATCGCGACCAAACTCGATCCGCATTTTCCGGTGCTGTACCGCAACGCGCGGGGCCGCATCGCCCATGAATGCATCGTCGATCCGCGTCCGCTGAAAATTTCGAGCGGCGTCACCGTTGACGACATCGCCAAGCGGCTGATCGATTACGGTTTCCATGCGCCGACCATGAGTTTTCCGGTGCCGGGCACGCTGATGATCGAGCCGACCGAATCCGAATCGAAGGCGGAGCTGGATCGTTTTTGCGCTGCCATGATCGCGATTAGGCGGGAGATCGCCGAGATCGAACAGGGCCGCTGGAAAATCGAGGCCTCGCCGCTGCGCCACGCTCCGCACACCGTGCACGACATCGCCGATGACGGCTGGGCACGGGCCTACAGCCGCGCTGAGGGCTGCTTCCCGGCCGGCACGTCACGCACGGATAAATACTGGTCGCCGGTCGGACGCGTCGACAATGTCTATGGCGACCGCAATCTGGTGTGCGCGTGCCCGCCGGTTGAGGATTATGCGCAAGCAGCGGAGTGAGCGGGACAGATACACCGGAGACGCGTTATCGTATCGTTTGAGCGCAGCACGACAAATTTGACTCTTCCCGCGTCAAATTTGCGCTTGAAACGCGCGAAACCGAATCTCGTTAAGGCGCGATCAAACTGCGGTTCGCCGCGTCCCAGCGCCACAAGCGGTCGCTGGTCAATTCGGTGCCGCCCCACCAGCGGTGGATTGGGTTGTGCCGGCTGAAATCTTCAGTCCGCGCCAAGATAGCCTCGCCGAATGGAGTGAGTTTCAGCTCGCTCCGTACGTATCGCGTGTGACGGTTACGGTCGTCATGCATCTGCAGAGTGAATGGGCCCTCGTCGATGCCGGACACAGCGGGTGCCGGACAATGAGCCAAGCCGTCCAGCAGGCATCCGACCTCCCAGTAACCGAAGACACGTCGCTTGTTGCGCTTCCTGTCACCCGGAAAGACATCGAACGGACGTGCGTTACCTGCCGATATGAGCTCCAGCATCCGCATTTCGGTCGCGCCGAGCCCCGTTGCTCGCATGGGAAGTTCTTCGAGCAGTTCCAGCACAGTCTGCCAAAGATGCGGCAGGATGCTCAAATCCCTTGATAGCAGTTTGAACCAGTGCTGCGGCGTCGGGGCTCGATAGGCCTGCCAGGCCGCGCCAGCTGTTTCCAGGTGATCGTTCAGGATTTTGGCGGCCGGCAGCCGCCATCCGACCACTTCTTTCGGCGGGTGATTGCCAATGCGGACGCTAGCCTGCACCAACGTCAGCTTCGAAGCGGTCTTCCCGTGATGGCGCAAATAGTCCAGCAGCCAAATCAGCGTCAGCTGTGCATTTGGTTCCGGATCGACCCATAACTCGATGGTCTCGCACCGCTCGTAGAGATCGATCAATCCGAGGTCTTTTCCTTTATCTACAAGATGCCGCGGGCGGACAAAATCCAGCCAGTGGGAGCCCGGAGAGCCGTGTTTCGTGGAGCGCGCCGCCAGGAACGTTGCGAGCTCTGCGTCGGACGGCAACGGTCCCCAGACGAACCGAATGCCGAGGGTAGCACGATGTCAGCGATCCTGGCCGCCCTGAGGCTTCCGGCGCCCGAGTCTTCCGTCGTAAGAATCAGACGCGTCATCTACGTCTCCGAGCAATCAAGACTGCATCACCCTCACCGGAAGCTCGCGGACGGATAAATACCTGGTGTCTGGTAGGCTGGGTCGGACAACGTTTGCGGCGACCGCTCTTGAAGTGAAGAAATCGCGCGGCGCGCGTGCAAAGCTCAAGCGTGATTAGCATCAAGGCGCGATCACAGTGCGGTACCCGGGATCCCAGCGCCACAGGCTGTCATTCGTCAATTAGTCCCGCCCCACCAGCGGGAAATCGGGTTGTGCCGGCTGAAGTCCTCAGTCCGTTTCAAGATAGCCTCGCCGAGTGCGGTGAGTGGTACGCGACTTCGTGCGTATCGCTCGTGAACGCTACGGGAGCCGTACCTCTCAAACGGGAACGGCCCTTCGCCGAGGCCGGACACAGCAGGCGCCGGACAATGCGCCAACCCGTCCAGCAGCGATCCGGCCTCCCAATAGCCGAACACCTTTCGCTGGTGGCGGTGGTGCGGAAAGAGCCCGATAGGATTCACGATACCTTCCGATAAGAGCTGAAGCATCCGCATTTCGGTCGCGCCAAGCCCGGTTGCGCGCATGGGAAGTTCTTCGAGTAGCTTCACGACCGCCCGCCGAAGATTCGGCAGGATGCTCAAATCCCTTGACAGCAGGTTGAACCAGTCCCGGGGGGTCGGGGCTCGATAGGCCCGCCACGCTGCGCTGGCTTGTTCCAGATGATCGTTGAGAATTCTGACGGCCGGCAGCCGCCATGTCGCCACTTGTTCGGGCAGGTGGCCGCCGATGGCGACGTCCGACTGGACCAACGCCAGCTTGGAAGCGATCGTCCCGTAATGTCGCAGATAGTCCAGCAGCCAGATCAGCGTCAGTTGTGAATTCGGGTCCGGGCCGACCCATAACTCGATCGTCTCGCACCGCTCGCAGAGGTCGATCAATCCGCTTTCATTCGAACCGATTTCTCCGAAATGTTTCCGATAAACGTTCCACAGCCAATGATCGGTCATCTGAACATGTTGCACGGAACGCGGCGCCACCGACGTTGCGAGCTCGGCATCGGATGGCAGCGGTCCCCAAACGAACCGAAAGCCGAACGGAAGCACGATATCAGCGAGGCCGGCGTCCCTCAGGGTTCCCGCTCCCGTGTCGTCCATCGCCAGGATCAGACGCGTCATGTACGTCTCCGAATAGCCGAGACTGCATCACCGCTCACCCAGCACCTCGCGCGTCGACAAATACTGTACTGTCGGACAACGCGTGGACTACGGCGCAGGCGGCGGAGTAGAGAATTTCGTTGGTGCACAAGTTCCGCATTTCAAAGAAGCTCTATTTCTGCACCCCTGACTGCTCGCGCTGCATCTCGGCTGGCAGGCATTTTTATCGGTAGTGCCGATGCTGCCGCGGGCCGCAATGCATTCGCCGTGGTTTTGTATGCATATGTAAGTGGAAATTTGGAAGCACTTGATACATTCTTCCTCGGCAAATCCAACATTGACTAAATGCAGGAGAAATATTGTCGCGACCGCGGCTGCATAAATACTTCTCATGCACCACCGTCGGCTCTTGCCTCGCACCGCAATTCGGTCGGTCTAACAAGCTTCCTCATCCAAAAACAAAACGGGCGCTGACAACGTCGGCAACTCAACGTCCTCGGCGCCCGTCTTTATCGAAACTTAGCGCGAACCAGGTTTCAGAAAACCTCACTCCTCCGCCGGCTCTTCGCCTTCGGTGTCGCGCTCGGGGGAGCCGGCCAGGATCTGCTCGGCGATCAGGCCGGAGTTTTGGCGGATCGCCGCCTCGATCTTCGCAACCATGTCGGGATTGGCCTTGAGGAAGGCCTTCGAGTTCTCGCGGCCCTGCCCCAGCCTCTGGCTGTCGTAGGAGAACCAGGCGCCGGATTTTTCCACGATGCCGGCCTTGACGCCGAGATCGAGAATTTCGCCCATCTTGGAGACGCCCTCGCCATACATGATGTCGAATTCGACCTGCTTGAACGGCGGCGCCAGCTTGTTCTTCACCACCTTGACGCGGGTCTGGTTGCCGACCACCTCGTCGCGCTCCTTGATCGCGCCGATGCGGCGGATGTCGAGGCGAACCGAGGCGTAGAATTTCAGCGCGTTGCCGCCGGTGGTGGTTTCCGGCGAGCCGTACATCACGCCGATCTTCATCCGGATCTGGTTGATGAAGATCACCATGGTGTTGGATTTGTTGATCGAGGCGGTGAGCTTGCGTAGCGCCTGGCTCATCAGCCGCGCCTGCAGGCCGGGCAATGCGTCGCCCATCTCGCCTTCAAGCTCGGCGCGCGGCACCAATGCCGCCACCGAATCCACCACCAGCACGTCGACCGCGCCGGAGCGCACCAGCGTGTCGCAAATCTCCAGCGCCTGCTCGCCGGTGTCGGGCTGCGAGATCAGCAATTCATCGATATTGACGCCAAGCTTCCGGGCATAGACCGGGTCGAGCGCGTGTTCGGCGTCGATGAAGGCGCAGATGCCGCCCTTCTTCTGGCCTTCCGCCACCGTGTGCAGCGCCAGCGTGGTCTTGCCCGAGGATTCCGGCCCGTAAATCTCAACCACCCTGCCCCTCGGCAGGCCGCCAACGCCGAGCGCGATATCGAGCCCGAGCGAACCGGATGAAATGGTCTCGACATCCATCGAGCGGTCGTTCTTGCCCAGCTTCATCACTGAGCCCTTGCCGAACTGACGCTCGATCTGGGAGAGCGCGGCGGACAGGGCCTTGGTCTTGTCCATGGAGGATCCTTCGACGATACGCAGGGCAGTGGCGGACATAGGTCGTGCTCCTTATGGCGGGGATTCGCGAGCGGGACAAACGGGCAGCACGAACTTGATGAGCCATTTCGCTAATCAGCGGCTGATGGAACAACGTACCTCATCTGTTCTTTGTTCGCAATATGTTCTTTTTGGGATGGTGAAATATCTAAACGCGGTTGTCAGAATATTTTTTACACGCTCCGTGAAACGCCCTGCAGCGAGCCACGTATCTGCAATCTGGTGAAATCTATCAAAATTTCACGACCACCTGGGCGGTGAGACGTGGCGGAGATTTTCCATGAATCACAAAGGTATAGAATACACCCTGAGCATGACGGAGACGCCTGGCGTCTGGAAATGGCAATTCCGGATCGGCGATCAGGTCAAAACCGGCAAGACCGAGACACGGCTTTACCAGCTCGCCATTCGGCGGGTCCTGCAGCGCATTGACCGCGAACTCAAGAACACCCCCGCCAATTTTCTCCGTAGTTCTACTGAGAACGCCGGTCCTTGAGCGGGGGCGCCGTCAAGCGAGCGGCGGTCTCACCGATTGGACGCGGATTTTGCTGCCTCTTTGATCGATCGAGCACGTTCGCGCGATCTGTTTTGCGTGCGACCCAACTCCGTAGTTCTACTGAGAACACCGGTTCGGATTTAACAGTTCGTTAGGTACCGGCGATTCTCCGCAGCAAACTTCGAAAAGTGCGGTTTGATTCTGCAACAGGCGACCGATCCTGAAGCCGTGCCGCGCGAGCTTCAAGGAAGAGCAGTATTGAATGGATGCAACTTGAAGTATTAGATTTTGCCATCGGCGAATCGCGGCGGAGATTTTCGCATGATGCACAAGGCCATCGAATACACCGTGGCAGCAACCGCCGTGCCGGGCATCTGGAGATGGCAGTCCCAGATCGGCGACGCCGTCAAAACCGGCAAGACGGAAACCAAGATCAACCTGCTGGCAATCCGCCGTGTTCAGCTGCGAATTGACCGCGAGCTCAAGAAGGCCGCGCCCAGCCTTACTCCGTAGTACTACGGAGTAAACGCCCGCCGGCTTTAACAATCCGTCAATCATTGCGGGTCGCGCGCGATGCCGGATCGCATCGGCGCGCGGAGCCGCCGCACGACCCACACCAGCACCTGCGAATCTGTGCAGGGCCAGGGCTGCAACGGGCTTCACCTCATCAACCGGTCGAGCCGCAAACGGCCCGGTGAAAAACCGAGGAATAAACGCCCGAGCTTGTTGCGCCGCACTTCGCCTCCACCGCCACAATGTCGAACGCACGGCATGACAGGCTGATCTCACCGATTCGCAAAAAAGGGGATGGCCGCCATGGCGTTGAAGGACGCGAACGTTCCTTCAAATCCGGCCGTCCAAAACGATCAAAAGCGTGGTTGCGAACAATGCGGCGCCGACATGAAGCGGTTGGGCAAGCTTCCCGCCGTTTCGGGCCATCCGGCGATCGAAGTTTTCCGATGCTACGCCTGCGATCACATCGTCTCCGAACCGGCGTAGCGCGGTCCGCCGCAACGACGTTTCAACTGCAAGGACATGCTCCCGACCTCTGACTTGCGCGCATTGTTGGGTCCGGAATATTAGCTAGCGCGTTTTCGAGCGAAGCATGCCCTCGGACTTGATCCGGGGGTGGATACCGGTTTGCGCAAAGAAAAAGCGTCAAAACAAAAAGGTAGAGCCTCGGTTCTGATCAAATCAGAACCGAAAAGGCTCTAATCGGCGCTGCGCAACCGTCGCATCGTGAATTCAATGTCGCCGTCAGGCAGTTCGCGCCAGCTTTCGACCGCGCTCATATAGCCGGCCTTGGGGTAGCGGGTGAAAAAGTCGCGGGCCTTGGTCCGGGCCTGGTCACGCGGCAGGCTGAAGGTCTCCCGCAAATAGCCATCGTCCGGTTTCCGGCGGGCGGCCATCCGGTCGGCGAGATCGCGGGGGCGAAAGGCCATGTCGCAACTCCATCGCAGATAACGACCAACCCAATATAGTGCCCGGCGGGAACCGATCCGAGTCCTCCCCGCCGATCGTTCCAGCCCGCAAATTGAGTCGCCTACCGGACATAAAGGGGGTATAGTGCCCCATCGCCGGCAAGACCCTCAGGCGCCGGCGACTGAGAGCCCCAAAAGGGGACTCCCGCCGCGTAGCGAGTGAGTCCGATGGTGCAATCTTCCTATCTTCGCGAACAAGCCGAACCTTGCCACCGCCTCGCCTGCGGTTGCACCGACCCCGCTTTGCACGACAGCCTGCTCAAACCTGGCGATGAATTCGCCGCCCGGGCCGAGGCCCAGCAAAATGACGAAACCGCGATTCGATAGGCCGGCTCGGGCGAGGACGACCGGGGCGCCTGACCTCTTTGCCGCATTGATGCTGCCATCGACCCTGAGAAACAAAATGCCCGATCGACGGACCAACCGGTTGCTCTCGCTCTTGTCGGACGAAGACTATGAACGGTTGCGTCCAAATCTGTCGCTGGTCGCGTTGGCTTATAAAAAGAGCCTCTATGAGGCATCGCGACCGATCGAACAGGTGTATTTCCCGATCGACGGCGTCGCTTCGCTGGTCATCACGACGGCCGACGGCGCCAGCGCGGAGGTTGGCACCATCGGCAACGAAGGGTTGGTGGGCCTGCCCGTTTGTCTTGGCGATCGCGATGCGCCTTCGTCGGTTTACGTCCAGGTGCCGGGCGCGGGTCTCCGCATGGACGCCCGCCTGTTCCGCGGTGAGATGGAACGAAGCCCGACCATGAACCTGATCATGCTGCGCTATGCCCATGCTTTCTTCAACCAGGTCGCCCAATCGGCGGCCTGTGCTCACCTGCACAGGGTAGAGCAGCGCTGCTGCCGCTGGCTGCTGATGACCCGCGACCGCATGCCATCCGGCGACTTCCTGCTCACCCAGGAATTCCTGGGAATGATGCTCGGCGTGCGGCGAACCACGGTCACCGAGGTGATGGGCGCCCTGCAAAAGGCCGGGCTGATCCACTACCGGCGGGGCCACGTCACGATTCTCGACCACGCCGCGCTGCATGTCAGAACATGCGAATGCTACGACATCTCGAGACGGGAATTCGACCGGCTGCTTGGCGACACCGCCATTGCGCCGAGAACGGACAAGAAGCATCGGCTGACCAGCGAGGTCGGATAAATCTCCCGAAGATACATTGCATCCCTGCTCCCCTTCGTCACTTCATGAGGCTTCGATCCCCGAACATGACCTTGCCGCCGGTCCCGCACAATTCCGGTGCCGATCAGGCGCTATAACGCGCCGCCGAAATTGACGCTATGACGGGTACCGGACCGACAGTGCCCCCTTGTTATTTCTATATGTGACATTCCGCGGACCGCCTTCGGAGCGTCCTACCCACCCCTGCGGTAAATCGGCCCGACCGACCGGGCAGGACATCGCAGTGGCAAATCCCGATTCAAACGCCGGTCACTCCCTGGATAACAAACTGCTCGCCTCCCTGCCGCGCGCTCATTTCGAGCGCCTGCTTCCGCACCTCGCCACCGTTTCCCTGCCGCAGGGAACGGTGTTGATTGAAGCCGGCGACGAGGTCGATCAGGTCTACTTCCCGCATAACGGCATGCTGTCGCTGCTCGCCGTGCTGCGCGACGGCAAGGCGATCGAGACTGCGACCGTCGGCCGCGAAGGGGTGGTCGGCGCGATGGCCGGTCTGGGCCTGCACAAATCGCTGGTTCGCATGGTGGTGCAGATGCCGGTGGCCTGCAGCAAGATCGCCGCCGGCCATTTCAGGACCGTCGCGGCCGGCAGCGATCCCGTCCGCAGTCTCTGCGTCCGCTACAACGAGGTGCTGCTGTCGCAGGCGCGGGTAACCGCCGCCTGCAACGCGCTGCATTCGATCGAGGCGCGATTCTGCCGCTGGCTGCTGCAAAGCGCGGATCGGGCCGCCAGCGACACGGTCGCGCTGACCCAGGAATTCCTCGCCGAAATGCTCGGCGTGAGGCGCACCTCGGTGACGGAAGTCGCAAGCAAGGTGCAAAACGCCGGCGCAATTACCTATTCGCGCGGCGTGATCAGGATCCTGGACCGCCCGGCGCTGACGCGGATGTCCTGCGAGTGCTACCAAACGCTGCTGGATCAATCCACCCTGCTCGGCTGACCCCCGCCCAAGCCCTTGTTTCATCAATTTAATGAAGGGAACGGGAAGATCGTTGGGTGACGAGGTTCGTCGCCCACCTGGCGAGGCTCATCCGAAACATGAGCCGCGGGAAACAACCTTCGCCTGGATCACCCAAAGTCGCGGGCTTTGCCGCCCTCGCCCCCGCTTCAGGCCTTAATTCGCGTTGCTGCCGGTCTTGGTGCGCGGCTTCGCAGGAGCTGCCTTGGCCGAGGCGTTGGTTGAACTCTTACCTGAAGTATTGGGCGTATCCGTGCTGCGTACGTTGCCCCACGGATCGGAAGAGGTTTTGGCGTCCGGAATCTTCTTCAGCGATTCCTTGTACGCCTTGTCTCTCACCGCCTCGGCTTCCTTCTCCTCGGGCGTCTTGCTCTGGAGCTCCGGTATCAAATTGATGTTGGGTGTCGCCATTTGCGCGTAGGCCGGCCCTGTCAGCAACGCGACCACTGCCGCCATGCCCAAAACTCTCATCGAACGCTCCCTGCATTTTTCCCGAAATATACCACCGCGACGCCAGGCGGACGCTAGAGCCGGTCCGACTTGCAGGATTTCGGCGACTGCCAATCGTCCCAGATCGGGCCGCATTTGGTGCAGCCGTCGAGGGCAAGGCCCACCGCGATCACGCTGAAAATCAGTGCCCATCGCTTGCACATGGCCGAAGCACTCCCCCAACGCATCTTAAGGCCTCAAGTCAGGCCTTTTCAAGTTGCGCGAAGCGAGTGTCCATTTCCACTAGATGCACTCTACAATGCCCACCGCCACCCAGCCGGACCAGGAACCGCACCCCTATGCCATACGAGCCACAAACCGAAACATTCGATATCGAGGAAGCCAGGCGCGTTCTGGTCAACGTGTTCGCGCCGTGGGTGCAGGACCTCGGGCTGTCGGTCACCGCCATCGAATGCGACCCGCCACCGGGCGCGCCGGCCAACTGGCAACCGGGCGCGATGCTGCGCATGGCGTTCTCCGAACGCCTGTGCCGGCACGGCGGCATCGTCTGTGGCCAGGCGCTGATGGCGCTTGCCGACACCGCCATGGTGATTGCGATACAGGCCGCCATCCGCGGATTCCGGCCGATGACGACGGTCGATCAGACCACCCATTTTATGCGCGCCGCCACATCCTCCGACGTGCTGGCCGATGCGCGGGTGGTTCGCCTCGGACGCACCATGAGTTTTGGGCGCGTCACGCTGTCGAGCGCTGCCGACGACAAGCCGGTGGCGATGGTCAGTAGCGCCTTTGCGATGCTGTGAGCTGCGCTTGCTCCGCGATCAGTAGTCCCTCGACCGGCCCTGGCCGTAGCCTCCTCCGCGGTAGCCTCCACCGCCGAAACCACCAATGCCGATGCCGATCCCAACCGAGGGTACAGGCGAAGGCTCGTAATAGACGGGCGGCGGGCGGCGATAGACCACAACGTCATCCCCGTAATCACGCGAACGTCGCGGCGGTTGCGCGCTGGCGCGCTTTGGCGGCTCCGGATCGGCACGCTTCTTGGGCGGCAGATCGACCTTCTTCAGCGGCAAGGGCGGCGTGCTGCAGGGACATGTCGGCGCGGCCAGCGCGACGTTGGTCGGCTGGCTGGT
>Ga0137377_10003508_pt1 | contig 12180 bp, 14 predicted proteins | sample SagtaG_22_FD_104815 | JGI IMG/M metagenome (GOLD analysis project Ga0137377, IMG submission 104815) | Vadose zone soil microbial communities from Sagehorn Ranch, Mendocino, California, USA - Sage2_L_40_16 metaG | ecosystem: Environmental > Terrestrial > Soil > Vadose zone | place: USA... | reverse complement strand
GGCCACGGGCGAGCCGGTGCCCTGGCACGGCGCCCGCCTCCTGCCCGCCGGGCCGTGGCGTACCGGGCAGCAGTGGATGCGCCGCGGCGCGTGCACCGCCCCCGAGGTCGACCCGGACTGGTTCACGGTGGAGGAGACCATACCCGACGCTGCCGAGTCGATCGCCAAGGCCAAGGCCATCTGCCGGGCCTGCCCGGTGCGGCTGTGGTGCCGCATCCACGCCGATGAGACCGGCGAATACGGCGTCTACGCCGGCGAGACCCACACCGAACGGACCCGCCGGTTACGCCGCTGGCGCCGCCTGGAGCTACCCGCATGACCACCGCCAGGCCAACCGACGGCAACGCGGCCAGCGTGCTGGTGGCCGCCCTGGAGCACACCTGGATGGCGATCCGCGCCCGGCATCCCCAGGTCCCCGAGGTCGTCATGGCGGTGGCCTCCGGCAGTGTGGGCCGCCGCGGCGACCTGAAGCTCGGCCACTTCGCCGACCGCCGCTGGCGGGTCGCCACCGCCGAGCGGCCGGAGCTGTTCGTGGGTGGGGAGGGCCTGGCGGCCGGCGCGGTCGAGGTGCTGGGGACGCTGCTGCACGAGGCCGCCCACGGCCTGGCCGCCACCCGCGGTGTGCAGGACACCAGCCGCCAGGGTCGCTACCACAATCGTCGCTACGCCGCCCTGGCCGGCGAGCTCGGCCTGACGGTGCAACGGGCCGGCAGCCGTGGCTGGACAGCAACCCAAGTTCCCGCTGAGACCGCGACCGTCTACGACGCGGTGGTCGATGACCTGGCGCGGGCGCTGGTGCTGTGGCGCCGGGCCGAACACCCAGGGCCAGGCAAGCGCGCCAGCAACCTGCTGGCCGCCGTGTGCGGCTGCGGCCGTCGCATCCGGGCTGCCCGCTCCACGCTGGCGCAGGCGCCGGTGCTGTGTGGCCGCTGCGGCGGGCCGTTCCAGCCTCCCGAGGACGAAGGCACCCGCATTGACACTTAAACGTCAATCTCGCTGAACTGCTCAAGGAGTGGCGATGTCCTCCATGCCGGTCCCCAGCACTGTTGGTGAGCCCGCCCGGATCGGCCCCGGCGTACTGCTGGCCGCGCTCGGTGACGACCTGGCGCTCGGGCGTGCCGCTGAGGTGTACGCCGCGCTGGGCTACCCGGTGCTGCCCGTGTTCGAGCCCGCCTCCGACGGCGGCTGTGCCTGCCGCGACGGTTCCGGGTGCAACCGGGCCGGCAAGCATCCCCGGATCGCCGGCGGCGTATGGCAAGCCACCACCGACCCGGCCGTGGTGCGGCGCTGGTGGCGCCGCTGGCCCACCGCCAATTTGGCGCTGCGCACCGGAGTGCAGTTCGATGTCGCCGACGTTGACGGGCAACCAGGTGTGGAGGCGCTCCGCGCCGTCCTGACCAACACCGACCGCCCGCTCGGGTCGGGGCCATTGGCGCGCACCGGCGGTGGCGGCTGGCACCTGCTGTTCGCGCCGACCGGCTACGGCAGCCCCAAAAGGGTCCTGCCGGGAGTGGACTGGCGCGGGCGGGGCGGCTACGTGCTGGTCGCCCCCTCGCTGCACCCCTCCGGGCGCCACTACCAGTGGGCCCGGCCGCTGACGCCGGCACTGCCCCAGGCCCCGCCGGCGCTGCGGCTGCTGCTGGCCCCACCGCCGACGCCAGCCCCCCGCCCCCCCGGCCCGCCGGTGGCCACCGCCGGTAGGGGCTACGGGCCGGCAGCACTCAGGGCGGAGTGTGCCCGGGTGCGGACGACCCCGCCAGGCGGCCGGGGGCGCAAGGGCCGCAACGACGCACTCAACCGGGCCGCGTTCAAGCTCGGCCAGCTCGTGCACGCCGGTCTCCTCGACCACGCCGTGGTGTTCGCCGAGCTCCTGGACGCCGCGGCGTCGGCTGGGCTGGAGCCGGCCCGCAGCCTCCGCACGATCGACAAGGCGATGACCGCGGCGCGCGCCAAGCCGCCCGTCACCGCCGGGCGCCGGGTGCTGCTGCGATGACCGAGCGGCCCGTGCTGCGCCTGGCCGGCGATCGGCTGGAGTTCGGCCCTGACGGGGTGCCTTGGCCGACCACGCCCATGGACCAGCCCAGCAACGGCCACGGGCACCGCAACGGCACCGGCCACCACCTCGCCGAGCCCACCGCACGACCGTTCGTGCCGGTCGACCTGGCGGAGCTCGCCCGCCAGGGCATCCCAGAGCCGGAGCTGGTCTGCCACGGGCTGCTGTACCGAGGTGGCCTCCACTCGCTGGCCGGCCCGCCGGACGCCGGCAAGTCGACCCTGCTGTACCTGTGGGCCCTGGAGCTGCTCGCCCAAGGCCAGCGGGTCGTGCTGCTGGACGAGGAATCGGGCCGCGAACAAGTCACCGAAAAGCTCCTGGCGCTGGGCGCCACCCCCGACCTGCTCGACCCCGACCGGCTCATCTACCAGGACTTCCCCGCCCGCACCTGGGACCCCGCCGACCACCAGGCCCTCGCCGAGCTCCTCGAGCACACCCGGCCGGCGCTGGTGGGCCTGGACTCCGCCGGCGCGTTCCTGGCCGTAGCGGGCCTGTCGGAGAACGAGTCCGAGCACGTCACCGGCTTCTACAAGGCCGTCCTGCTCCACGCCGCCCGCACCTGGAACACCGCCGTGGTCGTGCTCGACCACCAGGGCAAGGCCGACGAGGCCGGGCGCTACGCCCGCGGGTCGGGCGCCAAGCTCGCCCTAGTCGACGTCCACCTCCGCGTCGAGGCGGTGGTGCCGTTCAGCCGGTCGCAGTCTGGCCTGCTCAAGCTGCTGGTGCAAAAGGACCGGCGCGGCTACCTGCACCGCGCCCACGAGATCGCCGTCAACGTCGACCCCGACCACGGCGCCCTCGCCCTGGCGTTCACCCCCGTCGACCACACCCCCGGCCCCGACGGGACCCGGGCGGAGGAGTTCCCCGGCGACCCCGCCGCCACCGACCCTGGCCTGGCGGAGCTGGCGCCGGCGGCCCGCAAGCTGCTGGTGGTGCTCCGCGACGCCAACGGGCAGCCGCTGACCAGCCGCGAGCTGGTCGACCGCGTCAAGGCCCGCTGGAACCACGGCCTGCAACGCCAGACCACCTCCAGCGCCCTCAACGAGCTGGCCAAACGCGGCCTGGCCGACGGGGAGCAGGGCGACGACCACGGCCAGAAACGCTGGTGGGCATCATGACCCCATCGACTGCCAGCGGCTGTTGGCCGGCCGGGCTGCTGCTGCTTCGGCCCATGGGGGGTGTCGTCAGCGTCGCTGACACCCCCTCGCCGACGGTGACAGGGGGTGTCGTCACCGTCATCACACCCCCCGTAGGGGGGGTGACGGTGACGACACCCCCACGGCGACACCCCCGACCGCGGTGACACCACCCCAAGCCCTGGGGGGCGGGGGGCTGGCCCACCACCCCAAGCGACACCCCCGGGGGAGCGGTCCGGAGGCCCCTGCGGGGTGTAAAGCGGAAACCGGCCAATGGAGGCCCGCTGACGCTCCAGCGCCAGGGATTGGCTCCGGAGTCTGTGCCGGACCGTCCCGCGCCTGCCGACCCGCTTCCCACGCCGGCAACGGCCCATCCGCGGCCGGCTCCACGTCGCCGGTCCGTCCCCGTCCCGTTCACTTACACCCGGGAAGGGAGGTGATCCTCTTGTCCTGGTTGCCCGTCCGTGCTGGTCTTCGGCGGCTTCGTCCCCCGTCCGGCTTATCGCCCGAACCTGCCGCTGCTAACACGGCCATCCCGGCCAGCGCCCACCGCGCCGGCTCCGGCTCCCGCAAGGACCAACCAATGGGAACCCCCGCCTACCAGCATTTCGACCTTGACGAGCTCCGCGATGCCCATCAGGACCGGTGGGACCTGCTCAACAAGGCCGTCACTGCACGGAGCCTGCGCCGCACCCCAGTGCGAGCATGCGCTCGTGCGTGCGCGCCTGCGCTGTGGGAAGCCGCCCCTCGGCTGGCCCGCGGAACTTCCGTACGGCAGTCCACGCAGCGTGATCACAAGCCAACGTTGGAGAGGGCCGGCTGATGCCATCCGTCGGCATCCGAAAGCGCATCAGCTCTCGCACCGGCCGCGTCAGCTACCAAGTCTGGTGGCTGCTCGACGACGGCTCCCAAGGCGCCAACACCGTCGCCACCAAGGACGAGGCCCGCGGCCTGATGGCGCAGAAGCGGCTGGAGGCCACGCGCGGCACCCTGGACGGGCGCCGCCAGGGCCGGCAACCGTTCAGCCGGTGGGCTGACCAGTGGTGGGCCGTGTGGTCGACCGACCCTGACCGCAGCCCAACGACGCTGGAGGCGACCGAAAACCGGCTGCGGCGCCACGTGCGCCCCTGGTTCGGTGACCGTCCCATCGACACGATCCGCCCCACGCTGATCCGCCACTGGCAAAACCAGCTCACCGCCAAGCTGAGCCACGAGAGCCTGATGGCCTGCCGGTCGATCCTGCTCCGCATCCTGCAGCTCGCCGAAGACGAGGGCGCCATCGCCAGCAACCCGCTGCGCAAAGTGCCCGCGCCCAAGCGGCGCGCCGACCCCGAGAAGCTGCTGGGCCAGACCACCCGCCGCGCCCTCACGCCCGAGGAGGCCGGCTGCCTGCTCGCAGGGTTCCCGCTGTTTTGGTGGGATCACGTCATCACCCTACTCGGGACGGGCCTGCGCTTCGGAGAGCTGGCCGGGCTGCGCCGCCGCCGGGTCCACCTCGACCGAGCCACCCCCGTACTCCAGGTGGTCGACACGCGCTACCAGGCCGGCCGGTTCGGCAGTGGTTTCAAACCCCGGCCGAAAAGCGACGCCGGCATCCGGGAGCTGCCGCTCGCCCCCCAGGTGGTCGAGGCGATCCGCCGCCAGCTCCCCCCGGGCGGCGACCCCGACACCCTGGTCTTCGCCGGTCCTGGACGTGGCAACGGCGTGCCCGCCGGCACGCGGACGCTGCTGTCGCGGCACAACTTCCGCCGCCTGTACCGCGGCGCCGGGGGCCGTGCAGGCGCCGACCTGGCCCACCTCCAGCTCCACGGGCCCCACGATCTGCGGCACACGTTCTCGACCTGGCTGGAAGACGCCGGCATTCCCACCCGGGTGATCGACGAGTTGATGGGCCATCAGCGCAGCCAGCGCAGAGAGCTGGATGGTGGCAGCCGGATCGGTACTCGCTACCGCCATACCACTCCGCAGATGGCCGGCCGTGTAATCCATGCCATCGAGGCGCGGCTGACGACCGCGCTGCAGAGTGCCGAACGGCTCACCCAAGGTAGCTCAGAGCGGACAGAGCAGAGGATCTTCTGATCGAAAGCTATCGGCACCATGAGCGGCTCGACGCTCGAGGGCTTGGGTGACCCGTCCAGCACCGGTGGGAGGTGGTGGTCTTCGGTTGTGACTGGCTGTGCCAGCAGATCGAGCAGATCGAGGGGGTGCTGCTCGAGCGCAAGCCGACCGAGGCTGAAAGGCAGCCTGACCAGCGGAAACAGCCCTTCCTGATGGAGCTAGACCCAGCCGGCGCAACCATCAGGAGGCTGGCATGCCCCCAAGAGCGCACATCGCCTGACCCGAACGCTCCTGGGCGCCTTGGCTTCGGCTGGGCGCCTTTGAGCTGGTGAAGGCGGGTCTTGACGGCGGCTTGACACCGTGTGTGACATGCTGTCACAGCATCCTACCGTAACGTCACCGAGCACGATCGCAACGCGAAATGTCACGAACAGAAACCTAAGACAGCCACGAGGGAACCCCCCGCACTGCTCCCCCGCAGTGCTCCCTCGTGGCGTGGGCCAAGGACACGGCCGCGCAGTCACGCCAACCGAGCCTTGGCCCTTCCCTCGGGATCGGCAGACCTCGAGCGTGCCTTGACCCCGCGGGATGGTGCGCGAGATGGTTCCGCTCTCGGACCGCCGGCCCACACTCACAGTTTGCTTGATCGCCGGCCAGCGCTCCTTGACCCAGCGGTCGATGGCGTCCTGGTCGCGCTCTCCGGCGCGGCGCTTGGGATGCGGTACCGTCCAGCCCAGCCGATGGTGCAACAGCGCCCAGACATGAGCGGGGTGATGGCACACCCCGGTCAGCCGCTCGATCACCAACCCGATGCGGTCAAGGGTCCATAGCTCCCCGACGAACCCGTTGGCGCCAGCGCCCTCCAGCAAGGCCTGCTCGACGTGGGCGAGCTGGGCGTCGGCGATCTTCGGGGCGGGCCCGGTCGGTCCTCGGCTGTGCAGCGCCTCCGACCCGCCGGCCTTGAGCGGGCATGCCAGACGCTCACCGCCCGGGGAGCCGCGTTCCCGGACCGCTCCCTGGCCGACCAGCGCTTCCCCTACGTGTTCGTGGACGCCACCTACTGCAAGGCCCGCGTCAACCGGCGGGTCGTCTCCCAGGCGGTGGTGGTGGCCACCGGCGTGGCCGGCGACGGCCACCGCGAGGTGCTGGGCTTTGCGATCGGCGACAGCCAAGACGGCGCCTTCTGGACCGCGTTCCTGCGCAGCTGAAGGCCCGCGGGCTCGCCGGGGTGTAACTGGTGATCGCCGACGCCCACCTTGGCCTGCGCCAAGCCGTCCACGCCGTCATGGCCGGCGCGGCCACCCAGCGCTGCCGGGTCCACTTGCTGCGCATTAACCGGCCCTGCTGGCCCAGGTCCCCAAGGGCTCCGCCGAGATGGTCGCCGCCACCATCCGCACCATCCTCGCCCAGCCTGATGCCGCCCACGTCGGCGAGCAACTGCAGGTGATCGCCGCCATGCTCGGCCGCCAGTTCCCCAAGCTGGAGGTCATGCTGCACGACGCGGCCGAGGAGCTGCTGGCCTTCACAGCGTTCCCGGTCTCCCACTGGAAGAAGAGCTGGCCGACCAACCCGCTATGGAGCGCTTGAACAAGGAGATCAAGCGCCGCACTGACGTCGTCGGCGTCTTCCCCAACCCCCAGGCGCTGCTGCGCCTTGCCGGCGCGGTGCTGGTCCAGGCCCACGACGAAGGCAGGTCAGCGACCGCCGCTACCTGTCGGAAGGCTCCGGGGCCCTGCTGACCAGCATCACCAAGGAGGTGACGCCAGCTCAGCTCATGCCGGCATAAACTCCCACCGCTGACCCGCACGGCGGCTCCTACTTCCACCACGCCGCGGGACGTCACCAAGGACGGTGACCACACGGCCTGAGGGCTGATCTGGCCATGGATCCACACTAGATGTGGCGTGCCACGAATAACGTATTCTCCGTATATCTAACCAACGCCGCATCCTGCTACACTCCAGAAACGGTCATCAGTGGCGCGATGACATGTGACACGTGAGCCGTGATCGGCGCGATGTCTCAGCTACTACAGTTAGGTCGTCAAGTCGTCATGGCGCACCTATGGATTCCACACTGACGAGTAATTGGCCGAGCATAATTGGCCGGGCCCGACCAAGTAGCCAGCCCTCGACGGCTTCGTCACAAGCCCTGGGGCTCCGGCGGTATCTGACGACCTGCTCATCGCACGGCAGAGCAGGAACAAAGGGTGGCGGAATGCTCGAAGGGAGGTATGGTGCGCGTCGCGTTCATCGATGACAGCAAGCAGGATGGCAAGCGTCGCGACATGGGCCGGCTCATTGCTCTCGGCGCAGTGGCGTTTCCTGAACAGACCATCGCCGACTATGCACGCGAAGCTGAAGCGATCTATGCGGCCCTCGACGTACCGCTCGACACCGAGCTGAAGTGGAGTCCCCCACGTGACAGCTTCCTGAACTCCGAGGCCGGAAGGGAGGCCCGCAGCGTCCTACAGGAGCAACTGCTCCGGCTCGCCGTGGAAGCCGAGGCGCGGTCAGTCGTGGTTGTGTGGGATACGGGACGCACCATCCTGCAAGGCAGGTTTGCTGAGCAAAAGGTGCTCGAGTTCCTCTACGAGCGGGTCAGCATGTGCCTTGAGGACGACATTGGCATGATGATCGCCGATAGACCTGCAGGTGGGCGTGCCAAGGACGATGAGAAGTGGCTTAATTTAAGTCCACCTTGGAGCTGACCAACTACGGCACCCAGTACATTGATCCCAGGCACATCGTTCTGCCAATCGTCACCACCCCATCGAAGCACCTGCGGCAGCTCCAACTCGCGGACCTGGTCACCGGCGCGACCACCGCTGCAGTCGCCGGTGGAAACCGATACGCCGATGAGCTCGCCCCGCTATTGCTCACGTTGGCGCACAAGAACCGGTTCGGCTTGGCGGGCGGAGCAGGCCTTAAGCTCTATCCCGATGAGCTGCGCAATCTGCATCATTGGGCGTTCCGGGAAGACAGATTCGTCAATGTCGCAGCAGGCCAAGAGTGGCAGCTACCAAACCCAGATTGGGCGTATGCCGACGGTGACGGACTCCCGAACCAGTATCTAGCCTCGGCATTTCGTGAAGGTCCTGGCGCGATGCGGCCATGAGGAGTGAGACTTCTTCATTGAGCTGCGGGAATGGGCTGCCTGACGGTCACATCCGTGGGCCACGCAGAGCACCCGGCGGGTGCGAGCGACGTGGGCGAGGCGACGCCGCTGCGTGGGTGCCTTCGGGCCATCTCCGACTGCGCGAGGCCGAGCCGAGGGGCACGTGGCTGCGATCGCCAGGTCGTAAACTACTCCACAAATTTACGGAGAACGCCGTATGAACTGCGTATGGGCAAGTGCGGGCATCGTGCTATTGGCCCGGGGCGGCCGGCACTGAGGCGACTCGTGCCCGGCCATGGGCCCCACAGCAGGCCAGCACAAGGGGAGGGGACCGAAGGGCCCGTCGGCGTCACGCGCCAAGCAGCGCACGGCCAAGCTCGGGAGAGACGCGGGCACTCGAAGCTTTGCAGCCAGGGAGGGCTGACCATGAAGCGGCGTGTGCGGCGACTCCTGACGGTGGGCATGTCTTTCGCCGTCGCCGTCGCCGGGGTCATGCTGACGAGTGTCGCCTTGGCGACATCCGGCGCGCACTTTTTCAACAGGAGCAGCAGCGTCAACGACAGCGGCGCCTCATCGTGAGCTACGAGGAGGCAACCGGTCGGCGCGTTGTCCTGTCCGTCTGGACAGACGCTCGTGCGTGCTGTTCAGTAGCTGACTTGGCGGGTCCGGCAGGCGCTGCGTCTCCGGCTGTGTGCGCCACCGATTCTCGGTGACAGGAAGGAAGGGCTATGAAGATGAAGGTCATGGCGCTGGTGCCGGCGGTGCTGGCCGCCGCCGTGCTCCTGCTGGCGGCGCCCGCGTCGGCGGCGCCCGGCAACATCGGCTTCGGCTTCAACGCGACCGACATCAGCGGCTTCCCGACCGGTGCCGCCACGCTCACCGGCGGCGGCTCCTACAACCCCGGGACGGGCTTCGTCCATTCGGCTGGCGGTTTTCGATGCACCAGCGACGTCGGCCAGGGCCCGCTGGCCGGCTGCCTCAGCGGCCAAGGCGTCCGTTGGGACACGGTCGAGCTGCGGGCGAGCACCACCTTCAAGTGCACCGGGGCAGCGGCCGAGCCCCTGAAGACGGCAAGCACCGATGCGGACACGGTGGTGCTCCTGGCCGACTTCTACCGCGCTGGCGACGGGAACGACGAGTCCTTCACCGCCCAGATGATCGTCTCCGCCGACGACATCGCACCCGACCTCGCCGGGACGCAGAACGCCTGGATTCAGGGCGTCGGCTGTGCCTCGGCGATCGCGAACTTCAGCTCCTGACGGCGAACCGGAAGGAGTCATGGAAACGACCAAGCAGTCGGAGCAGCTGACCGGCCGTGGTTCCTTCCTGCTCGAGGGCCGGGTGGGGAGCGGGAACGATCGGCGCCGGACCCTTGAGCAGGCCTTGCCGGCGAACAGGTCAACCAACGGCCCGAGGACATCCTCTCGCCAGTGGCCGGCGGTGCTCGAGGGCCACAGGCACATCGGCGAACCGTTCGGCCTCGAACCACACAACACAAACATCGAGGGAGGGAAGAAGATGCACGTTGGGTGGAAATCGGCGCGTGCATTCATCGCTCTTGTGGTGCTCTGCGTTTTCGGTATAGCGGGTCAGGCGAGCGTGGCGCTCGCTCAGGGAAGCACGAATGGCGCTGCGGGTCAGATGCCCGCTTTCTACGAGGGTGAGTTGGTCACCGTCAATATGAAAGAGATGCCGGACAATGCCGCAGGCTCGTTGATCGGGAAGAACCCGAGCGTCAACACGATCTATGCTTCGAACGATTTGGACGAGGAGCAGGAGTTCATGCCGGTGATCGATGCCATCCAGGGTGAGGGATTCAATCCCTTGTGGCAGCAAGTCCTCATAGTTTTCAACGAGGGATTTACGCCTCACCAGTTCGTTTCTGAAGCGCAGGTCCTGGCGGCTGCGGCCGGACCCGATCCTGAAATCACTCTCAACGTGACGGACGAAGTGTATCGTTGCTCGGTGGTTGGCCCGAAATAGAGCAGGACAACGAGCCTGGCCGCCTCGCATTAGGAGGCGTAGCGGGTGTTCGGGTAGCCGAGCGCAGGCTCGGAGACGAGTCGGTAGCGGAGCTGGCGTCAGGTGATTGGCAATCAGTTCACAGCGGATCAGCCGGTGAGAGCGCGATCGCTGAAGTCCCTGCAGGCGCTGGCCCCACAAGGCGAATAAGGAGGCATCAAAATGTTGTATAGGAATTTGAAGTCAAAGTTGTTCAGAACGATCGGTAGTTTGACCGTAGCAGGCATGGTGTTGGCGGGAGTCGCCACTACGGCTTTCGCACTCTCGTCGCCGCAGGCGGTCCGGGCCGACGGTATTACACCGCCACCCCTGCCCCCCGGCCTTGCGCCGGTACCAGCGGGGAACAAGCTGTTCCTGGGGACTCACGCTGTCGGCACCCAGAACTACGTCTGCAAGCCCTCAGGCGCTGGCGTCGCCTACGTCCTCTTCACGCCGCAGGCCACCCTGTTCGGCGAAGACGGCGGGCAAGTGATCACCCACTACAACAGCCCCAACCCGTTTGAGCCTAACACTGATCCAAAGGTGGTGGCCCCCGAGGGCACGATTCGCGCCACGTGGCAGTACCGGGACACGAGCAAGGTCTGGGCCAAGGTGCACCAACCCAATGGAGCGGTCACCGTCGACACGAAAGCGATTGCCTGGCTCCTACTAGATGGAGTTGGAAGCCAGAACGGACCGACCGGTGGCGACAAGCTAACCGGGACCACCTTCGTCCAGCGGCTGAACACCACTGGAGGGCTCCCACCGTCAACGGGCTGTAGCTCGCTAACAGACGTCGGTAATACGGCGTTTGTGCCTTACACGGCCGACTACTTCTTCTACAAGAAGGCCGACTAAGACGACGCCGAAGGACGTGCCCCACACGGGGCGTCACGCTCGGTCGGCGTGAGAAAATGGTTAGCGCGTACCTGACGCTGCCAGGGCAGTCCGTCATCGAGCTTGCCCACGCATTCACTGGCTGGCGCACAAGGCGCGAGTCGCCGCGCGATCCGCGTTCGCTTGCCGGCTGGAAGCGCGGGCTCGTGGAGGAAAGCCAGCTAGCCAGCCAGCCGCGCGGCGGGTGTCTCACGGAACGCCAGGGCCCGGTGTTCTCTCGATTCGTCATGATTCGTCCGATTCAATCCGCGCCGCATCCACGCGGCCGCGCAGCGGTGAGCACTGCTTCTGCACCGGTCAGGGGCGCAGGGTCGTCAACAACGATTCGGACATAGACCTCATAACGAAAGACCGCCGGGGCCCTGGCCAACGACCAGGTCCCGCACGGTCCTAGATGCGAGGAGTTCTCCGGGCCGGGCCGCCGCGCTGCGCCGCCACGCCCGCGACCCACGCCGACCCCTCGCCACCCTCGGCATCAGCCTCGGATGAACCAGACATCACGACAGAACGACGGAGCCCTGCCGCCCGGGCAGAGCCTGCAGCTCGCGCAGGTGACCTACACCAACGTGACGCTCACCGATGACGAAACAACGTCAGCGTCTCGCTGGGCGCCTTCGACTCGGGATGTCTGCTCCCTGATGTGCGCGAAGCGTGCTCGTCACGGTATTTCGCGTGGGCGTTGAGCAGGCTGGCGCCAGGTAGCAAGGGACCCTCCCGGCCAGGGAAGATGCGGCTGTCTCACGGCCACAGTCCCAGTCCAGGAGGGTCACCCTGCCGGTGCAGGCTACCAAGCCGCGTCCCCGATTCGAAGTCGTCGCCGATGGTGAGGGGATCGTCAGCCACGTCGGGGCCGCGCTGTTGAGCGAGCTGTCGGACCGGCTTGGCCTGACCGTCGAGCTTGGCCGCCGCGCCAACCAG
>Ga0137377_10003507_pt1 | contig 12184 bp, 14 predicted proteins | sample SagtaG_22_FD_104815 | JGI IMG/M metagenome (GOLD analysis project Ga0137377, IMG submission 104815) | Vadose zone soil microbial communities from Sagehorn Ranch, Mendocino, California, USA - Sage2_L_40_16 metaG | ecosystem: Environmental > Terrestrial > Soil > Vadose zone | place: USA... | reverse complement strand
GTCTGCTGATCCAGGCACGAAACCCCTCTCGCCAGCTCGCGTATCGCGGCTCCCTGCCCAGCTCTTTCCTTGCCTTCTCGTTCGAGGACCCGCGCGAGTTGGTCATCTGGGCTACAACGAACTCCCCGGCAAGCAGCCGGCCGAGCCAGGCGGGCACCCGCAGCGGCGGCTTCGCGGCCATGACCTTCGCGAGGTACGGCAGCCACTCCGCAACCGGCGCCGGGTCGCTGTCCACGACGTTGTAAACGCCAGGCGCGCCGCGGTCGACCGCCGCGACCGTCGCGGCCGCTGCGTCGGTGATCTCGATGAACGACCAGACCCCGGTCCCGCCGCCGATCACCGGCACCTGCCGCTTCCGCACCATGTCCAGCAGGACGTCCGAGGCGCCCGGCCCGTAGAAGCCGCCGTAGCGCAGCACGATTCCCTCCGGTGCCGTGCGCGGCACGGTCTCCTCCACGTGCTTCATCGCCGTCGGCCCTTGCACAGCCGACCGGATGGGCCGCCAGTCAGGCGGATCTTCCTCGGTCTTCAGCCTGCCGCCGGAACGCTTGTCTGGCCCGGGGCCCGCGTAGCCTTGCGCGATGACCCGGCGGGTACCCGCCCGCTCCGCGGCCGCCAGCAGGTTATCGGTGCCGCGGGTCCGGAGCTCGTTCGTGACGGCGAACAGTTTGTCGGGATTGCGGAAGCTCCGCATGCCCGCCAGCGCGGTCATCTCGTGCACGATCACCTCCGGCGCCGCAGCCAGCACCGCCGCGATCACCGCCTCGCGGTCCAGCCCGTCGACGACCGCCGGCTCCGCGCCCGCCTCGCGCAACTGCGCGACCTTGCCGGGCGTCCTCGTTGTGGCGGTGACCTCGTGCCCCGCCGCGACCAGCCCAGGAACGAGGTGCCGTCCCAGTGCCCCGGTCGCTCCCGTGACGAAGACTCGCATGATTCTTCCTTCCGCTTGGTGCCTTACCCCTTGAAGACAAGGCACCACCCGAAGCTGTGACAATCTTCAACCGCGTCTCTTACGCACACCAGCCGAGTGTCGACAGAGCGGTTTCGTCGTGGACAAGGACTGTTGCGGTGGTCGCCTCTGTGCGGCGAGGACGGCCCTGATGATGATCGGCGCGCCGATCGCGGCAGGCAGGAACCAGAACGCCAGCGGCGGAAGTTTGTCCCAGAGCGGCAGCTGGGGACCGTTGTCCACGTAGAACGCGGTGAGCATCGCTACGTATCCGGCTCCCATGCCGACGATGTGGCCTGTATCGCCTGGCCGGTGGCGGCGCCGGTGCAGGTAGCCGATGGTTGCCGCGGCAAAGGCCACCGCCCCGATGATCAGCAGGTGATAGTCCTGCCGCCATCGCATGATCGACAACGCGGTGGCTGTCGCGAAGACCCCTGTGATGGCACCGTAGAACCATCGACCAGCTCGAATGTGCCTGCGGCTTCCCTTGCGCGTCAGGGCTGCGATCGCGCCGGTAGCGACGGCTGTGAGTCCGGCCAGGACATGGACAGCGAGGAAGGTGAGGAAGACCGGTGCGGTGGAGCCCACCTGTTCTCCGAGGATCTTGCTCGCGGACGCCATACCGAGCACCCCTTCAGCGATATGTAGCAATGCTACTTATGAGACGACTCTAGTCGGTGAATTGCCTGGCAGGAAGGCCTCAAGTAGCGTTGCTACATATGAAGGCGGATCAGCTGAAGGGGCACTTGGATGCCTTGCTGCTCGCCGCCCTGGAAGACGGGCCGAGGCACGGGTACGCCGTCATGGAGGCATTGCGGGAGTCGACCGGCGGCCAGCTCGAGTTGCCGACCGGGACGATCTATCCGGCCCTGCACCGGCTGGAGGCCGCGGGCTTGATCGCGGGCTCATGGTCCGTCGTCGCCGGCCGCCGGCGCCGGTGCTATACCTTGACCGGTGCGGGAGAAGACGCGCTGCTCAGGCGACGTGCAGACTGGCGGAACTTCGCCGCCGTGATGAGTGCGGCCCTAGAGGGCACGCCATGGCCGAACCCAGCTTGATCGCGAACTACAAGGCGGTCCTTCTCGCCGAGCTACCCCTGCCGCTGGCCGAGGAAGTCAGTGACGGGCTTGCCGAGGCATACGCCAAGTACCTGCGGCTCGAGTTGGGCGCAGAAGACGCAGCGCAAGCAGCGGTGAGCGAGTTCGGCAGCGCTCGGTCGGTAGTAGAGGCTTACAGCAGCGCCAGCCCGGCGCGGCGGGTGGCACGTGCGCTCGTCGTGACGGGGCCGGCCTTCGGCCTCTGCTGGGCCGCGGTGCTGATCACGGGAAAGGCATGGGACTGGCCGGTTCCTATCATCGCCCGCGCGCTGCTGGGTGGCCTACTCGTCGCAAGCGTTCTCGTTCTCGTGATCGCGATCCGCGCTGCGCGCTATCGGACCGTTCGGCGCTCTGGCACTGCAGGTTGCGTTGGCCTGGCGGTTCTGGATACCTCGATGATCACGGCCGCGATGACCTCTGGGCCCGGCATCCACTGGCTGGCGGTCATAGCGATATTCGCTAGTGCGGCACGCCTTGTGTGCATCGCTCGCGCTTTGCCTCCGATGCTGGCCTGAGTTTGTCCGTCAGTGAGCACCTGGCATCTGCGTTGCCGTGATGCGCGACCTGGCTGAGGTAACCTGCCTGGTCCACGCCTGGGTCCCCATCTGGACTGCCTCCCAGGGGCTGCCGAGCGGCGGCGTGTAGGAGAGGTCCAGGTCGCTGACGTCGTCAACCGTCATGTCGTGAAAGATCGCGGCGGCTGCGATGTCAATCCGCTTAGCCACCTCGGCGTCCCGGTGGCCGAACAGCTGCAATCCGAGCAACCTGCGGGTGTTGCGGTCGCCCGTGACCCGCATCGTGATGCGGTGGCTGCCCGGATAGTACGCCTTGTGATCGTCGGCCGCGGACTCGACTGTTACAGGGTCGAACCCGGCAGCGGTCGCCTCGCTGTGCCGCAGGCCGGTGCGAGCGGCGACGTGATCGAAGATCTTGACGACCTGCGTTCCGAGGCTCCCGGCGAACTCGCTCTGGCCGCCGAGCGCGTTCTCGCCAGCGACCCGCCCTTGCTTGTGCGCGGTCGTGCCGAGCGGCAGGTATGTCTCGCCCAGCAGCCGGTGGTGAGTGACCACGCAGTCTCCGGCAGCGAAGATGCCGGGCAGGTTCGTGCGCATCGAGCGATCGACCGCGATGGTTCCCCTGACCCCGGTCGCCGCTCCGGCTGAAGCGGCCAGGTCGGCGTCAGGCCGGACGCCGGTGACGACCAGAACCATGTCCGCCAGCTCGCTGATCGCATCGCCGCCGGTACTGCCATCGACCCGCAGGCGGCCCTCTGGTCCTTCGGCGCGGCTGACCTGGTGCACGGTGGTGCCGGCCAGCACCTTCACGCCGTGGCTGGCCAGCTCGGCATGCACGAGCGCGCCGAGCTCGTTGTCCACCGCGGGCAGGACTTCGGGAAGCTGTTCCATCTGGGTGACGGCCAGTCCGCGCGCCGTCAGCGCCTCGGCCATCTCCAGGCCGATATAGCCGGCGCCGACAATGACGGCGCTGGCCGGGCCGCGCTCGAGAGTCCGCATGACGGCGAAGGTATCGCCCATCGTGTGCAGCTGGTGAACGCCGTCCGACGGTCCGAGACTGTCCAGGCCGCGGATCGGCGGGCGCACCGGGACTGCCCCCGTGCCGATGACGAGCTTGTCGTAACTGATCATGTCCGCCGTACCGTCGGCGGCCGTGACAACCAGGCCGCGGCGGGCAACATCGATCTCGCGCGCCGTGGTGTCCAGCCGCAGGGTCATCCCAGCGACTTCCAGGTCGGCGACGGTGCGGTGGGCGAGGTTGCGCCAGTGCGTGACGTCGCCGGAGACGTAGTACGGGATCCCGCAGATCGAGAAGTTGGGGAACGCGTCGGCCAGCACCACGGTCACCTCGGCCGAGGAATCGATCTCGCGTGCACGCAATGCGGCGCTGATGCCGGCGTCGCTGCCGCCGATCATGAGCAGGTGCATAAGCAGCTCCCGTCGCTCGCAGGTTCAGCGGTGAATCTCACGGCTGCCATCGGATGAGACCGCATCGTCGCTCGTAGTGGACTCGGCGAGATGCGGGATGACGATGCGCTCGGCCTCGGCCGGCGTGACTCCCGGGTAGAGCACCTTGATCAACCCGACAGCCAGTGCGCCGCCCACGACCTGGGCGCCTATGAACGCCGGCGCGGATGCCGGAGCGATGCCAGCGAAGGTGTCGGAGAATATCCGGCCGATGGTGATTGCCGGGTTCGCGAAGCTCGTCGATGAGGTGAAGAAGTACGCGGCGCCGATGTACGCGCCGACTGCGGCCGCCGCGGATCTGGCCCGCCCAGAACGGGCCAGCGCAAAGATCACCAGCAACAGGCCAAGCGTCGCGACGACCTCCGAGAGGAAGTGGGCGCCGGTCGCCCGGTCCTTTGCCGAGATGCTGACCGCAGCCCGGCCGAACATGAGGTTCGCGAGAACCGCTCCGGCGATGCAGCCGGACACTTGCGCAGCCAGGTACCCGGCGGCGTCCCGCCACCGCAACCCCCCGAAGACCGCGTCGACGAACGAGACGACCGGGTTGAAATGTCCGCCCGATACCGGACCGAACATCAAGATGATCGAGAACAGGCCCGCCGCCGTGGCCGCCGCGTTCTCCAATAGCTCAAGGCCGGTATCGCCAGGCGACAAGGCAGCGGCCGCGATGCCGGAACCGATCACGGTCGCGGCCAGGAAGGCGCTGCCCGCGAATTCCGCAGTCAGGCGCCGCCACAACGCGACTTCGCCCACTCAGCCCGCCACCCTGCTCAGCCCGCCACCCTGCTCAGCCCGCCACCCTGCTCAGCCCGCCACCGCTCGGCCCGCCACTCCGCCACCCTGGATAGATGAATGTCGATACAGGTCACCTTGCCAGGTTGTATCGAAACTCGTCAAGATAGAAGGATGTCGATCCAAGCCGAGCGTGCGGACCTGGCGATCGTCGGCATCTCAGGGCCCGGTACCGAGGCGTGCAGTCCGCCGCTGACGGGACAGCCCCTCGGTGAGCCAGCCGCCGCCGGGCTCGCGCAGACCTTCAGGGCGCTCGGGGACCCGGTCCGGCTTCGGCTGGTATCCCTGATCGGCGCGCACCAGGGCGGCGAGGTCTGCGTCTGCGACCTGACGTCAGCCTTCGACTTGACCCAGCCGACGATCAGCCACCACCTGAAGGTCCTGCGCGCGGCAGGGATCATCGACAGCGAGCGGCGGGGCACTTGGGTGTACTACCGGCTGGTGCCCGCCGCGCTGGAACGCATGGCCGCGCTCCTGTCTGTTCCCGCCAGGTAGGCGCCGCCGCCACGGGACACCCCCTAGCTAGCAGCAGGCGCCAGCGGACTCGGTTTCTGACGCGCCCTGCGCATCCGTGCCGCAGCACTTCTGCGTCGTCGCGTCGAGCGCCGCCTCCACCGTCTCCCAGCTCTGGCCGCCGCCCTCGCCCCAGAACGTCGGGCTGTCCTGCTTGACGGTGTAGATCTCCCAGCGCAGGTCGTTCGGGGCGCCCTGGACCCAGAACTTGTCCTGCTCGGCATAGCAGCAAGTGGTATCCCGCTCGTCGATGGAGGCCAGGCCCGTGGTGGCGAGCCTGGCCTGTTCCGCATCGACAGTATCGGTGTCGGCGACTTCGACACCCAGATGGTTCAGGCTGCCGCCCTGGCCGCGGTTTTCTAGCAGAACCAGCTTGAGCGGAGGCTCGGAGATCGCGAAATTGGCGTAACCGGGCCGTCGCTTGGCCGGCTCGGTACCGAAGAGCTTCGTGTAGAACGCGATCGACTGATCGATGTCGTCGACGTTGAGCGCGAGCTGGATCCGGGACACGGATTCCTCCTGGACTTCGATGAGTGTCTATATGTGCTTGCCAGCCATCTTGCAGTACACATAGACATCTGTCAATATAGATCTATGTCGAGGTCTCTGGAGCTCTTGCCACTGGTGGATGCGGCCGCATGCTGCCCGCCCCTGTCGCAGGAGCCGCTGACCGCTGCGCAAGCGCAGCAGGTCGCGCCCCTCCTGAAGGCGCTCGCGGATCCAGTCCGGCTGCGGCTCATGTCCCTGATCGCCAGCCACGCGGGTGGCGAGGCATGCGTCTGCGACCTGACGGGTGCCTTCGACCTATCGCAGCCCACGATCAGCCACCACCTGAAGGTGCTGCATGAGGCCGGGCTGCTTGACCGGGAAAAGCGCGGCGTCTGGGTCTACTACCGCGCACGCACGGGAGCGCTTGCGAGCCTGGGAGTGCTGATCGGCTCGCCTGCAAGCTAGCCGGGTTCAGGCCGTCGCAGGCTTGGCCGCCCTGACTATCGCCGAATGCAGCCCGCCGCCCGCGTCTGTGGTGACCGTGATGCTGACGGATGTGAATCCAGCCGCCGCCAGGAGCCGCTCGTACTCTGCCTGCGTCAGCGTTCCGCTGGCGCAGCCGACATGATGCTCAGCCTCGGCCTGAGCCTGCAGATCAACGCCCGCCTCGGCGATGACGTCGCTGATGCCCAGCCGGCCGCCAGGCCGCAACACACGGAAGGCCTCGGCAAGAACCTTCGGCTTGTCGCCGGACAGGTTGACCACGCAGTTCGAGATCACGACATCAACGTGCCCCGACGGAAGCGGGATCTCTTCGATGTGCCCCACCATGAACCGGACGTTGCCGATTCCCGCCTTCGTGGCGTTGACATGGGCCAGCGCGACCATGTCGGCGCTTCCGTCCAGCCCGTAAGCCATCCCGGCGGGTCCGACGCGCCTGGCCGACAACAGCACGTCAAGGCCGCCGCCCGAGCCGAGGTCCAGAACACGCTCGCCCGGTTTCAGGTCCGCGATCGCTACCGGGTTCCCGCAGCCCAGGCTGGCCTGCACCGCTGACGCGGGCGCGTCATCTCTGTCTGAGTAGGCCGCCGCCCCGAACTGTCCGCCCGCGAAGGCATCCGGCTCACAGTCGGCGATCGACGCGCCCTGCAGCGCCGAGCGCGCCAGTTCCGAGTAACGGCTGATCGTCCGCACTCGCCTGCTGGCCAAGTCCTCGTCAGTCATCGGTCACTCCGTTCCCCGTTAGGCCGCGGGATCAGGCAAGATGCGCCGGCACCGGTCGTCCCATGACGATGTCCGCCGCTGTGGGAAAGCACTCCACGCACGCCTCGTTGACCCGGTAGTAGCAGGCAGTCCCGCGCTGTTCCGGCAGCACGAACCCCACCTCAGCCAGCACCTTCAGGTGAGCCGAGACGGTCGACTGGCCGACCTCCACTCGCGCCACGATCTCGCCGACATTCATCGGCTCCCCGCGCCGCGCCAGCAACGAGACGATCTGCACCCGGGTCGTATCGGCGAGCGCGCGGAACCAACTCGCGTACTCGGCGGCCGTGGCCCGCTCAAGCGGTTGCTCATGTACGTCCATCGTTAATCGACGATAGACGATGAAGCGTCGGAATGGAAGATGACGTCGCCGCTCCGATGGCTATCGAGAAATCAGGATCACTGCGTGTGGAGCCGCGGCCCGCTGCCGCATGGCAGGAGAACGCTGGCAGGGTGCGCGACGGGTCGCGAGGTACAGAGCTAACCCTGCCGGGGTGAGCCGAACACTACCTATCGACGGTGACGCTCACGAGATCGGGATGACCGTGGACAGGACTGATCGCTGGCATCGTTGGCTGCTGGACGTGCGCTTCGGCGGCGACGCCGAGGCGCACCAGCAGGCTCTGACCGATGCTCTGTCCGATCCGTGACAGGGTGCTCGACGGTGCGCGGCTTCGGCCCGGCGACACGCTGCTTGATGTGGGTGCCGGTGATGGCCTGATCGCCTTCGGCGCCCTGGAGCAGCCGAGGCATCGGCGCTGCGCCTGGAGCGGCCCGGCCGCTCCGCCGCGCAGATCGCCTCGATCTTGTATCACCGGCACGGGTGCGGATCTCGGAGCGGACCGTCCGCGGCCAGCTGCGCCGCGCCGGCCTGCACCGCGAGGCGCTGGCGGCCGAGCCGAAGGCCTACGGGAGGTACGAGGCGGCCCGCCCGGACGAGCGGTGGATCACCGACGTCCTGACCGGCCCCTGGGTGCCCTGGCCCCGGAAGGAGGGCTCGGTCCGGGCGCGGCTGTTCCTGATCGTCGATGACCATTCCCGGCTCCTGGTCGACGGCCGGTTCTTCGCGCACGAGAACGCCCGCGCCTGCCAGGACCTGCTCCGCCGTGCCATGACCCGCCGCGGCGTCCCCGATGTCCTATATGCGGATTATGTCGTCCTGGGGATTATGCCGATCCCGGCGCGAAGGGCCTGCTGGCCGAGGATGAGCGGGCGGAACGTATCGGCATAATCCTGAGCATTGTGATCATCCTGGTTCCTCCGATCTCAGAAGGAGGAACCGAAGGGCAGACCGGCAAGCAAGGTGACGAGGGTGCGGGTGACCGGGCCGCTGGCTGTGTTCGCGCCGATATTGAAGACAAGGGTTGCGGGAGCGCGGTTATACACGGCTCAGCACGGTGAGCGTTGTCCAAGACGACGCGCGCCTGATCATCCTGTGTGTTCAAAGCGGCCCCGGTTGACCCAGCCGAGGATGCCGCCCAGCCGGGCATTGCCGGCACCAGAAGATATGCAAGGCAACTGTGAGCGCGGCTCAGCGTCCCCGGTCCTGAGCCACGGTCTGTGATCTGGTCATCGGGCCCGACCCGCGCTGCCCGGGGGCTCAGTAGGTCAGGCCGTATTGGCGCTCTTCGGTCACCGTGGTCGCCGGCGCGCGGTGGCGGCCGCCGGCGAGGCGGGCGATCGCTGCCTTGCCGAGGGCAAGAGCGCCGAGGAACACGATCACCACGCCCAGGCCCGAGTAGAAGCCGAGGTGCTCAAGCAGGCGCATGGTCGCCGGTGCGAACGCCGGCCCCGAGGTGACCACGGGCGACCCCGGGGCATAGGACCCGCCGCGCGCGGCGACGGCCATGACCTCAGCCCCGACGGCGAACCAGGCGCCGCCGGCCGCGGCGAAGAACCCGCCGATGGCCGCTGCCCCTTCCGAGGCCAGGACCAGCAGCCCGCCGAGGACCACCGCCGCGCCCGGAAGAACGGACAGCACCAGGCGACCCGAGGTATAGGCCCAGGCCTTATCCGGCGTGTAGGCGTAGCCGAAGTACGGGCCGACAAAAGGTATCAGCGCTCCCCACGCGCCGAGCAGCACGAGCAGGGCGCCATTCGCACGCCCGCGACCGGCAACCGGCTGATTGATCATGGCGTACTCCCGAGGTGACGGTAGATCTGTCTTGTCTCAGCTACCCCCCGCAGGCGCGTTATGCATCAGCATCAGGGCGCGTCTGACACGGGCACCACGCCGCGGCCTGCGTAGCCCGCGCGTCATCGTCGCTGTCACCGGTAGCCACCAGCGCCGTCCTGATTCTCACCCGTGCCCTGATCGTTGGTCGCATCAGCATCCCAATGGCCGATCGCCGCTTGCTGGCTGAGCAACTCCGCAACTTCGCTGTGGCGGCAGGGACCGCCGGTGCTGCGCTGGGCGGCCTATGAGGCCGGCCATCCTGGCCGATCTCGGCGACGAGGCCTCGGGACATACAACTTCGTGTCTAGCAGGGGAGTTGGCATCACAGAATCTCCCAAGGCGAACGCATCAGCCAGAAATCTGGGCTTCTTCGTTCCACCTGTTCCTCGCCAGCCGACGACTGATTAGCTCCCTCATGAGCAAGGCTACGGTCAGTGCGGTACCCGCGGGGCCATGTGTTTGGTGGCAATGGCCGACCTTTGCCGTCGATCCGCAACTTGATCTTCGATCCCCTCCGCCCTGAGACTGGCACCGCTAATGGTCGAACGGCTTGGCTCATCGATGAGCGAGTCGGGCTGGCCGCGCGCGGCTGCATGACAAAATGGCCGTTCGTAATCGCCGACACGCAGCAATGAAGGAAGCCACACCGGCGTGCAGGTCGGCGGCTAGCGCGCGCCCCTTGCCTGATCGTGTACCGATCAACTCGGCGTCAATCGGCCTGTCCCGGGGGGAGGATGTCGGCGTCACGGCGCAAGCGGTCATTTTGGCAATGCTGTTCCGATGAGGGCCGTGAGCAGAGGCGCGAAGACCACAATGCCGTTCTGGAAGGAGTTCTGCCAGGACGCGCCCAGCCCGAGCAATGCCGACAAATCCTGGCGTCTCTTCAGCGGGGTTGAGATGTCCTCAGCGCCCGGGTCAGGAATGGGCGCATAACGATCCAGGAGGCGCTCACACCGCCGGTCGATGGCCATGGTCGCTGAGACATAGAACAGTGCCAAGACGGCAACGGCGATCAAGCCATACAGCAGGACATATTCCTGGGGATAGGTCGCGTTCTTGTGGAGGGTAAGCACAACCTGGCGCCGAGCGGCCGTTGTCACGACCAGCAGGGTGAGAAACAGGCCGAACGCTCCAAGCAGCCGGCGGAGGTGCTGGCGGAGCCGCGCGACCATCAGGATCTGGCACCGCGGTTCCTCGTCCCACTGGCTGTCATTCCCGGCGAGCGACCGCAACGCCAGAAAACCGACGAGACCCGGCAGGGCGACCACGCCGCCAGCGATGGTGATTCCATTGAGCTCGCGGAGGAACAGGTGGACAGGCCGGCCGTTCACAGTCGCCGCTGGAGTGCCGCTCGTTGCCAGCCAGACCGTCACGAGGATAAGACCGGTGGCCAGCGCCCATCGGACCGCGCTCCCAAGGGGAGCTCGTGGCTTGAAGATCTTCAACACCTGCCAAGACCAGCGGGTCATGACAAACCCGGCGGCGAGGCTGTACCCGCAGAAGCCCCCGATGAGGCCCGCCCAGAGCTCAAGTGCCGCCTTTTTTTCCCCGGTGAACTGTGCGGCGTCGGGAGCGTGGAGGATAACGTAACGTCCGATCCATGCCCCAATGGCTGCCACCAAGAGCAGCACGACCAAGGCCCAGCTGTTCGGCGCCTCGTCGACGCCGGCTTCGGACCGGCATCGGGAGCCGGTCTCCATCGGAGTGTCTCCCGGACCCTGAGCACGCGTCACCGCCCCAGGGCGCGTCAACTGCTGCTCGGCCAGCTCGATCACCTCCGATGACCTGATGCCGAGATTCTCACGCCGACGGGCGCCCGGCAAGGCCACGCCATCCTTCCAGATTTATCGCATTGTCGGCCTATTCGCCGCTGCACATTTGCCGGCAGCCATTGTTAGCCTGGGCCCTGCAGTTCCAGCACCGTTCAAGTCGTGAAACCGCGTCTTCAGGACGGCCGCAATTGGAATCGAGCATTCCCAGAGATACCCGCAAGCGCAGCTGTCGACTGCGAGCCGATCAATACCACGATTGCCGTGTGTCACCGTGTGCCGGGTGGCAACATCTGCAGAATGCCCGATACTGCGTAGCCGCCGTTGATGCACTGCACGCCGATAGCCGCTCAGATCGGCGGTTCTGCACGCCGAGTTGGTCGGCAGTTGGCCACGGTGTTCAGTACATATCGAGCCGCCTGAGCGCGCAATCTTGTGGGCTGGTCCGTAGCTCTCGGTTTCGAGCAGAACGAGGCTGGCACCGGTCAGGCGGCGCCGGCACGCAGCGCGGGCTGGCCCGCATCGCTGTGTCAGTCTGGCCAGCGTCCGTGTCGCCGGGGGTCAGTGCCGATGCGAAGGCTGCGGACGACCGTTCGGATTTCGGCGGACAGGGGCCGCTTCGGCGGTGTACTCCGCGACCTTGGTGAGGTCGGCGTGCGGGACGAAATGATCCGGGTCAGCGCTCTCCAGCACCACGACCCTGGTCTCCCGGTCAGATTCCAGCGCGCCGAGCAGCCCGACCAGGTCGTGTACCAGTTCCGGTCCGATCAGGTTCATCGGCGGCGCGTCAATCACCAAGCCGAGCACACCCTCATCGCCCAGGGCGACCCGCAGCGTGCGGTACCCCTGGAGTCATCACCGGCTCCTCTGCGACTCGCCTTGTGGCCCCGCGAGACCGGTGCCGTTGTTTCGGGCCCGGCCGGCTGCTTGGGCCTGGTGCTGGGCGGGGGCCGGCTGGGCGGACAGTTCGCCGGGGGCGGGGCCGGGCATCGGCTGCCTGGCCGGGTCGGGTCCGTAGGCGAAGCCAGCTATCGCGCCGAGCGCGGCGAACGCGGCCGCGGCGAGCAGGACGTCGTTGAGCCCGCTGGCGGTGCCGGCGCGGGCGGCGTGGGTGACACCGGCACTGGTCCTGTGTTAAGATTCGTGATTCACCG
>Ga0137377_10003504_pt1 | contig 12185 bp, 8 predicted proteins | sample SagtaG_22_FD_104815 | JGI IMG/M metagenome (GOLD analysis project Ga0137377, IMG submission 104815) | Vadose zone soil microbial communities from Sagehorn Ranch, Mendocino, California, USA - Sage2_L_40_16 metaG | ecosystem: Environmental > Terrestrial > Soil > Vadose zone | place: USA... | reverse complement strand
GGCATTGCCATCTTGACTGTAGTCTTCGCGAACGGTGCCCCACTGGCGCTCACTCAGGTATGGCCCCCATTTTTTCCACGGCACACTTTGCAGGCGCGCCTCCCTCAGACGTGTCGCTTCTGTAGTTTCGCCCATGATGAGGCCTCCTCGGCGTGTCCTCGGGTTTGTGTCGCGCACCTCGCCGATTTATCCAGCAGAACCCTTCGCGGAGGTCGCAGAACCAGGTCCTCTGGCCGACGAAACACCGAGATGTCTAAGCACTTTCTTCGCTATAGACTAGGGATAGAACTGTCAATACTTACAGTGTCGTTCAAGGATAATGTTCATAGATAAGTGAGAATGAGTTTTCGGGCCGTAGGTCTGAGCGCGATCATGGTCTGTTGCAGCGGCAGTCTGGCCGCCAACGTTTGCCATGCACAGGATCTCGCTCCTCGAGCCTACGTCGTCACGCCCATCCATTCGAATGCGATCACGCTGACGTATTCCTTCTTTGATGGCAGCCTGCTCTTTGAGGGCACCATCCCCATCACGGGCGCCCAAGCAAGGGTCCATGTTACGATTTTTAACTACACGCATTCCCTTAAGTTTTTCGGACGCACGGCAAATTTCACCAGTTCGTTACCTTATGGCATAGGAAACTTGCGGGGCACCGTTGCCGACGCGGAGGCCTTTGCCTACCGATCCGGGCTCCTGCCGGCCACTTTCCGATTCTCTGTGAATCTGGTGGGCGGCCCCGCAATGAACGTGGCCGAATACAGGAAGTGGCGGCAAAAGACTCTTGTGGGTATCAGCCTCCGGGTAGTTCCTAAGACCGGCCAATACGACCCAACAAAACTGATCAATTTCGGCGTCAACCGCTGGGCCTTCAAACCCGAGCTGGGCTTTTCTCGGCGCTGGGGGCATTGGATTCTGGATGCATACGGAGGAGCGTGGCTCTATACCACGAACCCTGAGTTCTTCTCGCACAATCAGTTCTCGCCCGGCACCAACACCCAGACGCAAAGCCCCGTCGGTTCCTTCGAGGGGCACCTCAGCTACGATTTCAAGCCGCGGCTCTGGGTGTCTCTCGATAGCAATTATTGGTTTGGCGGCACGACCAGCCTAAATGGAGTAGAAAACTTCAGCACTCTTCAGAAGAATTCGCGGGTCGGAGGGACTGCTTCGATCCCTTTAAGCAGGCATCAGTCGATAAAACTCAGCTACAGCAATGGCGCGTACGTTCGGTACGGGGGGAACTTTCAAAATGTCTCTGTGGCTTGGCAATATTCCTGGCTGGGAAGACCTAATTAGTTGGTTGAACGTTTTTGCCTGGGTGGCCGGAGGGTGCAATTTTGATGAATTTCCCACTTCTGGTGTTTGCCATGTCGTTTCTGTTGTTGTCTCTGGCCGCTGCGGTCGGTGACATTGTCCGCAGCAAAATCCATCCCTTGGTGGAAGAAGAGCGGGATGATTTTGGCATTATCCTCGGCGCAACGCTGACCCTGCTCGGACTCCTCATCGGTTTCAGCTTTTCCATGGCCATCAGCCGGTACGATCAGCGCAAGAATTACGAAGAGGCTGAGGCCAACGCGATCGGCACGGAGTACGTGCGGGCGGACTTGCTGGCCCCGGGAGCCAGGGCGAGAGTGCGTGAACTACTGAAGATGTATCTCGATGAGCGGGTGCTGTTCTATACCACACGCGACCGGGGCCGGGTTGCCAAGATCAATACCGATACAGCCGGACTGCAGAATGAGTTGTGGGCGGCCGTCCAACCGGCAGCGGCTGCCCAGCCCACGCCTTTAGCGGCCCTGGTGATTTCCGGCATGAACGATGTGTTGAACTCGCAAGGATACACGCAAGCGGCGTGGTGGAACCGCATCCCTATTGCGGCGTGGGCGCTGATGACGGCCATCGCCCTCTGCTGTAATTTGTTGATCGGCTACGGTGCACGGCGGAGAGACTGGCACATATTCTTGATCCTCCCGATCGCGGTGTCCATAGCGTTCTTTCTGATAGCGGACATTGATAGCCCGCGCGGTGGCTCCATTCGGATAGCACCCCAGAATTTGATTAGTCTTTCGCAGTCTTTGCGGGCGCAATAGGCCTGACGAAATGTTCGTTAGAGACGCGCTGGTGCCTCGCGTTGCCTTTTTATTGCGGGCTATCGCTTGACCGGAGTCCGAAAAACCATCGTTTGGCTGGGGCAAGAGCAGAACTCTTCTGTACCGCGGATCGCTTTCAGGAAATCATTGGCAGGTGCCGTCGTCCACGAACTGGTTGTTTGCCGCCATGGCCGCCAGGGAGTGGGCGCAGTTCAGAATTTTCTGGTCTAACGGGTCATCGTCCAGGGCATTTGTTGGAACATAGGTGAGCGATCGATTTGCTTCCACAAATCTATCGCTCAACTTTTTCATGTTGTTGAATTCATTGTTCAGCAATCGCAGCGCATTTCGGTCCGCGTCAGTTGTGGCTGCTACGGAGACCAGCCGCAGGTTCTGCTGCGCGTGCCCACGAAAGCTTGCGACCCACTCTTCCGTCACCGGATATCCCTGGCGAATGGCATTTGTCAGCCCACTCCGCCACTCCCTGATTACGGACATTTCCTCGATCCCTGCCCTAAGGAAATCTTTGGAGAACCCAGACGTGGTTGATGGATTCGCCTCCGAACTGATGACCGGAGTATTTGTAGTCGGCGCCGACAGAGTCAATACCATTTGATTTCCCTTAAAAGCGAGTGAACCATTCGCCACCCGCATCAATGCTTCGATATCAACATAGTAGCGGCCGCCCAGTTCCGTTACAGCAAGCTCTCCAGGATGCCCGGTGAGAACGAGTGTCCGGTTCTGCGGAGCAGCGAATACCTTAACGAGAACCGGCAGGGTTGAGAAAAACACAAGCGCCAGGACAAGGGCGAGCCGGCTCCCTCGAGAGTGCCTCTGATGGGCTTCCGTACTCGCCGCCCGCCTCTGGGAGTTTGCCATAGATCCTCGCTCGGCTTAAGTCATGAGAGAGACGATGACGGTGCCCCAAGTTGTGAGCAGGATGTGTCCGAACGCAGCTGTGTAGGAGTAGCCCAGCGTGGCAACCGCGCTGTCTGATTTTTCTTGCACCGCGGCGACGCCAGCAATCATGGTTTGAGCGCCGGCGAGTCCACCGAGCAGCAGCACCGGGTTCAGCTTCATAACGTAGCGTCCAAAGAAGAGGCCAGTAATCAGGGGCGTGAGAGTCACTACAATGCCCCCCAGGAAGAGGATGTATCCGTATTGTCGCACAGCGGTGATGAAAACCGGGCCAGCCTTGAGCCCAACCATAGCCACGAAGGCCGCCAAGCCTATGTCTTTCATGAAATGAATTGCACCATCGGGTATTTTGCCGAACCATGGTTTCACCGATCGCAGCCAGCCGACTACCACACCGGCGAGCAGAGCACCCACACTGGTTCCGAGAGCAATCCTTAGATGACCGAGCGGTATCGTAATGATGGCACCAAGCAAAACGCCCAGAAATATCGCCAGTCCGAGGACAATAAAATCAGTATCTTCCGACGGGTAAATCATTCTGCCAACCAGGGGCGCAAGTCTTTCGACGGCGGCCTGGGGCCCGGAGACCTCAAGCGTATCGCCGCGCTCGACGACTGTGCCGGGCCCAACGGGAATCGATTGCTCGCCTCGCGTGATGCGTCGAAGCAAAACACTGCGCGCTTCCTCGGTGCTTTCAATGATGGCGCGGAGAGTTTTCCCGGCAAACCTGTCGCTCGTGACATAAAGTCCAAACGAAGCCACGGGAATGTCCAGCAATTCCCGATCGGTTGCCTCTTTGGATGAAGGACCAAGCAGATTGATTAACGCCTCGGTCCTTCCGAGAACGGCAACCGTGTCGCCTGCCTCCAGCACGGTGGTCGAAACCGGGGAGAAGATTTCGCCATTGCGACGAATGCGTTCGACAAACAGACGCGCGCCGGACACTGATCCTTCGGCTTCGGCGATGGTTTTCCCGGCTGCCCGACCATTCGGTGGAATGGTGTACGCTCGAAAGCTGATAGGTTGCCACGCAGAGGACACGCCAAGTTTGGTGTGCTTAATGCCCAAAGCGTCTTCCACTTTCTTGGATTCGGCCCGCAGGTCTATGCCCAGGAGTTTCGGTCCTAAACTGCTGCAAACCAGGATCACGCCCAGAGTTCCGAAAATGTAGCAAATGGCATCGGCGACCGCGATGTGCGAGATCCATTGTTGTTTTTGGTCGTCAGAAACGGACAAGGCCCGGATAGCTTCACTGGCAGTTCCGATTACCGGAGATTCGGTTAATGAGCCGGACAACAAGCCAGAGGCGTAGCCGGGATCCAGTTTCAAGAAGCGCGCGACGGTGTAAGCTGCGAAAAGACCAACAACGGGCACAAACACGCTGAGGAGGACCCATCGCCACCCATCGCCTTTCAGGTTCTGGAAAAAACTAGGTCCGACCGAGTAACCGATTCCGAAAAGAAACAATAGGAAGAGCATGGCCTTCGCTTGATCGGACACGGGCACATGAAAGAAATTTCCAATAAAGATGCCACCCAGCAGCGAACCGGTCACAACTCCAAATCCCACACCGCGAAATTTGAATATTCCGATGAAATAACCGATGCCAATTGCCAGGTAAACGGCCATTTCCGGGTATTTGGTGAAAAGGGTGGCAAGCGATTTCATGGGCCGTTCCTTCTTTGCGGGGCCCTGGAGCATTCAACGGGTCGCATAGGTACGCTCGTCTGGAGCCCACGGACGTTTCCCGCGCTCAGGCATGTTGCCCAAGTGAACCCGGCTACACGAGGAAAACTTGTTGGCCGGAGATTGCCAAGCGCAATCGCCCACGAACTATCGCGCAGTCGCTCTTTGCGACTTTTCGGGTTTCTCGATGCGCTTCGAAGCCTCGAAGGCATCCCGGTAGCCGCGGGCGATCGAGCGAACTCCGCGCCCGATTTCTTCATAGACTTCGTCGTCCAAATTCGCGAGGGACACGCGCAAAGACCAGTCCGGCGCGTCAAAGCCGCCGCCATTCAAAAGCACGATTCCGTGATCCTCGGCCAAACGAAACGCGAGGTCCAGCGGATGCACGTTCTTCTTGAGATACTCGACGGCTTCCTCCCCAATCCTCTTGCGGGCAAAGAACTCGAAGTCAATCAAGCCGTAATAGGCGTCGTACAGCGGGTTGGGGGAAAGCTGAATGCCCAGGCCTTCGATGGTTGCCTTGGCACGCCGCTGAACGATGTCCATACAGGCCTTTTGATACAGCTTTGCGCCATCCATCAGCTCGGCAAGAGAGAACAGGCTCATCATGACCTGCTGGGGCAGCGAAAGCCCCGAGGTGTGGTTAAGCGCCACATCCCTGCTGTCGGCGACAATACGGTCAATGAACTTGATCTTGCGCGGCTCGAGGGTCAGGGCGCCGTAGCGTTTGTCAAGCGCTTTGAGATCGGCATCTGGCAGCTTCGTGATCATCCAGTCGAAGAGATTCTCTTCGTGCACAGCAATGACGCCCAGCCGCCAACCGGTGGCCCCGAAATATTTCGAATAGGAGTACACGCCGATCGTGTTGTACGGCAGTTCCCCGAGCAAGGAGCGAAAGTCCGGGACAAACGTTCCATAAACGTCGTCGGTCAGAAGCATGAGATCGGGGCGCTTCGTCTTTACCAAATTCGCGATCTTGGCAATCGTCTCTTTGCTCAGCGCGACGCCGGTCGGATTGCCCGGATTCACGACGAAGAAGGCCTTGATCTTAGGGTCTTCCAGCTTTTTGAGTTCCGTGTCCGTAAACTGGAAGCGATTTTCCTGAGGAGCGTGGACATTGACCACGTTAAGGGCGTAGTCCTCGAGATGAGTCATTTCGATGTAAGGCGTGAAGATCGGTGTCCCTAAGGCGATAGTGTCTCCGGGACGTAGCAGACGATTGGCTTTCAGCGACTTAAAGATGTAGCACATCGCGGCTGTCCCGCCCTCGACCGCGTAGAGGTCGAATTTGCCGGCGGGCCGCGGGTTCCCGCACATCGCCCACATCAAATACTCGTGCGCGATGCGTTCATTGTGCACCAGCATGCGGTCGGGAACCGGATAGTTGTCGCCGATGATGGAATCTACGAGTTCGTGCACGAAGGCGTCTGGCTCGAACCCAAATTTCTTTACCGTGAACGCCACCATCTCGGAGAGAAAGGATGCACCGGGCATATCGGAGTGTTTGGCAAGCCATGCCTCCAGACGGCCCGCGATGCCCTGCGCCCGGGGCATCCCGCCGATACCAGCGGGATGCTCCATCACACGCTTGCTCTCGGTGATCGCAAACTGACCGAGCAGGAAATAACCCTCGCGCGGAGTGGTGGCAATCCAGTTGGGGTTGCCGCGGCCGGCGTTAAGAAATGCCGACTGCGTCGTGCGGGAAGCTTTCTTGGCGAGCTTAATCAGCTCATCCTTAATCTCGAACGGGCTCAGCGTTTCAAAGTTGCGAAGCTCCAGTACGTCCATCGTTATCTCCTTTTACTGGCCTCTCGACAGCACCATGATGAGGACCATGCCCCAGATGGTGAGCAGAGTGTTGCCGACGGCGTAGGTCACCGTGTATCCGAGTGCGGGAATCTGGCTTTGGGCACGATCGCAAACCAAGCCGAGCGAAGCCGTCGTTGTGCGCGCGCCGGAGACTATGCCCAGCAGAATGGCGTCGTGGAAGCGGAAGAGGTACTTGCCGATAAACATACCGAAGACGAGGGGCAACGTGGTCGCGACAGCGCCCCAGAGAAACAGCCCAATGCCCTGGGTTTTCAGTCCGTTAACGAAGCCGGGGCCTGCCGAGATTCCGACAATGGCGATGAAGATGTTGAGGCCGACCGAATTCATGAACCAGACGGTGGGGGAAGGTATGCGTCCGAAGAGTGGGCGCACCGAACGCAGCCAGCCAAAGACGAGGCCGGCGATAAGCGCGCCGCCAGCGGTCGAGAGTGTCAGCGGTACGCCGCCGATTTTAAGGACTAAAGCGCCGACCAGGGCGCCCAGTGTGATTGCTCCACCGATGAACGCGACATCGGCGACATCGGTCGGCCGATCCACCACGCCGAGCATCTTGGATGCTGCGGCGATGTCTTGTGTGCGCCCTACGAGCGTAACGATGTCTCCGCGATAAACCTGCGTGTTAGGCAGAATGGGGATGGTGGTGGCGGTTGCACCGCGTGTGATCTTCCGCAGAAAAACACCGCGCGCGCCGGGTTGCTGAGCCAGTTCAGCAAGAGTCTTACCATCAACCTCTTTATTGGTAACGTAAACGTCGACGCCTTCCACCGGAACGCTGAGCAGTTCGGGATCGTCGACCTCGATCGAGCCTTCACTCGCGAGTTTCGTGAATGAGTCACGAGAACCTGCGGCGGCCACCATCTTCGCGCGTTCGCCAATGATGCTCACGAGTGCCTCACGAGAACCTGCGACGGCCACGACGTCACCCTCGCGCAATACGGTATCCGCGGCCGCATCCTCAATGACCCCGTTGCGACGCAAGCGTTGGACAAAAATGCGCGCATTGGGGACCATGGCCTCGGCCTCGATCGCCCGGAGACCGATAACTCTGGCTCCGGGCGGCACACGGAATGCTCGCATTTCCCAACGGTGCCAAGCCGTGCCGGCCCCGCCCACTTCCTTTTTGCCGCCCTGCTTCTCCTCGTAGTCCTTGCAGGCGGCAACGAGGTCAATACGGAGCAGTGCCGGGCCGAGCAGAGCAATCACGATCGCGGAACCGACGGTGCCGAACATGTAGGTCACGGCGTAAGCGATCGGCATGGAGTCGAGCAGCCGCTTGGCGTCGGCTGCGGCCAGGCCCAGTCGATTGATAGCATCCGTTGAAAGGCCTAACGCAGCGGAGATCGTTTGTGACCCTGAGTAGAGTCCCGCGGCGTAACCCAGGTCGTAGCCGACAAACTTGGCGATTACCAACGGGGCTATCAGGCAAAGCACACACTGGACCACCGAAAACAGCGCCTGCGGCAGGCCATCTTTGGCGACACCGCGGACAAATTGCGGCCCGACGCCGTAGCCGACGGCAAACAGAAACATGAGGAAGACGGTCGCCTTCAGGGGTGTGGAGATGGTGATCCCAAGCTGTCCGACGATCACGCCGGCCAGGAGCGTGGCGGTGACCGACCCTAAGCCAATGCCTTTAAAGGTGAATTTACCAAAGTAGTACCCAAGAGCGAGAGTCAGGAAAATGGCGATCTCGGGGTATTGTCGGAGATTTGCGGCCATCCACGAGGCTATGCCCATCATTTACCTCCATGCTTTTTTTACCGCTCACCTGCGTTTACAAGGCCGAGATTAAGGTCGGCAAGAACTCAAATCACCTGTCAGACCTGACAGGTCTCACCGGGGTAAACGAATTCATTCGAGGGACAAGTCGCGGCATGGGCCAAAAGTTTGTCTCCACAAGCGTTCCTTTGAGGTGTTACGACTTCCGTACTCGCTTTAGGCCTTGGAGATTGCCCCCTCGCTAGTCTGCTGATGCCGCCCGTGCTGACTTCCCCTTGGCTGTCTTCGCCGCGTGCGTAACATCGTCACTCGGCGGCTTTGCAGATTTCAAAAAGGCTGGATTTAACAGCTTTAGTCCAAGCGCGGCCGCATAACCGTGGATTTCCTTGACGTCCAGTTTGCGCATGAACTCAATGGTTTCTGCGTCGATGACCTGGCCCGGAACCATAATGGGAAATCCAGGCGGGTAGGGAATCACGAAGTTCGCCGAAACGAGCTCGGGGCCGCCCTTCAAACGTTTATCGATCTCCGGGCTGAATAGCTTCAAATGCTCGCATTGTTGTTCGCGATAGGCTGCGAAGAATGCGGTGCGCATGTCTCCTTCGCCCGTCGCGCTAGAGGGGTCTTCACGGAAGCGATTGAAGAAGGAGGTGAAGTTCGGGAGGTTCGGCACGTCCGTCATGAGTGACTTCACCCGTGCCGCAAAAGTTTGCTGCGCTGCGTTGCCTCCATCCGCGAGTCTCTTTTCGATTCCCTGCGAAATCTCGACGAGCACTTTAATGAGCTGAGCGATATCGCTGCGCGTATTGTTGATGTTTGTCTGTAACAGAACACTATTTCGCGATGTCTTGTTGAGCTGGATGTCGTAATCGGCGGCAAGCATATTCTTGAACTGCGTGCCGTCAAATCCCGCGGAGCCGCAGACAAGTGTGAGACGGGTCACGTCGAGGGCAAATTCGTCCTCTCTCAGCGCCTTTACCGCCGTTCCCCAGGTCACTCCGGGCGTCAGGTAGTCCACAAACCCTGAATTTCGGAATTCGCTTGGGATCATTTCGTCCGCACCAAGCACCCGAAAATATTTCGAGACCAGTGGGTGGGAGTTCACTTCACGCCTCACATCCAGCGCTAGTTGAATGGCGCGATTGACCAGTTCATAGCCCTCCAAGTCCATCTGCCGCCTGGCAATGTCCAGAGAGGCGATGATCTGCAGGTTGGGCGAAGTAGATGCGTGGGTAAAGACGGCTTCATGAAATTGTTCTTCTACGGTGTGATAATCCGCATCTTTCACAAGCACCATCGAGCCTTGTCGTAAGCTGGACATGGACTTGTGTGTAGAGTTTGTCTGATAGACGCGCAGGCGAGCTTTGTCGGGGTTGGCAAGGAGGCGAGTCTCCAGAATCTCTTTATCGCTGGGATTGGCGCCGAGTTTCTTCTCTTGCTCCTTGTATGCCTGTCGGTAAGCCGGATCCTTGAACTTGCGCTCCAGAATCGCTGCGGCTCCCATGGCCGTACGCCGACGATAGAAAGGACTCCATCTGGCGAACCCAAACCAGGCTTCATCCCAGAGAAATATGAGGTCGGGCTTTATAGCGAGGCATTCCTCCATGACCCGCTCCACGTTGTAGATGTGCCCGTCAAACGTGCAATTTGTCAGTACCAAAAGACGCGCGCGATCTAGCTTTCCCTCAGCCTTCAGGTCGAGCAGAGCCTTTTTGATCGTGCGCAGCGGGACCGCTCCGTACATGGAGTACTGCGTAAGCGGATAAGCTTCCACATAAAGGGGAAACGCGCCAGTAATCACCGCTCCGTAGTGGTGAGACTTGTGACAGTTGCGGTCGACGAGCATGATATCGCCAGGGGCCAGCAAAGCCTGCTCGACCATCTTGTTCGATGTCGAAGTGCCATTGGTGACGAAAAAGACATGGTCCGCTCCAAATGCGCGTGCAGCCTTCTGCTGAGCGAGTTTGATGTTTCCCGTGGGTTCCAGCAGGCTGTCGAGACCACCGGTAGTCGCGGAGGACTCCGCAAGGAAGAGGTTTAGTCCATAGAACTGGCCCATGTCGCGAATCCAGTTCGACTTGAAGATGGATTTGCCTCTCGCGACGGGCAAAGCGTGGAACGTGCCTATGGGGCGTTGCGCATATTTCTGCAAGTTATCGAAATAGGGAGTGTTGTATCTGTCGGCGATACCATCAAGGATGCTCAGATGCAATTCGAGAGGTTCCTCAACTTGATAAAACACGCGCCGGATGCAAGCCCCGCCGGTGTCGCCTGCAAGCTTCTCGGGTTCCCGGTCACTGAGGAAGTAAATATCGAGCTCGGGACGCAACTGCTTCAATCCCTGAGCAAGCGCCAAAGAATATTGCCCGGTATCCTTATCAATATTACCGGTTGCCAGGTGCGCAGTTAGAAACTCGCGCAAAACTGGACTGTAGTGTGAGGAAGCGAACGAAATACCTTCATAAATAACCACTGCCTGTATGCTGCCATTGAGAATGGCCCCCAGAACGGCATCTTCGAAATTGCCGACAAACACCGGTTCGTAAATGAACTTGTCCTGAGGTCTACGCAATTTGCGCAGTTCTTGCGCCAGGTCCAACCATGTTGCGGTACGTGCAGGACTTACCATCAATACCTCGAAATAAGGACGGTACTGTGTTTCTTCGCCGGCCCCTGGCACACGATCGGCGAAACTTATTGCCGGCTGTTCCTCGCCCTCCCAATCGGCGCGGCTGGTGCGGTAGGAATGTGTGAGAAGGGCGGTACTGATGGACTGTGCCAACTGAGCAGTTCCCGTCGCATCACCCGAGGTGATGCGTTCGCTAAGTTTTCTCAGCAGCGCTTCCCCAGGGTAAGCAAAAAAGTCCTCCCATTGGCGTAGTTCCTGAAAGGATGCCGAAGTCGTCTCCTGTTGCCTTTCCTTTTCAGAAGGCTGCCGGTTTGCAGCAGCTTCCCACACGCGTGCCGCCTGGAGCAGGGAGCGCCAGCGGTCGAATCGCGCCTCGGCGACGGTATAGAACTGGTCTACTCGGGCGGCTGGGGCTTTTGCTGTAGTACTCATGATTGCTCTCCGTGTGTTTTTTGGAACCGCGCAAAACCGGCACCGCTGATGTCAGTAGTGACTCCACACCGAACCTCATCGTTTGTGTGCCGCTGGTTGTACGTTAAGCCACGAAATCGGTGTGCGGAACTGTCAAAACTTACAGAAGAAGAATCGCGCGATTTCCATGCCGCCAAGCTGGCGATTTTCGTTGTTTCTTCATCGAAGGAGAAGAAATAGGACGGGTCTAGGTGTGACAACAAAACTGTCAAAACTGACGGTATCGAGCGATTCCTCGTCCGATGCATGCTTAAATTGGCGAAGTCCGAATAAAGAATAACGAGAGTGCAAGCACATCGTTTGCGCCTGTTGAATAAGGCCAGCTGAAGACAAAATTTATGAACGTTGCGGTGCAACCCCGAACGCAAGCAGTCCCAACCAGGTTCGCACTGATCGTTGATGCCGACCCGCAAGTTACCAGCGCGCTTGGCGGCGTTTTTGAATCTGAAGAGTGGGCGATGGTGCACGCGCCCGACAACCGCGAAGCATTGAAGTTGGCTGAAGCGAGAGCCTTTGATCTCATCATCACGGGGGCAAAATCCACCGGAAAAGAAGACATCGATTTACTGAGGAAAATCCGCCGGGTCCGTCCGCATGTTCGTCTCATCATCCTCACGGACGCAAGTACACCGACAGACGTGATCACGGCGATGCGGGAACGTGCATTCAGCTATTTCTCGAAGCCATTCTCGACTGCCTCCCTTGCCGAGATCGTGCGCCGTGCGCCGCGACGGAGCCCTTCTGGGATGATGGCATCGAACTAGTCTCGGCCACGCCGGAATGGATCAGCATCATCGCTCGTTGCGATAAGAACACGGCCGATAGGTTGGTCCAGTTTTTCCAGGAAG
>Ga0137377_10003498_pt1 | contig 12193 bp, 11 predicted proteins | sample SagtaG_22_FD_104815 | JGI IMG/M metagenome (GOLD analysis project Ga0137377, IMG submission 104815) | Vadose zone soil microbial communities from Sagehorn Ranch, Mendocino, California, USA - Sage2_L_40_16 metaG | ecosystem: Environmental > Terrestrial > Soil > Vadose zone | place: USA... | reverse complement strand
CCGCCGCGGCCACCGATGCCGAGCATGCCATCGATGATCAGATCCGCCCCGCCGACGAGCCCCGCGACCGACTGATCGGCCGCGGCGACCAGCCGGCCTCCCGCACGCCGCAGGGCCGCGGCGCCCGCCTGGTGGACGCGCGACCCGGCGAGCACCGCGTGCGTGCTTGCGCCACGGCGCGCGAGCCGCTGCGCGGCATACAACGCGTCACCGCCGTTGTCGCCGCTACCGGCCAGCACCACGACCCGTGCTCCGTAGACCCGCCCCAGCAGGCGCGCACACGTGGCGGCGAGGCCGGCCGCTGCCCGGCTCATCAGCGTGCCCTCGGGCAGCCGCGCCATCAGCGCCTGCTCACCCGAGCGGACCTTCCCGACCTCGTGTGCGTATCTCATCGCCGCATCGGCGCCTCAGCCGGGATCGGCGCGGACGGCCTCGGCGAGCCGCCGCGCAATCCGCTCGGCCTGGTCGTGCCCGGCTGCCTCGACCATGACGCGGACCGCGGGCTCGGTCCCACTCGGGCGAATGAGGACCCTGCCGCTCTCGCCTAGTTCGGACTCGGCGGCGGCCACCGCCGCAGCCAGCCCAGACGAGGAACTCACCCGGGACTTGTCGACGTCGGGAACGTTGATGAGCACCTGCGGAAATCGCTGCATGACCTTGGCGAGCTCACCGAGCGCGAGACCCCGCCTGGCGGCCGCCCCCAGCAGGTGCAGCGCGGTCAGCACGCCATCACCGGTGGTGGCGTGCTCCAGCATGATGATGTGCCCTGACTGCTCGCCGCCGAGCACATAGCCACCCGTCTGCATCGCCTCCAGGACATACCGGTCACCCACGGCCGTCTCCACGACCCGGATACCGGCGTCCTTCATGGCACGGCGGAAGCCCAGATTCGCCATCACCGTGGTGACGACGGTGTCGCCGGCCAGTCGCTGCGCGTCCTTGAACTCCACCGCGAGGATTGCCAGGATCTGGTCGCCGTCCACCGCCTGCCCGTCGGCGGTGACCGCCAGGCACCTGTCGGCGTCGCCGTCGTGCGCGATACCCGCGTCCGCGGAGTTCGCGATGACCGCGCCGATGAGCGCGTCCAGGTGCGTGGACCCGTAGCCCTCGTTGATGTTCAGGCCATCGGGCTGCGCACCGATGACGATGACCTCCGCGCCGCCGCGGCGCAGCGCTGCGGGTGCGACGCCATAGGCGGCACCGTGCGCGCAGTCGACCACGACCCGCAGGCCTGCCAGCGGGCCGGCGTCCGCTGGCGTGGTGGCGCCCGGGGCGCCCGCCCGGCCGGTGCTGGTCGCGGTGCCGAGGGACGACACCAGATGCTCCAGGTAGCGCTCACGCGCGTCCCGCGCATCTGTCACCCGGCCGAATCCGGACGGGGGCGCCTGCACCGCATCCGTGTCGTGCAGCCGGCGCTCGATCGCGTCCTCGACGGGATCGGGGAGCTTGAACCCGCCGCGCGAGAAGAACTTGATGCCGTTGTCCTGAGCGGGATTGTGGCTCGCCGACAGCATCACGCCGAAGTCGGCGCCGAGCGCACCGGTCAGGTAGGCCACGGCCGGCGTGGGCGCGACTCCGATCCTCAGCACGTCCACGCCGCTGCCGGCCAGGCCAGCCACGACGGCAGCCTCAAGGAACTCGCCGGATGCGCGCGGATCGCGGCCAACTACCGCCGCGGGCCGCCGCCCCGCATCCGCCGCGGCGGCGAACTCACCGGCAGCACCGAGCACCCAGGCCGCGGCCGACGCGAGGTCCATCGCGAGGCGTGCCGTGAGATCAAGGCCCGCGACACCACGGACACCATCAGTGCCGAATAGACGGCCCATAGAATTCGCTCCAGGGGAGCCTGGTGCAACCTTGCCGACGTCCGCCAAATCAGCGCTTCGAGTACTGCGGCGCCTTACGGGCCTTCTTCAGGCCGTACTTCTTGCGCTCCTTGACCCGGGCATCGCGGGTCAGGAAGCCTGCCTTCTTCAGCGCCGGGCGGTTCTCCGGGTCGATCTCCGTCAGCGCCCGGGCGATCCCCAGCCGAAGCGCACCGGCCTGGCCGGTCACGCCGCCGCCCGAGATGCGGGCGATCACATCGAACTGGCTCTCGGTACCGAGAGTGACGAACGGCTCGTTGATGAGCTGCTGATGGACCTTGTTGGGGAAGTATTCGCTGAGCGTACGGCCGTTGATCTTCCACTGTCCCGAGCCAGGCATGACACGGACCCGCGCGATGGCCTCCTTGCGCCGGCCGGTGGCACCACCACGCCCGGTCAGGACGGGCCGTGCGGCCGCGGCCGCTTCCGCCGGTGTCTGGGTGGAGTAGTCCCCGTACTCCGCTGGGTTGTCGGCGCCGTCGTAGACACCACCCCGGGCGCCGGCGGCGCTCGCGTCGGCGTCCTCGGTGAGTATCTCGGTACCGGTGGGCTCGGCCACGGTCTGTTCCTCGTGCTTCCTCTGTGCAACTTGTTGGTGGTGCAACCCTAATTGGCGGTGCGACCTGTTGACTGCGGCCGGCCGGCTGGGCGGCTGACCGGCTGTGCGGCTACTGGACGATCTGCGTGATCTCGTAGGGGACGGGCTGCTGCGCCCGGTGCGGGTGGTCCGGGCCCGCGTACACCTTCAGCTTCCGGTGCATCTTCCTGCCCAGCGAGTTCTTCGGCAGCATCCCCTTGACCGCCTTCTCGACCACCTTCTCCGGATGCTTCGCAAGCAGGTCGCGGTAGGCGACCGAGTGGAGCCCGCCGGGGTACCCCGAATGCCGGTAGGCCTTCTTCTGCTCGAGCTTGCTCCCGCTCAGCGCGATCTTGCCTGCGTTGACGACGATGACGAAATCGCCGGTGTCCAGATGTGGGGCGAAGATCGGCTTGTGCTTTCCCCTCAGCAGCGTCGCGACGTGACTGGCGAGGCGCCCGAGGATCACGTCGGACGCGTCCACCACGTACCACTGGGGCTGGATGTCCTTAGCCTTCGGGCTAAATGTGCGCACAGTCGTAAGGCCTTCGCATGTAGTTCCTGATCTGGGATCCCAGCCCGGACGGGCTGCCGCGCACCGCACGGGGTCAGCCGACCCAGATGAGCGCACAGCGCGTTGGTGAGCATGCGCCATCGGCACACCGGTGCACACGGACGTCAAAGTAGCCTACCGGTGGGGTCGGCGCGGGTCAAAATGGCCCGCACCCTTAGCTGACTCGGGCCTCAGCCAGCGTCCTGACCTGGCAATATCCGTTCGTGGCGGCATTGCGGACGAGCGGGACGCTACGCTCCACGTATGAGTTACCCGGGCGGCCACGATGCCCGCATGCCAGAAAGCTGGCCGCGGGAAGGCTCCTGGTACCCGTTGACCGGGCCGCGGCAGCGGGACCCGGTGCGCGGATTTCCGCCCACGCCCGGTGCACGCGACCCAGAGTACCCGCCCAGCCACGGTCAAGCATCCAGCGGCGCGTATCCCGGCGCGAACACCGGCGGTCTGGCGCCGGACCGGCCAGCCGCAGGCATCGATATCCTCGCGGAACGCAATGGCCGCGGCGCAGGCGGGCGGGAGAGCGATCCGGGTCAGGACGCGTGGCGCAGCGACTGGGGCGGCGGCCCGTGGGCGGCGGCCTGGGGCGGCGGCCCGTGGACGGCGCAGGCAACCCAGACGGCCGGAACCGGCAGCAACGGCCATGGCTTCGGCGCCTTCGCAGGCAGTGTCAACGGGTCGCACATGTGGACCTATGGCGAGGACGACCCGACAGAGATCTGGACGCTTCGCGACAGCAGCGACGGTGAGCCGGTCACCCCGGGCGACGCAGACAACGACACCATGGCCGCCGAGCGGGGGCGCAGGCAGGCAGGCGCGGCCGCCGCGGCCGCCGCGGCCGCAGCAGGCGAACGCCAGCCGAAAGCTAGGCCGGTGCGAGCCCGGCGGAGCAGCGGCCGTACCCGTGTACTGTTCGTGTCGGCGGCCGCGGTGATCGCGGTGATCGCGCTCGCAGCCACGGTCGGCTATGCCCTCACCACCAGGCACAAGACCGCCGGCGCGGCGGGCACGGCACGCGCCGCAACGTCCCAGCCGACGCTCGCCACCCCGACCCCGTCGGCCGATCTCGGCCCTTGGCAGCACATCACCAACCAGGTGGATGATCCTCTTCCGCTGACACTGGCTGAGCTTTTCCCCGCGCACGCGACCGCGGGCGCGGGGAGCTATCTGCTGACGGCGCAGCGTGCTGGCCGCGGTTGCCGCAGCGCCGTGTTCGGCTCGCGGCTCAAGGCGGCGGTGCGCAAGGGCTGCAGCCAGGCGTTGCGGGCCAGCTATATCTCAAGTGGCAAACGCATGGGCACCATCGGTGTGCTGAATCTGGCGACCGCGGGCGCCGCGGCGAAGGTCGGTAAGGTGGCCACGGCGTCCGGACAGTTCATCCAGCCGCTCCCGGCTGCCCATGGCGCGAGCAAGAACCTGGGCAAGGGCACGGGCGTGGTATGGGCCGTGACCAAGGGCCACTATCTGATCTTGATGTGGGCTCAGTACACGAACCTGCACAGTCCCACGACGTCCCGTGATCGTCAGATCCTGCTGCAGTTTGTCAACGATCTCTACCAGAAAACGGTCAACCTGAGCCTGACCCGGCGAATGGTGACCGGGAAACCCCTGACGCCCTGAGCATCGAGGGCGCGGCCTCCGGTATATGCGGCTCCGACCAGAGCTGACCCGGCCGGCGCCCTAGGTACAGGAGAATCGATGGACTCAGCGAGTCCCGAACGGCCAGAAACGCCGGCGGCGCAAACGCCGGCCGCAGAGCCCGAGTCGGCCACGGGAGAAGATGCCGCACAGGCGGGTCTGGGTGGTGGCGGCACCGCCGGGCAGCCCTCGACCGCCGATCAGCTCTGGGCGCCGCCGTGGCTGCAGTCCCGGGGCAGCCCGCGGCCGGTACCCGCGGCTGGCGAGGCAGCGCAGGCCAGTGGGTACGCGGCCAGTGGGTACGCGGCGGCCAGTGATTATGCAGGGGCAGGTGGGACTGCGGCGGGCCGTGTCATGGCGGCGGGAGAATACGAACGTCCTCGTGGGCGCCACATCTCGCCTGCCCACCAAGCAGGCGATGCCGGGCTCGCAGACGGCCCTTCGCCCGCCTCCTCGCTGCCGCCCGAACCGGCGCCGCTGCCACAAACTCCACTGGATGCCTTGCCACCACCGGGCGGCTCGGCCGCGACCCAGCCGACGCCGGTCATCCAGAGCCCGCCTGGCACATCCGGCGTACTGCCCCCGGCCGGGTCGGCACCGGCCCGGCCGGGGCCGGCTACCCAGAGTCCGGCTGATCCGCCGGGTGCGTTCCCACCAGGCGGTCCGGCCGCAACCGAGCCGGCGCGGCCCGCCCAGAGTCCGGCTGCTGCGCCAGGCACATCGCCGCCCGGCAGCGCGACCTCGCCGGCGGCGACGCCGCCTCCGCTGGCGCCGACACCGCCAGCCTCGGCTGGCCAGCCGCCGCCAGCCCCTGCGGCGGCACAGCAGCCTGGCAACGGCGAACCCGACCCGGCCGAAGCGGGTCAGGGCTGGGCCAGCGAGTTCTCCAACGACGTCATCGGTCCACCCGACTACTTCTTCGGCCCGCCACCGGGCGCCGAGGCGCCGGGCCTGGATGCGCCGGGCATCAGCGCTCCGGGGTTCGAAGCTGCGGGCTTCGAAGCTGCGGGCTTCGACTCGCCGACTTTCGAGCCGCCGGGCTTCCAAGACCCGGCCTTCGAGCCGCCAGGTTTCCAAGATCCAGCCTTCGAGCAACCGGGCTTCCAAGGCTTCCAAGATCCAGCCTTCGAGCCGGCGGGCGATGACACGTGGGCAGACCGCGTGGCCTGGGATGCGCCGACTGCCGCACCGGACGTTCCGAGCCCCGGGCCGGGCATACCCAACCCAGCCGGCACACCAGAGGTCCGCACCGGCCCACCGGCACCGTGCGCCGATGGGTTAGCAGCGGGACCGCCGGCGTCCGACATCCCCGGATACACCACCAGCCCACCCCCACCGGACGCCGCAGAATTCACCAATGGGTTCACTTCGAGCCCCACCTCACCAGAGGCTCCCGAGTTCACCACCAGCCCAACCCCACCCGACACCCCCGGATACACCACCGGCCCACCCCCACCGGACGCCCCAGAATTCACCAATGGGTTCACTTCGAGCCCCACCTCACCGGACGCTCCTGGGTTCATCATCGGTCCGCACGCAGTGCCGGATATCGCGGCATCCGGCCCCGGCGTCCCGCCCAGCGGGCCGCCGGGGCCCCTGGCGTATCCGCACCCAGGCCCGATGCCGAACGGCCACGGCCCGGCCGAGCCGGCGTCGCCGGACGCGGGCCGGACGCCTGGTGCCATGCCGCCCTGGCCGGTGCCACCGCCCGACGGCTTTTCCACCCCGCACGCCGCCGGGCCGCTGCCACCCCACACGGGGCCGCTGCCACCCCACACGGGGCCGCTGCCACCCCACACGGGGCCGCTGCCACCCCAGACAGGACCGCTGCCACCCCGGGCTTGGCTGTCCGCACCACAGGCCGGGCCACTCCCACCGCCGCCCGGGCCGTTCGCGCCTCAGCTTGGTGCGCTGCCTCCGCCCCCGGGCACCCTGCCCGGCCAGGCCGGGTCATTCCCGTCCGCAGCCGGACTGAGCGGCCAAGCAGCCTTTCCGGGCCAGCCACCCAGCGTCACCGACGGCAGCGGCCGCATGTTCCCGCCTTCCGGCCGGCGCCCCGGCGGCAAGAAGATCCTCGCGATCGCCGCGGCGGTCGCGGCGGTGGCGGTGGCAGCGGCGGGCGCGTTCATCGTGTTGCGCTCGCACTCGGCGGCCAAGCACACCACCCAGGCGCCCCTCAATGCGACCGCCACGGCTCGCCCGACCGGCCCGGCGCGCGCCGTGACCCCACCGCGGGGCGGCACGAGCAAGATCGACAGCGTCGCGACCGACCCGAAACCCATCACGAGGGCCGAGATCTTCCCAGCCGGCCATATCACCACCGACGGACGCCAGTTCGTGCGCGTCGCTAGCGCTGTCAACCACGATTGCGCGTTGAGCGCACGCGGCGCGTTCGCGACCGCGCTGATGGCGGGCAATTGTGAACGGGTCGTCCGCGCCACCTATGTCGACGGCGCGAAACGCATCGTGGTCACCGCGGGGGTGGCAGCATTGCCAACCAAGGCGGCCGCTGAGCGGGTCAACCGGGCCAAACGGCTGAAGCGGAACGTGTGGTTCGCCGGGCTGGCCGGCAAGCCGGGCAGCGGCGCACAGCTGATCTCGGTAACGGGCGGCTACGCGTACGGTTTCGTCGATGGCAGGTACATCGTTTTCGCGTACGCGACCTACACCAACGGGCACACCCCCACGGGCAAGGCCGCACTGGATCATGTCGTGGCCGCGGTGAGCCGTTCCTTCGCCCTGCTCGCGCGGCAGCCGATCACGGCCCGCGCCACGGGATCCTGACGCGGCGAACGCCAGGGTCGCGGAAACGGGCGCGCTACGGCGCCGCAAAGCTCCGCGAGCGGCGCGGATGGTGCAGGTCTCAGTGCGGCGCTGGCCAGCCGCCGCTCGCGCGGAAACCAGCGCAGGCCCGGCTCCGCTGCGCCGCCAGGTCGGCGTCCCGCGGGTAGCGCACTTCCTCGAGGCAGAGCCCGTGCGGCGGCGCAACGTGCACGGCGGGATCGCGTTCACCGTGCCCGAGCACTTCGCTGGGCCAGGCGACCGGCCTGCGGCCATCGCCGACGGCGAGCAGCGCACCCACGAGGGCACGCACCATGTTGTGGCAGAACGCGTTCGCCACCACCGTCGCGATCGCGATGGTCTGACCTTCCCGTGCCCAGTCCAGGCGGATGAGCAGCCGGCTGGAGGTGGCCCCCGCACGGCGCTTGCAGAAGGCGGCGAAGTCGTGCTCGCCGAGGAGCGCCGTGGCCGCGGCGTTCATCGCGGCCACGTCGAGTGGCCGCCGGTAGTCAGCGGTATCGTGCCTGCGCAATGGATCGACGCCAAGCGGATCGTCACATACGCGGTAGGAGTAGCGCCGCCACAGGGCGCAAAACCGTGCGTCGAAGCCGGGCGGAGCGGCACCGATCGCACGGACCCTCACGTCGGGCGGAAGGAGCCCGGCGAGCCGCCGCAACGCATGGGGGGCGACGGATTCCCACGCCTGCGTGGGCACATCGGCGTGCGCCACCTGCCCACGCGCGTGCACGCCCGCGTCGGTCCTCCCGGCGACCGTCAGCCGCGGCGGCTCCGCCGGGTGCAGCAGGCGCGCCGTTGCCTCCTCCAGCACGCCCTGTACCGTCCGCAGGCAAGGCTGCCGCGCCCACCCGGAAAAACCCGCGCCGTCATAGCTCAGGTCAAACCGGAGCCGAACGCCTGGCGCGGCGAGCGGATCAGGTGTGCTGGTCATCCTCCGGCTCGGCGTCGTCTTCCGCGGCTTCGCCGGACGCCTCGGCGCCGGCGTCCGCCGCGGGCGCCGCGTCAGCGTCCAGCGCTGCGCCGGCGCCTTCCTCCGCATCCACCGGCTCTGTGGTTTCCGGCGCCGGGGTGGCGGCGGGGGCCGCGGCCGGGCTGGCGGGACGGCGGACCCGGCGCCGGCGCGGGGCTGATACCTGCGCGTCGTCCCTGACCAGCTCGATCACGGCCATTGGCGCGGCGTCGCCCTTGCGTGGCCCGATCTTGGTGATCCGGGTGTAGCCACCCGGCCTGGCCGCGTAGCTCGGGCCGATGTCGGTGAACAGAGTGTGCACGACGCTCTTGTCCGTGACCAGAGTGAGGACCCTCCGGCGCGCGTGCAGGTCGCCCCGCTTGGCGAAAGTGATCAGCCGTTCCGCGACCGGGCGAAGCCTGCGCGCCTTCGCCTCCGTGGTCGTGATCCGCCCGTGCTCGAACAGCGCGGTGGCGAGGTTCGCCAGGATGTGCCGCTGGTGGGAAGAACTGCCACCCAGCCGCGGGCCCTTGGTGGGCGTGGGCATGTTGTCCTACTCCTCGTCTGCTGCCTGCCTGACCGCAGCGCGGCCGGTTCGTTGGCCTTTGCCGAGCCTCCGTGCGCAGCCGGCGCCGGCTGCGCACGGAGGCGGCAGGTTGTCCGCCCTGCCGGCCGGGTCAGTACTGCTCGGTCTCGACGTAGCTCTGGTCGTCGTCCGCGCCGAAGCTGTCCGCCGCGGTGCCCGGATCGAACCCGGGCGGTGAATCCTTGAGCGCGAGGCCCATGTCGATCAGCTTCTGCTTGACTTCCTCGATCGACTTGGCGCCGAAGTTGCGGATGTCGAGCAGGTCCTGCTCGCTGCGGGCAACGAGTTCGCCCACCGTGTGGATGCCCTCGCGCTTCAGGCAGTTGTACGAGCGCACGGTGAGGTTGAGCTCCTCGATCGGCAGCGCGAGGTCGGCGGCGAGCGCCGCGTCCGTCGGCGACGGCCCCATGTCGATGCCCTCGGCATCGACGTTCAGCTCGCGCGCCAGCCCGAACAGCTCGACGAGCGTCTTGCCCGCGCTGGCCACCGCGTCACGCGGCCGCAGGCAGGGCTTGGTCTCGACGTCGAGGATGAGCTTGTCGAAGTCGGTGCGCTGCTCCACACGGGTGGCCTCGACCTTGTAGGTCACCCGCATCACCGGCGAATAGATCGAGTCGATCGGGACACGCCCGATCTCCTGGCCCGGCTGCTTGTTCTGGGTCGCTGAGACATAGCCACGGCCACGCTCGACCGTAAGCTCCATCTCCAGCTTGCCCTTGCCGTTCAGGGTGGCGACGCGCAGATCCGGGTTGTGCACCTCGACCCCGGCCGGCGGCGCGATGTCAGCGGCGGTCACCTCGCCGGGGCCCTGCTTGCGCAGGTACATCACCACAGGCTCGTCATGCTCGGAGGAGACCACGAGCTCCTTGAGGTTGAGGATGATGTCGGTCACATCCTCCTTGACCCCCGGAACGGTGGAGAACTCGTGCAGCACTCCCTCGATCCGGATGCTGGTGACGGCGGCACCGGGAATAGAGGACAGCAAAGTGCGGCGGAGCGAGTTGCCGATCGTGTAGCCGAACCCCGGCTCCAGCGGCTCGATCACGAACCTGGAGCGGAACTCGTCTACCTGCTCCTCGGTGAGAGCCGGACGCTGAGCGATGAGCATTTTTCTTCCTTTCCGCGACGCCCGCTATTTGACAGTCGCGATTCTCCTTAATGCACTGAGTGTGGCGGCGGTGCATACCCCGCCGCCCACCTTGTTACTTCGAGTAGTACTCGACGATGAGCTGTTCTTGGACCTGAGTGTCGATCTGGGCACGGGCAGGCAGGGTGTGGACCAGGACGCGCATCTTGTCCGCCACCACGTCCAGCCACGCGGGCACCTGCCGCTCGCCCGCCTCGGCGCGGGCAATCACGAACGGCGTGAGCTCACGAGACTTTTCCCGCACGTCGATGATGTCGTTGTCGGCCACCCGGTAGGAGGGTATGTCCACCTTCTTGCCGTTGACCAGGACATGCCCGTGCCGGACGAGCTGGCGGGCCATGTCGCGGCTCTTCGCGAACCCCGCACGGTACACCACGTTGTCCAGCCGGCTTTCCAGTAGCTGCAGGAGGTTCTCGCCGGTCTTGCCGCGCCGGCGTGACGCCTCCTCGTAATAGCCGCGGAACTGCCGCTCGAGCACGCCGTAGATCCGCCGCGCCTTCTGCTTCTCCCGCACCTGGACCAGGTACTCGCTCTCCTTGGGGCGCCCACGGCCATGCTCGCCGGGCGGGTAGGGCCGGATCTCGATCGGGCACTTCGGCGAGTCGCATTTGGCGCCCTTGAGGAAGAGCTTCATCTTCTCGCGGCGGCAGAGCTTGCAGTCCGCGCCGGTGTAACGAGCCATCTGTCAAGAACTCCTGTCAACTCAAACCCGGCGCCGCTTGGGCGGACGGCAGCCGTTGTGCGGGACCGGGGTCACATCCTGGATCGAGCCGACCTCGAGGCCGGTCGCCTGCAGCGACCGGATCGCGGTCTCGCGGCCCGATCCGGGGCCTTTGACGAAGACGTCAACCTTGCGCATGCCGTGCTCCATCGCGCGGCGGGCGGCCGCCTCGGCCGCCATCTGCGCGGCGAACGGCGTCGACTTGCGCGAGCCCTTGAAGCCGACCTGGCCCGAGGATGCCCACGAGATGACGTTGCCCAGCGGATCGGTGATGGAGACGATCGTGTTGTTGAACGTGCTCTTGATGTGGGCGTGCCCATGAGCGACGTTCTTCCGTTCCTTGCGGCGTACCTTCTTTGTCGCGGTACGGCTGCTCTTCGGAGGCATCTGCTCCCAAACTCCCGGAGGTCATCGGTCCGTGGTGACGCTCGCCGCGTCCCACGCGCGGACTACTTGTTACTTCTTGCCGACCTTCTTCTTGCCGGCCACGGTCTTCTTCTTGCCCTTGCGGGTACGGGCGTTGGTCTGCGTGCGCTGGCCGTGCACCGGCAGCCCGCGCCGGTGCCTGATGCCCTGGTAGCACCCGATCTCGACCTTGCGGCGGATGTCCGCCTGCACCTCACGGCGCAGGTCACCTTCCACCTTGTAGTTGGCCTCGATCCAGTCCCGGAGCCGCATCAGCTCGTCGTCACCGAGCTGGTGTACCCGCATGTCGGGGCTGACGCCGGTGGCGTCGAGCGTCTGCCTGGAGCGGGTGCGGCCGACGCCATAGATGTAGGTAAGCGCGACTTCGAGCCGCTTCTCGCGGGGAAGGTCGACGCCGACGAGGCGTGCCATCGTGGGCAGCTCTCCTTCTTGTCACGGAGGTCCTGCGCACCGCTTCTCCGCCCCTGCCCGGGCGAAGCCCCGGCCTCCGAACCGGGGGCAGCTTCCGGCCGCGCCGGCCGGCTCTGCGGAACGCGTTTTCTGTTAGGCGCCTGCCCTCGCGGGCGGGCGATGTCGCCGAACCAAACTCCCGGTAGTGACAGCCCCAGCAGCCATTATGAGCCATTAGCCCTAACGGCTGCGCCGCGTGTCACCCAACCAACGGTGACACCCCCGTGGCGGGCGACCCGCGGGTCGCCTCCCTGGCGGTCCGGGGCCGCCCCTGACGGGGTCCCGGGGGGGCGCCCCCCCCGGGGCGAGCGGGGGGCCGCCCCCTGACGGGGGTGGTCGCCCCCCGGGGCCGAGCGGGGGCCGCCCCCTGACGGGGGGTCCGGGGGGTCGCCCCCCCGGGCTAGCACAGCTCAGCCCTGACGCTGCTTGTGCCGCGGGTCCGAGCAGATGACCATGACCCGGCCGTG
>Ga0137377_10003496_pt1 | contig 12194 bp, 16 predicted proteins | sample SagtaG_22_FD_104815 | JGI IMG/M metagenome (GOLD analysis project Ga0137377, IMG submission 104815) | Vadose zone soil microbial communities from Sagehorn Ranch, Mendocino, California, USA - Sage2_L_40_16 metaG | ecosystem: Environmental > Terrestrial > Soil > Vadose zone | place: USA... | reverse complement strand
TGAAGTGTTTGAATGTGCGTCTGATGGATCGGCAATGGCTGTCGATCTAAAATCGTGGTATAGATGGTCTGCTCTTTGGTGAGGGTCTGGTAGTTGGGGAGAAGTACCTTTGACGAGTTTGCCTGGCTGTCGATATCAATGAGGAGTATTTTTTTTCCTTTTCGTGCGAGTCCGGCAGCAAGAGAAATGCTTGTGGTTGTTTTGCCGGTGCCGCCTTTCTGTGAAGCTATTGAGACTATCATACGATCAGTCAATATACTGAAAGCCACCTTGTGGGTTTTCCAGCATATTTTGAAACTGCGTCTAGTATGGCAAAAAGAAAAAGCAGGTGTCAAGAGGCAATTTATCAAGCACTCGCTTCAATACCAAAAGCCAAATTTCAGGAGGGGGTACAAAACTATAGCTTCGGCACAATAGACGGCGAAAATCACATCCTGGCGCGTTGGAGAGGTAGCTGAAAGCATGTTCCAGGAACGCGTTTATTGTTCGTAACAAGCATACTCACCATACCCGAAAAGGTGGAAATAGAAAAATGGCCTGGTAAAACTTACAAAACGAGCATACGTGCTCGTGCAAGCCTCACCAGGCCAAGAAATGACAGTGTTGCAGTGGTAAGCATACTTACGAAGTGCTCAGAAGCAATTGATGCTTCAACCGCTCATGGTTGAGCCGCTTCTGGCGCATTCGATACCGAAAATCATATTTGCCGTGACAGGTCGGGCATAAACAGAGCAGGGATGGCGTCACATTGTCAATATCATGGTCGCGGTGGGCTGCGTGTAAAAACACGGTATACACTGCTCCGGTGAGGCGCGATGTCCGTTTCCCGCCGTGCTTAATGTGGCAATGCTGACACTTCCAGCCTGCCTGCTCCTTACACTGCCTGGCTAGTTTCTCCCAATTCTTGGGATACTGTTTTCTCCTTTCTGGTTTCACCAAAGGGGACTCCTTATTTCCCTAGGTCTCGCTCGGCGCTGAGCAAGTCAGAAATGATGGAGTACAGGTTCGAGTCGTACAGTTGATAGGTCGTGCTATCATCATGAAGATGGTATGTGCCGCTTGCGTCTTTGGACGCTTCTGCCGTTGCTCGTGCCCGTTTGAACAGTTTTTGGATGTCGCCTTTGCGCCTGTTGATCTCAACAATCCTGCCATCCTTGCCGACAATGAAGGCAACATGCAGGTGCTCCCCGTAGGACTCGTGGTAGTCAATGACGATCACTGCGTTTTTGGTGAAATCGCCGTAGATGTACCAATAGTAGGGATCGAGCTGGTACTCCTTCTCGCCGTGCTGCAACGTGGCAGGGACAGGAAAACCCCAGTGCTTGATGGTCTGGTAGTGACTCAGGTCAATCTTGTCTGAGGTTGAGTGTGAGAGGTAGCTATACCCCTTGGGATCAACAAAGCTATAGGTGTCCCCGTACTGTGTGGCTGAAACCAGGCCGACAAAGGTCAGGTGCTTGTTTGCCTCCCGTTTCAGAAGACAGCTCAGGCAGGTGTGCTCCGCTACCTTGGGGTTTTCTTTGGTGAACGGTTTACTGCACCCTTTGCACACCTCGTTTGCTTCAACGATCTCAACAATCATCTGATAGGCGTCATCGGAAACAACATACTCATGGTAGTTATCCAGCCGTATCTGCTTCATGGCTTCCTGCTCCTTTCTCGGCAAGGTAGAGTCGCGCGACAAATTCGGCAATCTGCTCAACGGGTTCCTGGATAACCAGGTGTGCAACCTGCTCGGCAATTGCTTGCATATCCTCATCCGTGAGCGATTTCACAAGCTCGACAGGGATGCCTGAAGCATTGAGAGAAAGCCGTGAGATGGAAAAGACGGCATACGTCCTGCTCCAATCAAGTGAGTCCAATAGGTCGTACTCCTTTCTTTGTGCTGTGGAAAAACTGAAAACTGCAACAGTTGTGTCAAAGAGCTAAAGCAAACAGGCACTGCTGCTTCATCGCCAGTGATAAAGGGTTACTGCCTGCTTGGTCTAGACCATTAGAGTGTAGGGAAGCGGCGTGAGAGAACAGTAAGAAAATATCAGTTATAGGTGAGAGGGGAGTTAACCGGATCAGGAGTGCCGGAACAGGAGGTTTACCAGTGACTTGAAAAAGGATACCGTATGCTCTATAGTGTCTCGTGCTTTCTATGCCTGCCCGCAACGAACAGGATCACATGTATTCGCAGCCGACATTTGAGGGGTTGGGGCAGCCGGAAACCAAAGAAGAAGCTCGTTCCAGCCAGGTGCAGAAAAGCATCTTTCAGGCCGGCGTGGAGCAGGGTACTGAATTTGGTGAACGGATGGTGCGCATTGAGGGGTGCCAGGTGATTAACCCGCCGGTTGTCAGGGAATGGCAAGAGAAGAACGTAAAGAAAAAGGAGTGGATATGCACGTTTGTCTCGCCACCCGATTTGTGGAGCCAGGAGGCCGATGCATGGATACAGGCGGTCACAGAGAATAAACAAGATATACCGGTGTTCAATAAGCTCAAGCTTAACAATGGCGATATGTGTACGGTTATTGGTATCCAAACTGGGGAACGGGATGAGCCGATGGCAAAAGGAAAAAAACAGCGGCACATCACGTTTGTGAAAGTGACCGAAGTCATTCCGGGCATAAGGGGTTCAAGCAGGAAAGCGAATGTCCTGCAACCCAAAGCGCGGCAGGGGTAAAATGGGTGCCGGAAGAGATAGTCGTAAGTCGTAAAAAGGGGAGGGGATTTTGATGATCTGAGCGTTTTTGATGGTGGTTTTTCAGTCCGGTGATGCCAAGGGGGGAGTAGATTGCATACGCTGGGTAATAGAAAGAGCTTTCATCTCTTCAAAATTTTTCTTATCTAATGGTGCTCCATAACTGCATATCGAACAAATCAGAAGATATTCCCATGAGTAAGGAATGACAGGAATAAAAAAGAAGGTGAACCATCTGGACATACGTTTAATGAGCCACGGAGCGTCATTATTACAATGAGGGCAATGTATACCGTTAATACTGCCAAACTCTTTTATTAATTGCTTACCCCATCCCCATATAATCATATCAGTTAATAATATCATTTTTGCCACCTATTCAAAAAGGAGTAGGGGAGTATGTGTCTCAAAAACCTTCCTATTTTTGACAGAGCAGGGGAGTGGTGGTTGAGAAATATCGTAGGCACGCCCGTTTGTCTAACCTGTGCATCTCATAATCACCGTCTTGTTTTTGAGGTATTTGCGTGAGTTATGAGACAAAACCAAATGGTACCAGACTGCTAAAAGGAAAATAATTCGCTGAGGGGGACGTTTAAGACTTTTGCAATGCGGTAGACCATCGGCAGGCTTACCCCTTGCTGCTTTGCTTCAACCTGGGTGATGTAGAGGGTATTCATTCCCAGGATGTCAGATAATTCCTCCTGAGTTAATCCCCGCTCTTTTCGCAACTGTTTAATTCGTTGGGCAAGGAGCACGTCCTCTTTTGCCAATTTCCGCCGCGCCGGCCGGTTTGCTTTTGATTTGTCTCTCTGCAAAGGAAACAGTTTCATCCATTCCTCACTATAGCAAAAATGGCCTTGTTTTGCTATAAGGGGAAACACAAGGGTAAATAGAATAAGCTTGCGAGAGCAGACCAGGAGAGCAGTGACAATTATAAGGGAATTGCTATTTTTCCGCTTCTCCCCCATGCAGGAGAGAATATGAGGATATCTTGATACAGTTTGATACTAAAAAATAAAGGTGGAATGCTACGAAGTGCCAGTACCAGTATGGCTAAAAACTGTCAGTGTGCCGTTGTTTCGCATCTACTTCTTGCACCTGCGCCGCTTCACCGATATAATATGGACAATTACACCTATGGATCACGAAGAGCACAAAGATGAGACACTGATCAAAACAACCGTCCGCATCCCGCAATCTATTATAACCGATCTCAAAAAAGCAGGAAAACTGCACCGGCGTAACTTCAACAGCGAACTGATTGTCGCCCTCGAAGACTATCTGAACAATTGGAGAAACCAGCATTAATCCGGTCAGGCAGTGATATCATCTCTCTTAGTTTGAACGCAATGGATGAGATATGAAAACAACATATTGGTCAATAAATTTAACCCAAGATCAACTGAAAGACTTATTAAAAGCGATTAATCAAAAAGAGAAGCTTACTCAGATTGACATAGAAACACAGGGGAGGAAAATAATACGGTTTGGAGTAAACGGCAGGCTCGTCTATGTGGATGTAACCGATAATGAGGAGTAGAACCGGAACACTCTGGTAGTAAATTTTTCGATTAGCATTCTCCGTTTCGATTATCATCAACTCCTAGACCAGAAGCGAGTAAGGAAGCATCCTGACAAAATGGCCGTTCTGCCGGAAGAAGTCTGCAACGCTGTCAAGAATGCGTGTGATCCGCTCTTTCTTGTCTGCCTCACAAATCAGCACACCTCGTCCGGGCAGGTTATTGGCAATCGTTTGGTACTTTCCCTTATGGAAAAGGAGTGAGGCGGGGACTAAGGCGATATTATCAAGTTTCGCCCGTCTTATGGCTTTCGGTGGTCTTCCAATGTGAGAGATATGTGTCCGTTTCATAAACTGGTATTCTGCATCAGTTGTCGCGCGTCCCGTGCCATGTGCACATAGATCAAGGATGTCTCCGGCTTGTTGTGTCCCAGGAGGTCTTGCAAATCAGGCGGGGTATATCCCTTCACCGCTTTGTACGTCGCGCAGGTGTGCCGGAGAGAATGGCAACTGAATTTCTTGCTGATCCCGGCAAGTTTGCGGTACTTCTCAACGATATCCATGACGCCGCGCACGGATAACCCGCTTCCCTGGTAGTTTAAGAATACATGCTGATCCAAGCTGTGGGGACGGTTTGGCAGATAGGCTCTGAGAGCCTGGGTTGCTTTCTTCTCAAGGTAGATGGTGCGCTGCTTGTTGCCCTTGCCGTTAATCAGCATCGAGCTTGCCTCAAGGTCAATATCCGAAAGCTGTAGCCCGACCAGCTCAGCAACCCTGATGCCGGTTTGGAGGAAGAGTTGTAAAATGGCGTAGTCCCGGCTGTTGCCGAGTGCGGCGTTCAGAAGCCGCATGTATTCATCAACCCGCAGGAACACGCGCTGCTTTCGCTCCTGCTTCGGCCTGACAATATGCTCGGTAGGTGAGGAGGAGATGATCTGCTCCGAAACCAGAAACTTGCAGTACTCGCGGATACTTGCCAGTTTGCGCGAGCGGGTGACACCAGACCTACCTAACCCTGAAAGGAAGGAGAGGTAGTCAAGAATATGCGTCCGGGTGATTTTCTCCGGGCTATTGACGCTGATGTCGTTTTCCGTGAGCCAGGTCAAGAATTGCAGCAGATCAGAACGATAGGCAGTTGCGGTATGCCCGCTCAAGTTTCGCCCGGTCAGGCTGTTGAGAAACCGTTCAAGTGATGTGAAGAGTTCGTTTGATGTGTTCATAATACTACTTCTGCCGGTTTAGCACTAACTCAGGTGTTACTGCTAAGCTTTCCTGCCGGTTGTGTTGTTCCTGGTCTCATTCTGCCTGATTGCTCACTTTTCTGCAACGCCGGAAAATTACAAAATCTGGTTCATATAATAGGTGAAAAGACGCGTTATATTGAACCATTTTTAGCAGATCGGGAGCCTGCGTGTCAAGGGGCTGGTTCGCATAAAGACGCATTATACGAAGCAATAAGGCTTATTTGAAACAGAACGTACTAGTTGAGGGGGTAATTGATTTCTATTTTGACTTTCGCCGATCTAGCCCGTATATAGTAGAAACAGGATATGGAGGCAATACGAGCACGTGAATATACTTGGACTTATTGGAGCCATCGCGGGAATAATTGGCACATTGACAGGGATAGGTGGGCTTTGGATTGCATTTCGCGCCAATAAATTTACCAGAGACCAAGCAAAAAAACAGGATGAGAAAATCGCACAATACCGTGCAGAGGATAACCGTCCAGAACTTGTTCCAATTGCTGACAAGAAACCGCAATTTGCCGAGGATCACACTTGGTTAGACGTCAGCAAAATTGACCAATTCCTCGCATTGTCCAATACCGGAAAGGGTAATGCGTACAACCTCGGCTCTGTACTTATGGGTAGCGAAACGTATGTTGTACCTGGGCCGCCTCCACAAACAAGGATGCCCAACGATGGGTATTACTGGATGCGCAGGTCAGCGGTCCCGATTATCCCAGGAACTTCAGGGTTTCAATCAGATCAGAAACTGCATCAATACCGTGATCTGAGAAAAGGGAATATTGAAATCGTTGAAGGACAGAAGCTCTATGCACCGCCTGAGCCAATGCTCGGAGAGAGCATACGGGGAACCCCCATGCTTACCGCACGCTACACGATCACTTACCGTGATGAATTCGGAAATAAATACGCTGGCATCTTTGACTTCAATTATAACGAGCAAATATGGTATGCCACCGTGCTTCAGGAGAAAGTAGCAACCGATCTATTCGATCTATTCGCGCCTGAAGAGCACTAACCCGTTTTCGTCAACAAGCATATTTGCAGAGGTTGTTTTCTTGCATTCCCACTAATCCGCGCTTAGCTGAAATAGAGGTGTGGATAATGCTGAATTATACAAAGCGGAGATCAAGAAGTGCTGATGGTACTGGTGGAATTTTATTGCCCGTTCAAATGGCCGATGCAGGTGCCACCGTCACTATCGCTGTTTGTTCCATCTGAGCAGGTGGTATTTGACCATGTTATTCCAGTGAGTGTATTCGCATTCCACGATGTTCCATTTAGGTTTGCATTGGTGAAATTTGCATTAGTGAAGTTATTAGTATCGGGGTTCACACTAATTGTTGCTCCAGTAAAGTTTGCGTTTGTAAAATTGTTTTGAACCATTCCACCGGTAAAAGTGGCATTTATAAAACTGTCAGCGGTAAAATTATTGCTACTTAAAGAAGAACCAAACTGTACCTTATCGAATATAGCACCAGTCGAGTCAGTGTTTTGCAAATTTCCTGTTAAATATCCATCTGTGAGGTCTTTTCCTTTGAAGCGATCTCCAAATCCATTATTGTCGTCAAGACTACAGCCGTAGCATATAAAAGGAGGTTGGTTGGAACCGGGTATGGTAAATGCTAGTTTCGCTTGCGTTATTGAGCCATCAGCGATCTTTGCGGTTGTGACTGCACTGTTAGCAAGCTTGGCTGTCGTTACGCCGCCATCAGCCAAAGACAGCGTGGCGTCTCCTTGCGTAGCCCCGCCTGATAAGCCTGCTCCGGCAACAACTGAGGTAATATCGCCGTAGTCTGCGGAGACCTGAGCGTCACCAGAATGACAAGGCGAAGACGGTGATGTGCCAACCTGAGCATTATACAATGCCGAGTGTCCAGTTGTACTTAAACAACCAGTGAAGAAGTTATTTGGGTCTGCATGTGCTCGTACAGCCACTAAGAGAGCACAAACTACCATGACAAGAAGAACCGGAGCGAGGGAGCGAAGTTTGGATAAAATTTTTAAACTCATGAGTATGCTTACTATAGAGAAATTCATTCCTGCTTGTCAAGATAACAAACTATAGCAACTTAGTTCAGCTTTTACCCGTACTTTTAGGACTATAATAGAGGTTAAGTTGCATACTCTTAATGCACAGTATTTATTGATTGAACAATTTGGTTTAGCAACTCCTTATCAAAGGCTGTCTGTTTCGGAAAACGTATGGCAATAACTTGTTGGCCTTTATGTAACAAAAGCAGTGAAATTTGCCCTGATGTATCACTGTACACGTCCATGAGTGCTTGAAATCCGGGGAATTGAACCGGTTGTTGTTGTGCCAATTTACCAGAAATTTGAAAAGGTAAAGGTATTTTACGCAAATCGGAGACCTTCGCAGAGTAGATCAGCAACTGACTTTCCAAATCCGAGTTTGGAGAGGCAGAGATCGAAACAAGTTGAGGACTCATCTGGTTTAACCGAAGCGTTTGCGGATAGGCAAATGTCAAATTCATTGCCTCATTCGTGAAATTCTTCCAGCCTGTCGGTGTTGACTGCGTTTTAGGGTTGATGATCGCTTCAGGGCTGCTTATTTGCTGATTGAGACTATTGAGCTTCTTAGTGAGAGCTTGTTTAAATGTCGCATCTACCTGTGGATTATCAATAATGCGCTTAATATCCTTTTTTTCTTCATCAATCTTTCCTAACTGGCCTTCTGCTAATGCAATGTTATATAACCAGGTCGGGTTATCAGGTTGAGCCGCATAAGCCTTTGTGAAGTACTTCACTGCTTTTGCAGGTTGGTTTTGTTTCCCGTAAAACAATCCAAGATCACCAAGAATGTTCGGCTCCTCTGGATTTAATGCGAATGCCTTGTCGTAAAAGGTATCAGCCTCATCGCCTCGTCCTTGATCCATCAGGTAGTTTGCTGCATTATCATAAGAGCGCGACATATCATCAATTACGCTTTGCAGTTCGCCGGTATAGCTACCCTCAAGGAACTTCGGTTTTGCTTGCGGAAAACCATTACCAAAATTATAAGCAAAATTGCTCAGATTAAAGTCAGGTTTCTCGTTCTTCGATACGACTTCTTGTACCATGCCGACTGGGATTAAGCTAAATCTATTCTGGTCAATCTGAAAGTTCTTTATGTTACGACCGCCATTAGCTGCTACGTCGTCAAAAGCCGGTTGGGTGAGATAAATGTGATATCTTCCAATGTTTTCGGCAAAGAAATCATTCATAAATTTACTGTTGTATTCCACGGAACCGAGGTGCGATACGTCTGGTATTTTGATATGCGATCTTGAAGCCAAGTTTGTTCTCAGCCATGCGCGTGTGTATAATCCACCATCCCATACAGGAACAATGTTGTGCTTGTAATTAGTTGCACTGTATACATAGGATGAGGTGGCTTCCCACAAATCTTCCGCACCTACCAATATTGCAGGTTCTTGTAACGGGCTATAGAGATTGTCTATGTAGTCCTGTGTAAAAGACCAGCGATGCCGATCAAGTGTTGTCCACCAATAAACCAACGGTATAAAAGCAAGTGCGAGCAACCCGGCTTGAACAATCCGATGGTTCAACCCAGACCAACGGGCAATTAAAAACTCCGTGAACCAGACATATCCAAGACCGGCAAATATTGCAAAGATGACATCAGATTGTAAGTACCAGGACTCCTGGTTGCCTGAACGGTAGAGGCAGGAGAATATAAAGTTTGTTATCACAACCAGAAAGAGAAGAAAGAACGTGTAACGTTGTCTGCGCCAGAGATATACAGCACCCAAGACGATCAAGGGTAGAAGAAATGGGGTAAAGTCCATCCATGCCATCACCAGATAATGCCAGGCACTTGACAACATAACGATTGGTGACCAAATAAGACCAGCTTGCACACCAGCTTTAGGTAAATACACATTTGATCCCTGACCGGTGGCTACATCCCAAATGCCCTTAAATGTTAACCCATTTACATAATCAAGGAGCGGCTGTTTGCTTTGCGCGAAAGGCAAATACGACCAGGCAAGAACTATACCGATAAGTCCATATAAGCAAAGAATGAAAAGACGCTTCGTACCTAATCCAACCTTCCAGTTCCAGATAACCAAGAAAACTGAGGGGAAGATACTTGCGATGACAGGCGGGTCTGTTCCGGTTGCGACGCCACAGATGAAGATGACTACCGCAGAAATGGCGAAGACGGTTTTGTTTGATATCTCAGAGAGAAGCAAATTCAAAATAATAAGTTCAATGAAACAGTCGAGTATAAACGTCTCAACATTTTGCGCCTGTGACCAGAATTGATATGAGAATGCCAATACTAACATACTGAAGATGCCAGCGAGCAGCAATGGAGGCTGTATCAGTGGAGCCTTATTTTTCTTCCCTAATGATAGTGGCTTGCTCAATATTTGAATAACTAGTCTACACAGTATCAGGAGCGAGCCTCCGGCAAGAAGAGCTGAGAAGATTTGAATACGAAACACAACAGAACCGAAGGGGAGATAGGTAAACCAATGTGCAAGGAAGACATACACCGGTTCAGCCGGCCAAGCAATGCCGAGCGTTACGATTGCAGCGAGAAAACGAGGCGCATCTTCCAAAAGCATGAATGGGGCGGCGGTGTATAGGTAAATAGCAGTACTCACAAGAGCAATGCCAATGACCAGAATGCGATGAGCGGTTCTCATTTATATTCTGATTTTAGCATACTCAAGAGGTGCGTATAATTCTCAATTATACCAGCCCAGGGGGAGGCGATGGTGTTTCAAGCATTTCGATGGTGACTTTTTTGATGCGGTGCCGGTTGCGTCTGCCTTCCCGGATCGTCTCAGCCGGAAGTATGCCGGTTCTGATCCAGCGCATGACCGTAGAATAATCTACGCGCAGCAGTCGCGCTACTTGTCGCGGGGTAAAGAATTCTTGCTCCATACCGGGATAAACGGTCTACATTTGGCGTTTTTGCGGTTGAGAAAAAACGCGGTCGGCTTTTGCACATTGTACGACGTGGGGAGATGATTATAACAAAACGCCTCTTGGTTGCAACCACGAAAAACGCGCTACGAGAGCCTATCGTGCTCTCCTGATTTCCCTGCCATAAAAATCGCGATCTACGATGCTGGCAAAATGGATGGTATGTAATCCTGTAGTGTAGTCGTATGCTATTACCGTGCCTTTCTTAAAGTTGTGTGTCCAGTCGTCGGCGTCAATAATGACCGCTTCCCCGCCCGGCAGAACGCTTGGCAGCGGATAGGCTCGCTCGTCAAAGAGCGATGCTTGCCGTACGTAGTCACGGTGTAACGGTACGTTGGCAAAGGCAAACTGTTCTTCTTCGCTGGCATTGTCACGAGGTGCATCAATCATCTTCTCACCTGCCTACAAGCCGGTTATCAAAACGAGGTGGAGCGACCGCGTATCTTTCGGTAACTTCGTATTCTCATCCCATGCAATTGACGCGCCCGCAATGCCCGGCACTGATTGTACGAGATGCAATGCTTCCTGTTTTGTCTTTCCGGCAAGAAGCGCTTTTACATGCTCCTGTTCTTTCGCGGTGAGGTCGTAGACCCAGGTACTGACACTTGAGAACACGAGGGTGGGGGTTGCGCCCCGGAGCGTCGCCTTATGCACCACAACCGTGCACTTCCCTGCGAGATGATAGCCAGTTCCTACTGTTCTCATTGCCTGGGAAGTCATAAGCAGCAACGCTTCTCTTTGCAGCTGGTCAGTATTGTAGGCAACAGCGCGACAGGTATCTGAAACGGTGACGGTTACCCGGGTCGCCTCTTGCCCTGGCTGGTGATCCGGTGAAATTGTCGGGCTGCATGGCAGTGGTGCTAATTGCTCCCCCAGGTTCAGTTGCCCGTGGAATGCGGCTGTGATGCTTTCCGAAAGAGCTGTTTGTAATGGCCGTGCAGCATTATCTATATCTGCTTTCGCAACGGTCTGATAGTCCCGCTCGTTCTGTCCTCCGGTAAAGGATGATATATTTTTTGCAAGAACTGAGGCAGCGCAACATGCCTGATTGATGTCATATGCCTGAATATTGCCTTTACTCCCTGCTTGAAGAGCGTGTGCTGAAATAGTGGTTTGTCCGTAGCTCGGCGGGTTTCCCGCAGGGATCATTGCATCCTGGTCTGTGATAATGTGTATTCCGTCTGCTCCGGTTAAAATCGTTCCTGCCTGGATCGTTTGAGCCGTGAACTGGCCGTTATAAAAGGTGATAAAACCTGTTGCCGCTTTCGCGTCCTGATGGCCTTTGCCGGTGGTCGGGATTGTCTGTGACTGACTCACGGTTAATGGCGCTATGACCCGTCCGAGGTGCACAGTTCCCGTCAGCGTTATGCGTTGTGATTGTGGCACTATCGTCACCGTCGCAATAAACGGGTGAAACGCAAGAGAGAGCTGCAACGCGATGCTTGCGAGCGGAAGCAAAAGAGCGAAAAACCATATGGCAATGGTAAGGAGTGAGGGCTTTTTTGGCGCAAGGGTAGTTTCGATAACTCCCGCATCATTTGGTTGGTCTGGTGCTTCGTCGTGTTCGCGGACAATATACACATAAATATCCTGTAGTGGTGCTGGCTCGTCAATTGACGGTATTCCCTGCTCCGGCTCCTGGCCGTCTGTATTTTGCTCATCACTCTTTGCGAGGATACGATGCATGTCTTCCTCCAGGGTATTTCGCTTTTGCATACCATCTCCCTTTCTGGTAAGGAGGGGAAGCTATTTTTCCTGTTAGCCGTTCTCCTGTAGTAGA
>Ga0137377_10003495_pt1 | contig 12195 bp, 17 predicted proteins | sample SagtaG_22_FD_104815 | JGI IMG/M metagenome (GOLD analysis project Ga0137377, IMG submission 104815) | Vadose zone soil microbial communities from Sagehorn Ranch, Mendocino, California, USA - Sage2_L_40_16 metaG | ecosystem: Environmental > Terrestrial > Soil > Vadose zone | place: USA... | reverse complement strand
CCTCTTCACCCGTCGCGCCAGCTGACTACCATTTTCGCTACCTTCTTCTCATTGGTGAGAAGGAACGGTTAGACCGGACCTTGACACGGTAGCAGCTGGGCCGAGTGGACTGCCATTCGAGGACTTACACTCATCCCAGAATGGCGTGATTGAGCAAGAATGAGACGGTTGAAGCACCACTCAAGTGATTGAGTAACAATGAAATCGCTGTTCCTCCCCCGAATTCGGGACCAGGGGGTCGGAGGTTCAAATCCTCTCTCCCCGACCAATTACCTCAATCCCATCATTGAATTAGCGAACTTCCCAATTTTCGGTCTTCTTCAACTTGAGTCAATTTGCGTCGGTGAAGCAATTCCTCGACTTTTTCGACGGCTGCCCGAGCATCCGCCGGGATCGAATGCAAATACACTTCGCGGGTGATTTCCGAAGAAGAATGCCCGAGAAGAGCTTGCACCGTGCCCAGAGGTGTGCCGACAGCGTCGAGTAGTGTCGCATTCGCGTGTCGCAACCAATGCCAGCTCACACCCGACTTCTTACATGTTGGCTTGAGCTGTTTGTTGGTCAAGTTATGGCGGCCAAACGGGGTGCCGGTCCTAGTCGCGAAGACCAGAGCTTCTGGATTCATGACAGCAGGCTTGCGCGCCGCCAGAATCTGAATGGCCTTCGCTGCGAGGGGCACCGTCCGCTGGCTGCGTTGAGTCTTGGGCACATCGAAGTGACCAGCGTAGACCGACTCAGTCACTCGTAATGTGCCATGCTCCAGATCGACATTTCGCCAGCGTACTGCCAGCAACTCGCCAATCCGCAACCCTGTCAGTACCAGCAACCACGCTACCGAACGAGAAGGTTCTGGTAGGGCATCCATAAAATCCCGAACCTTCTCAGGAGCTATTACAGCTCTCTGCTTCGCTGGGCCCCGTCGCGGAAACCGAGTTTTTCGAACCGGATTGTTCGGAATCAGGTCCGCTATTTCGGCTGCGGCCATCACCGTCCCGAAGGTGGTTCTCAGACTCTTGACTGTTGTCCAAGACAATCCGCTCCGCAGCTTCGCAGAAAGGAAAAGCTGCACCGCATCGCGAGTGATGAGGCGCAATTGCATCTCCCCAAACAGAAGCGCACAATCACGTTAGGTGAAATGTCTGGCAGTCCGCTCTACGATGTCACCGACGAGGTAGAGATTTCCAAGAGAGATGGAAGTGCAACGTACGACAGCATCAACACTGCTGCGAAGGACTGGCAGAGGGACTCAGGGAAGGAGTTTACGGCGATGCGAGGCGATCATGAACAAAATTAATGTACTACCTGTGATCGCCCGACACCTTGAGACTCTATCGGACTATGGAGAGGATAAACGTAGCTGGTCCGATTACCTACTTTTCCTCGTTCTGCCCGCAATCGGAGGAGTGGTCCTTGCTTGGCTAGGTTTCGGCTTCCGGACGGATGCAGTCAATGGTTTTCTGAATGCATTTTCAATCTTCACCGGGCTCTTGCTAAATGTGCTTGTCCTCGTGTTCACCTTGACGAGCGCTACCTCTCCACTGAATGTGGATGTTCGGCTTCGGAGAGAACTTCTGCGTCAGGCTTCGTAAACATTTGTTTCGCGATCCTCGTAGCTATCGGGGTTGTTTGCGCCTCAATCGTCGCTTTGTCATACATGCGATCGGAGCCAGGGGCGCGAACCGGCCCAATAGTCACCGTACTACTTACTGCTTGTACGATGAACTTTGTACTGACTCTGCTTATGATCATTAAGCGTATGTACTACCTACTGGACAAGGAACTCGAAAGAAATAACCCACTTAGAAAAAGTGCGTGAAACGATTTTCTACCTGAAGCCGGGCGAGAAGAAGCGCGTGAAACAAGCTTTGGCGCGAAAGCGTGCTCGAAAAAAGATTCGCAGAGATTCGGATTAGGTTTTGCCCGTCGAAAAAACGAGCTACAACGTGTACTGCTACCGACCGACGATCCGCTCGCCGGCAGAGTGGAATGAAGCTGGCTTTTTCTTGAACATGATTTTCTTCACATCCGGCCAGAACTCTGCAAAGGCATTGCCCCCCATCCGGCCCGTGATTCCCCAGACGCAACGCAGCCCCGCGTTTCCGGGATCGTTTTCACTGTCCACGCGCCATAGATTGGACAGAAAGTTGTTTCCTACGTTCCCGGCATACCGCGCATAGGCCAGACCCCAGCGACCGTCACGCCTTGGAGCTAGGAATGTGGTCTTGATGATGTATTTCACACGCGCGCCGAAGGCATGGTTCGGTGACGGGAAGTAGCGGGGATCTTCGCCCCACGCGGTGCCTAGTGTCGCCTCAATCGCATTCTCCGTGGAGGCGCCCATCAAGCGCATGCCGTAACGCTTCCCGAAGCCCTCCCAATGGGGGCCGTATTCCTCAGGATTGTTGAAAGCCGTGCTCAACCCGGCGCTTAGGGGACCGGCACCGAAAAGGCTACTCGGACCAGTGGTTGAAACCAAAAACCACTCCAGCCGCTCCCTTTCCGTGATCGGCTTATAGTTGCGGACCACGCTGGAGGGAGCCTCCGGCTGCGCAAAGGCGGGGGACAGCATCACTGAAATGGTAAGCATGAGTTCTAGGAGACCCACTCGCATGGATGGCGTCATATGCCTCGCCTTCAGGCGCACAGGCTGGCCCACTCCCATTTCGATGACGGGTCCGACCATGGCGATAAACTTTTGGGGTTGACTACTAAGTTTCTCTCGCCTCTGAGGCAGTCGTGATCGCGGTGCTGATGGTGGCCCACCCCAAAACCGGTTTACCATTACCGCAGTAACTTTTAATCCCCGCTATTTACTGCTCAACTGTTCGCAACCAGGTGCTTGTTTTGGCCTGTACGCCAGATGCAGATTCCTCGATGCGGAAGGGCCTGTGTGCGGAGACTCTCTCAGTGAGCCATCATGACCGGGATTGGCTCGACGTTTATAGGGCCGCGGTGATGGAATTCGACCGGGACAAGTTGCCAGCAAGCATTGACGTAGCTGAGAGGGCTATCCACCAACGCTTACGGGGATTGCCGATTGCAAACTCTAAGGAGCATCGCGAATTGAGAGATGCACTCAACAGCCTCACGATTCTCAAGAGAATGCTCTAGCACATGGCATGGTTGAAACATTTTCTGTCTGGCCTGAAATCTAACTACTGCAGGCCTCGATCCTTCATATCGGGAAAGGCTTCCTACGCCGCACTTTCGTGATAGGAGCATAGTTCTATAACAGAGCTACGCCTTCACAATCCGTTCTTCAGCCTCAAGCGCCGAACGATAAAGCGTGAGGGCTGACTCGACAGCCCGAAGTTCCGACTCAAGCTGGTTGCGCTTAGCTCTATCGTTCTCATCCATAATTCCTGCGTTGAGTACATTTAGCTTTTGTTCGAGGGCCTGCATGTGTTGTCCAATGGTCTTATCCATCAGGCTACCTGCCTTTACCTGAACGCATTCGTTACCTAAACGCATTCCAGTGCTCCGGCACAAATTCACTGCAAGTTCATCACCGAAATGAGGGGAGTTTCCCACTGAGCAACCCATACAAGATTTAGGCATTTGGGAGCCGACTCTAGATCGTTGGGCAAGACCCTGTAGGCATAATCTACGTGCCACGCCAGATTGACCCAAAAAAACTTGAGAAAGATTTGAGTCAATTAAGCGCCGAAAAGCGTGTAAAACGGGGGTCTGTGACGCAGAGCCAAGCTAAGCGAATCAATGAGATAGCATTTCCGTGGTTGTTTTCGGGACCAAGGGGGGTCGGAGGTTCAAATCCTCTCTCCCCGACCATTCTTCATTTTTCGCTCTCTGGAAGATCAAATCGAAGGGCTTCCTATATGTGGGATGGACACTTACTGCATCGATGGAGCAGTTCAAAAGCACCAACCGGAGCAACTTGGCCTGTTCGGTCGGATTCTGTGTAAGGTACAGAGAATAGGCCTTGTTCGCGAGTTCTAAAATCCTTTTCGCCGCCAGGATGTTGCCCGCGGAGGATTCCTGACGTGCGAGTGTTAGAATCTGGGCCGTGGAACTCGCGCTCAATCTCCTATGGGGTCTGATCTTCGCGCTGGCCCTGTGCCAGTGGGTGCGACATGCGAGGGCGCAACGCCATGAGCGTTGTGTAACCATACGCAGCGCTGGCTTGCTCGTGTGCGTGGCGTTCCTTCTTTTTCCCGTCATTTCCACCTCGGACGACCTGCACTCAACCGAATTCATCGAGGACGCAGCTTTCGGTTCCCGTAAAGTTCGCGCCGGGTTAGCGAGCCACTTCTTACACTCAGGCGGGGCAACGATATTCATCGCCCCTGTCTTGCCGTCGGTTGCCCCTCCTGCGATCACTAGCGAGGCAGTGCTCCACTTCAGTTCCGTTCTAACTCTCGCAGGCGCGGTCCTGCCTCGCGCCGGGCGCTCTCCTCCTTTCCTTTTCAGCCGGTAGCCTTCTTCTCGCGGGATTCTTTCGCGGGGAACACTTGAATACCATTCTTCCGCCTCTTTGGGCGGGGCTACTTTCTTTCACCATGAAGCTCAAAGAATTTGGGTTGCGTCTTGAAGGCGCAGTTCTAACTCTATTGGTCGCTGTTCTGTCGCTGATGGGATGCGGCCGCTCTGAGAAGGCCTCCGCCCCGCCTGAACTGCAGTCTGCGCAGTTCAGTTCCGCTCCTACGGTCCGACACGTAGCGGTGGAACGCAGGCTTGTGCACGACGTGCTGGACCTTGCCGCAAAAGTGCAGCCTGACCCGACGAAGCTGGTGCGGATATATCCACCCACGAGCGGACGCGTGGTCAGCGTTTCCGTGAAGCCAGGGGACCGCGTGCGCCGCGGAGAAACCCTCGCCGTGTTGCAGAGCGGAGACGTAGGCACCGCACGGGCTGATTTCACCAAAGCTCAGATCGAGGCAAACCGTGCCACGCGAGCCATGCAGCGCATAAAGTCGCTGTACGAGCACGGCGCAGCGGCTGAGAAGGATTACATTGAAGCCCAAGCCACGGCGGATTCTGCCCACGCCGAATTGGAGCGTGCAAGCCAGCGGCTGTCGTTGCTCAACCTCTCTGCCCGGGCGAACTCGGATCGTGTTGGCCTTGTTGCTCCAACCGATGGCGTCGTGCTAGAGATCAGCGCCGCGCCCGGCGAGTTCTCCAAGTCTCTCGAATCGTCTAATCCGATTCTCACCATTGCCGATCTGACGACGGTTTGGGTCGTGGCCGACCTTTACGAGAAGGACGTTGCGAAGGTCCTACCGAGGAGCCCGGTGATCGTAACCCTGCAAGCGTATCCCGGCAGGTCGTGGAAAGGCCGCATCGCTTCGATCTCGGATGCACTCGATCCGGTCACGCGAACGCTCAAGATACGTGTCGTGCTACCGAATACCGGTCGCGAGCTAACCTTGGCGATCTCGATCGACTCTTCGCACAGATCAAGCGAGAGAAGGGCAGGCTCGATATCGTGTTTGCGAATGCAGGCGTTGCGAAATTTGGCCCCGTCGGCAAGATAACGGAGGAGCTTTATGATTCCATCTTCAACATAAATGTGAAAGGCCTGCTTTTCACGGTACAGAAGGCGCTTCCGCTGTTGCCGGATGGCGCCTCGATCATCTTGAATGCGTCCATCGTTGGCAGTAAGGGGTTCTCCGCGAATAGTGTTTACAGCGCCACCAAGGCTGCCGTACGTTCGTTCGCGCGGACATGGACAACGGACCTAAAGGACCGCCGTATTCGGGTGAACGCAATTAGCCCCGGTTCCATCGACACGCCCGGACTGAGTGACCTGCTTGCTTCTTCAGAAACGGGCGAGCAACGCAAGAAGATGATTTCCACCATGGTTCCTCTCGGCAGGTTTGGTAAGCCTGATGAGATCGCCAAGGCCGTAGTCTTTCTCGCCTCCGACGATAGTAGCTACGTCACCGGAATCGAATTGTTTGTGGACGGCGGTATCGCACAAGTATAAGTCGTTAATCGAGGGCAACTGCATCAAGCAATTCGATCAAGAGGCTACGGCGGCGAATGGCTGTACCTTTGCGCCTTTAATCACAAGCCACAACATGATCGCCAACTCTCCGAAGAGGACCGGAAAGGCGATGTTAGAGACCTTTTCCATATATTGCGGTGCCAGCAAGCCCGTAAGGCTAGTCGTCAGATAAGCGAAGCCGTTGATGATCAGCCAAACGCCCAGGATGCGGGGAAGGAAGCCCGATCTCATGACCAGCACGCCAAAGGGGAAGAGCCAGAGGCCCCAAAAGATCTCGTTGATAACGTTTCCCTGGCCATGCAGACGAATGAAGAGCATGGCCAAGGCGTCCCGCTGGGGTTTATCGAGTACCGCGAGGAAATCGGAGCCGCGGAAGAGGGTGAGCGCGGCGATGTTGTTCAGCACATTCATAAACCCGACGGCTGCGGAGACCAGAACCAGAGCTGCCATCAGTGAAGCAAGCGTCTTGTTCACGCCGCTGAGCAAACGGTAGAGAGCCAGGACCACACAGATAAAAATGATCGAGGTGATCAGGTCAGCGACGATGCCAAGACGGAAAAGTGTCTCGTGAGCCAGGATGTTGTTGGCAGTCGCGGTGGCGTTCCCCCGAACGATCAGAGTGCTGGGAATATAGATCAGACTGAAGGGGGCAGTGACGACCATGGACAGATATACCGCTCCTGCGACGCGTGCAGCTTTGTCAGTTGGGTGCATGTGCTCTCTCTCTCCTTATTCTCCTATTGACGAACAGGCCCAGTAGCGGTCGTTACCCGACAATCCGAAATGCAGGCTAACCAACCGCTGACAATGAGGCTGACGCGTCCAGCGGTTGCGGCTTTGCGCCCTTGATCACGAGCCATAGCATGAACGCCATTTCCCCGAGGAGGGCCGGGAAGACAATGTTAGACACCATATCTTCGTATTGCGGTAACAGTAGGCCGGTGAAGCTCATGATCAAGTAGGCAAAGCCGTTGATGATCAGCCACACGCCGAGGAAGCGAGGCAGGAAGCGCGACCTGTAGGCAAGAATCGCTAAAGGAAAAAGCCATAGACCCCAAAGAATCTCGGCGACGACGATTTCCTGGTGATGCAGACGGAGGAACAGCATGGCCAGGGCATCCCGCTGCGGTTTGTCGAATACGGACAAGAAATCGGCGCCGCGCACTAGCATCAGGGCGGCAGCGTCGTTTAGCACGTTAAGGAAGTCGATGGCAGCTGGCAGCAACCCTCCGAGGATGACCACGAGCACAGCAAGGTTCTGGTCCACTGCCTTGAACAACCGGTAAAAAGCCAGCGTGAGGAAAATCACGATGGTCCCGCAGAGCAGGTCGCTGACCATGCCGAGACGGAAGAGCAACTCGTGAGTGGCGATATTGTTGGCCGTCGCGGTCGCGTTCCCACGCACATACAGAGCGCTGGGAATGTAGATCAGGCGGACCGGAGCGAGGACGACGAGAAGCAGGTAGAGGAATCCGGCGACTCTCCCTGGGTTATGGGTCGAGCTCATGTTCCCTCCCTTGTAAGCGATGCTCACAGGCGTTTCTGCCGAACTTACACCTCGTTGCTCAGCCAGACAGTGATTGCTCGCGGAGCGACGCGCGATCTTCATGCACTCGATAGGGTGAGTCAGTGCCCTTGTACGTATTTGTGAACAAAACGCGAAACAGCCAGAAGATCAGCAATATCAGTGGCAGGATAGCCGGCAGAAAAAGTACGTTTGTTTTGCGTAACCAGTGGGGAAATACTTGTTGCTGTCCCAGGAAAAAGGAGCCCGTGGCGATGAACAGCGAAAAGCACATGCGCCAAAGGTGTCGCGCGATTCGATGTACCCCGAAAACACCGCCGCGCACGAGCATTCGAATGTCCCCCGCGGCAGAAAGCAGAGCTACGGAACCGAGAAAAAAATACATCCCAGCGGGAACACCGTCTTTTGAGCCCGTCGGGCTATTCGCCACTTCGAACCCGTAGGTTATGATGCCAGCTCCGACCGCCAAAGCAAACAGAAGCGCACCCCAATCGAAGATGCCGGTTTCCCCGTCTCTGCGCCTCGCAGTCGCCCATGCCGTTGTCACCAGATAAAACGCCAGAACGCCTCCGAAAACATTGTTCATTTGATGTTTCATGAGCGCAAGGTATGCCGCAGCTGTGGACATGCTCATCATGGAAATGACAAATACGTTTCCAGCTATGCCATGCCGACGGGAACCTTTGCGGAACGAAATTGCCGCGGCACCGGACACCAATCCCAATATCCCGGCGCAAATATGAAGAACTAATATCGGCAATCGCATTCTTCGCTCCTCTACATACCGGCGTCGTTCCGCTCCGCGCTATGATCGCCATTCACCTGCTGCGCCGGCCTGCTCCTTCCATCGTTGTTCGTTCACGCCGAACACGAGGAGCCACAGGATGAGCGCTGTGGCCCCGAGGAGGCCGACGCCTGCAAGGTAGGGGAACAGACGGTATCCGAGAGTGGGGGACAGGAAGGTCAGCCAACCCAAACCTGCAACTGCTGACCACCAGCCCAGAATCCGCGGGAGGAAGGTGGACCTGATAATGAGGTAGCCTGTCAGTAGCGCATAGAATCCGAAGAATGCCAAGGCCATCCCGGCGCCCTGCTCATTCACCCTCAGAAATAGCAACGCCACCGCCTGCAACTGTTCCAGGCTGAATACATTCAAGTAGTGCGCGCCTCCCAAGACGAACAAGGGTGCGATGTAAAAGACGCGGCTAAAGGTCTTGATGATGCAACCGGTGAGGCCTAAGGACGCCGCAAGCAAAGAGACGATCCTGCCCGCCGGCTTAAGCAGATAATAAAAGAGAACCGTCATGGCGATCTGGCACGCCATTTCGATGAGGTAGACGGTGAAACCCAACTGAAACAGGCTCTTGTGCGTCAGGATGTTGGTCGCCGTAGCCGCGGCGTCGCCGGATACAACCAGCCTGTCACTGACGAAACCCTGGGCGAATATTCCCGTCAGCATGGTGAGGAGATAAAACGCACCGGTAATTCTTGCCTTGAGGCGCGGCGATGTTTCTGTGATCGACTTAGCCATTTTCAAATCCCCCCAGGAGCTGCTGCCGCGTGAACATCGTGAATTCAGCCGTTTCGTCAATACCGCTGTGCCCATATTGGTTTTCCCTGCACAAAAACAAAATTCAATCCAGCCAGCGAATCAGATCGGTCCTTGATACCGGCGCAGCCGGACCGCTGCGGCGAGGAATGCCGCAGCGATTGCCAGGCCGACCCACAGGCCGGGCGCGCTAAAAAAATGCTCTGGAATGAGTGTTGCCATGAAATCCTTGGGATGGTTGTCCGCCGCCATTGAGCCTCCCTGCCCCAGCAAGCGATCCTGCAGCAGCGCGAGGAAATTCGAAGTGTTGAACGCAATCTTCTCCACCACGCAGATCACGAAGGGCGGTAAGAAAGCCCCTATAAACGGCGCCCGCGGCGCCCACGCTGAAACGAACAGCAGCCAGCCGTAGAAGGGTGCGTACCAGAGACCGTGCACTGTGAGAAGGTGATAAAGCAGCACTAGTGACACGTGGAAGAACGACACGTCTGTCCATAGCGCCGCGATGTTCACACCACTGCCTAGCAGTATTACGCTGCTCAGCAGGAGCATGATGAATTGGGTTGCAAGGCTGATGGCGAAACTGAGAACCGGCAGAATCACAAGGGGAATCGTCAGCTTCGAGAGCACGGCGGTGAGATCGGACACCGGCAACGACTTCCAGAAGAGGATGCTGCGATCGCGGCGCTCTCCATATAGGGCATCGAGACAGTAGAAAATTCCCACGATCAGAGCTGTTCCCATGATCAGGGCCGCCGATAATTCGTAGCGCGTGTTGAGTAAATCGTGCTGTTGCGCCCGGTCCAGAGGCCATACGCCCTGAATGTGGCGCCGCAGAGTCACCATGTTGACCACGAAGCCGAGCAGAAAGACGGCGCCGGCGGCGAGCGGCGCGATGTAGATCGAACGGTTTTCCCACAATTCTCGTCGGATCGACCAGTACAGGGGCCGAATCGCCGCCACGATTGCGGGCGCGAGCCCCTGCGACTGAAAGGAAGATTCAGGTACGGCATTCGATTGAGTATTCATCGAGCCGCTCCTTGTGCCATGCCGGATTGATTCTTTATGACCGCAACGAATAAGTCGGCAATGCTGGGCGTCCGTACGTCGCCAAGAGCCGCGAGTTGCTGGCGGTCGATATTCTGGTTGATCCTGCGATCGAACAGCAGAATGCTGCGCCCGAACACCTCGCGCTCATACATCGGCTTGAGCGCGCGCGCCGCGGCGACTTGGTCGGGATTGACCGTCACCTCCACGTAGCGCGACTCGAATTCCTCCATGCTGCAACTCAGTACGATTCTCCCGCGGTCGATGAACATCAGATCCGTGAGGATGTGTTGCAACTCTTCCACCTGATGGGTCGTCACAACGATGGTACGGCTGCGATCGAAGTAGTCGTTCAGCAGGGAATCGTAAAACTGCTTGCGAAAGAGGATGTCCAGCCCAAGCGTCGGCTCATCCAGCACCAGCAATCTCGCATCGATGGCCATAACCAAAGCGAGATGCAGTTGCGCCACCATGCCTTTCGATAATTGCCGCACCTTGCTTGTGTGCTTAATAGTAGTTCTTGCCAAAAGGCCTTCCGCCTTCGCGCGATCGAATCGTGGGTGCACTCCGGCCACATATTCAAAGGTTTGCGAAACGCGCATCCAGCGCGGCAGGACCGCAACATCGGCAATGAAGCACACGTCACGCATAAGCCGATCACGCTCGGACCAGGGATCACGACCAAGCACTCTCAGTTCTCCCTGATATGGAGTGAGCCCGAGAATCGCGTTGAGCGCGGTGGTTTTTCCCGCGCCATTGGGACCGATGATTCCGAGAATCCGGCCTTCTTCGACACGCAAATCAACTCCATCCAGCGCAATCGTTGTGCCGAACGCCTTACGGAGACCGCGGGCTTCTATGCATGCCATAGCCTCAGCGTCCCTCCTCTTTTTTGGTTTTCGACCTAGTCCCTGACGAAGCTTGGCGGCCTGTGCCATTCTCCAGCAGTTCGTCCGGTTTCAAGCCGAGCCGTTGAATGGTTGCGTAGACCCTGGGCCATTCTTCGCCCAGAAACTTCTGCCGTTCGCCCTGCAGCAACAAACTGCGTGCGCCGGCATTGATGAACATGCCGAGGCCTCTTCGGGTTTCGACCAGCCCTTCGTCCACCAGTTGCTGATAGCCCTTCAGGACCGTGAGCGGGTTGACCCGATATTCAGCCGCGACATTGCGTACGGACGGCAGCGGATCGCCTTCCTTGAGCACACCGTCCAGTATCATCGCGACTACACGGTCACGAAGCTGGCGATAGATCGGCTGACTGTCGTTCCATTCACGGTCCATTTAGGTTTTCCAGATAGCCCTTGCCAGACCTTACCAGAGATACCGCACGCGTCAGTTCTTCCTCTGCAGGTCAAGGTGCGCGTGGACCGGCTTGTCCCCAGGCATCAAGTAAGTCCAATCCTCGGTGTGGTGGTTGGCATCGATGATAGTGAAGACCGCATGCTGCATGTGTCCGTACTGTGTGCTCCCGGCGACGTCGAGAAAGTCGAATTCTACTGTCTTTCCGTCCGGCGACGTCCTGGCGACCATGCGCGGCCGATTGCCGGCGTCACAATAATGGGTCAGGAGCAGGCGATCGCTATCCAAGTAGAGCATCGTGACCGGATGGTCGTAACGAGTCGGATCGTCCGGCTTACCCGCTTCCTTCATCTCATGCACGAGCGCGTTTCCCCTGGAAGTCACGCGGAGCGAGACCACGGACTTGCTCCCGTTCCCCATCTCGGGTTGCGGTGGGACGACTGTCACCTGGCCTTCCCACGAACCCGCCAGAGTTTTCAATTTGTCGAAAGACTTTTGCGCGTCGGACTGCGCAACAGGCTTAGGCGCGTCGGACTGGTCGAAAGCCACGGTGGAGACGGACATCAAAACAACGAACAGCATAAAACGAACGAATTTCATTTTCATTCTCCTTAAGAAGTTCATTTCCTTCTGGGGTCAGGGTTTATTCATTGGCGTAATCACTTGCAACCGCTCAGTTCTAATGGACCCATGTAATACTGTTATAGTTAACTACAACACTAGTTAACGTGTCAAGCTGTTTCTTATCCTTTCTTTCCTTTCAGGCCTGCCGCCACGCATAGAAAATGGGAGTGTCGTGGACCAGCCATT
>Ga0137377_10003484_pt1 | contig 12204 bp, 15 predicted proteins | sample SagtaG_22_FD_104815 | JGI IMG/M metagenome (GOLD analysis project Ga0137377, IMG submission 104815) | Vadose zone soil microbial communities from Sagehorn Ranch, Mendocino, California, USA - Sage2_L_40_16 metaG | ecosystem: Environmental > Terrestrial > Soil > Vadose zone | place: USA... | reverse complement strand
GAATCTGCTTCGGTTCCGTGGAGCGCATCGTAAGCGGTGACGACACAAGTGACCCGTTGACCGTCTTACCGTCATTACCCTTCGCATCTGTGTGGTACCACGGATAGCACGGCGCAACAGGGACGCCGAAGCGTTCGGCGAGCGGAAGCGCGATGGACTCGAAGAACGTTGGTGCAACCACAACAGTCGCCTCCGCACCTGCAACTGCGGGAGCAGTCTGGCTTTCTACCCATGCCCTCGCTTCCGCATCTATGGCGAAGTGTGTAGCTGTCAAAATCTCCGAGAGTTTGACATTTTCTTGAAGGACCATCTCTTTCACGCGTTTCAAATCTTTAATTGGTCGAGTAGCCACGTTCATGACTTGCTCCCCAGCGATAGCATCGTCGCAACGGTTTCAGCGTCCAGCACGCTGATATTCAGTGCAACCGGACCCTTTAACGTTACTCCTGGCGTAAACTCGATCAGATTTCCAACTTGCGGCATGACGCCGCTTTGAACGTTGGTGATGCGGAAAAAATATCTGGTGCGTTTCTCCATGTCATACGCATAACCAAAGCCACGTTCACTTTTTGCAAAATCCACGAAACCTTTCATATTGGTTCTCTCCTGTTATTGCCTGTTAATTTCCTGCACGTCCTTTCTCTCGGCATGTGTCACTTGTCGCTGCGGACTTTGGACTATTCGCCGCGCTGCTACTTCTCACTTACAAAATTTTTAAACCACGGAAGTTGAAAATCTTTTGCTCCCGCGAGTCTTAATGTGGGAATTCTCTCGTGCTCTCCCTGATGCCCCGCAACCAGTTCGCAAATACAAACTCGCGCTCGATCTAACTCACCAACAATGCACTTCTGGGTACACTGCGGTTTGTCATTCTGATAAAACCGTTCCTGTTCCGCTGCCATGATGTTCCCGCCAAAACTTCTGATCTACTGTCGACTTACTGCGGGATTGTTCCGCGCCAACAGATTTACTTTTTACAGCCACTGCTATTGTTGTGCTACTGTTTGGAGACCCTTCTCCGTAATGAACTCTTCGATGTCGCGGTAGCCCATTCTCTTCGCAACTGCCAAAGTCCCGTATGCCGCGACCACCACTAGCAACTCGCGAGAACTACATCTGAGTAGGATGTCTTTGGTCCATCTCGGCGATAGTTCGCTCACTGCTTTGACTCCAATAGAAGTTTACGAACGTCGTCCGTGTCACACTTCGCGGCTTGCTTGAACGCCCTGCGCTGGGCTAACTGCTCTCTGATGTTCGCCGCATCTGACCAGTCCGGCGCGATCAAAGATGCATTCTTCAACTCGGCCAACTCATCAAGAAGGACCAGCAAGTTGTCTAGGAGGTTTTGGTCGAGCGGCTTCTCGCCTTGCAGGGCTTGTGTCAATCGGGTTCGCCCGATCAGACCGCCCGTAATCGGAATAAACAAACTCACCGGGCAGACGAGGTCTTGTAGTCGTTTATCGACGGGATGCTGCAGCATAAGTTCTCCGACAAAATCTTGTTCGCGGAATTCAAAACAAAAGGCGGCACAAAATGAAATTCGCGCAATAAAAGTTGCACGCTTTTTAAAATTTGAGTGGGAAGTTCCCGCCTAGGAATCTTCGTCTCTACCCCGTTCCACCAGTTAAGAGAGGCAAGGCACCCTCGGGGTGAGGATGCCTTACCAGAAGTTTGTGCGCTTGGCACTTTCAACGGAACTGGCGGGTGTCCGTTGAAACTTGTACTGCTAAATTCGCGACCCAAAGAGGGTCATTAGGTTCGTGGTTGGGGTCACAGGTTACGAACCTCTGCCCAAAGGGGCCAATAGGTTCGTGGGAGGGGTCGTTAGTTACTCGAACTGCTTCCCGTAGGATCGTGGAAGCCTCCGCAGGCACTCGGGCAGATCAGACGAGCCCCGCGCCGCGAAACAGTTTCGAGATTACCGAGCGCCTCTCTCCTTTTTGGCCCGACGTGCGGCGAGAATCTTCTGGGCGAATTCTACTCGTGTTTCTGCGAGGGCTGCGAGTACTTCTTCCAGCGACGGCATCTTGCCCTCCCGCTGTAGCCGTTCGATCTCGGCCTTGTACTGCGTTGGTCCCATCTTCGGCTCACTCATACGCTTCCTCTCAAAATCTCGTTTATCAGTTCTTCCGCCGTCTGGGTGGGAGCTTTTATTTCCCAAACGCTTCCGTGGCGCGACTTCGAGATATAGGGGCAGGCGAGCGATTCCAGTGTTAACTTCTTGGCGCGTTCCCTGAAACGCTCTTCGTGTTGTTCCGTGTACACGAACTCATGTGTTTGCGGCGGAGTTGGTGGCTCCAAAGGATGCAGCCCCGCAGGATACTGGCGGATTCTCTCGAAGGCTTCCATAATCCGACGCCGGACTGACTCCACTCCATCACCGTGGGTTGGAGAGTTACCGCTTACCTCGAACGCGTTCTTCGTTTTCATGCGTCTCTCCTTAAAGTTCCAACAGGCTTTCTCAACCCGCTCAAGAGCAACTCCCCGATTGCTTTCCGCTGCGCCAACGTGAGCGTCTGAATCGCGGCAGAGATTTCTTTCCCCATCTGATCGAGCGTCATAGGTTCCCGCATCAGTTGATGACCTCCTTCGGCGTCTCCGCCTCTTCCGCCTTCGGCTCGATGTCCCAAACAATCTCGCGACCCACTAACTGCAATACCCCGTCCATCGACGTGTGGAATCCGCCCAGCTCTTCCGAGTCTCCCAACAGCAGGAACAACGTGTGGACCAGCGTTCCCAACTTCATTCGAGGCAGGTCCCCCACTTCGCAGCCAAGGAAGGCGGCGAGTCTTTTCTCTAAACGTGCGCGAATCCTTTCCGCTGCGATTTTCTTATCCACGGCTCGCCGCCAATCCGGCGTCCTGAATACCATCGAGGATGGTCCAGATATACCGGTGCTCGACGACTACGGCATTACCAAACCACTGGGCATCTTCGGGCAGGTGTTCTTCGATCCAGGAATGAGCTGACGGGCTGAGGGGAAAAAGCAGAAACAGCGAACCATGATTCTCACAGCGGAAATCGGGTCCGTCTGATCGAGTCGGAGAACTGCCGGACGCTACAAACGAATCACTGTGTGAAGACATCATCGCTCCTTTTAGAGAAAGAGGCCCTCGAAAGTTGAATTTGGGAAAAGGCTAAGGTGGGTTTTGCCCCTACGGCCGTATCCCTTCTTTCGAAGGTTGGCACCGTGGCCGTTTGGCTCGGTTGCTGGAGCGCAAAATTCACGCTCGCTCTAGATACAGCTACCAGAATATCGCAATCCCGGTTTGGGCAGAATAGTACTGAAGTCCTAGCAAGCCTTCGAATTCGGCTTCAACCCGGCAGGAGACCAGACACCACCGGCGGTGTGGTTCGCCTACACGCCGGACCGGCAAGGGAGAACATCCGAAAGAGCACTTGAGTTCAGGAAGCAGCCTGCTGGGCGCACGTGCGAAGAAAGTTTTACGACCTTCAGGCGGCCCACAAATCTCCGGTGGCGGTAGAAGGCCCCGATACGCCAATCAGTTTCGGGAGAGGAGCCTAATTAATTCTCCTAATCGGTGGGGGGATCGGTGGAAGCTGAGTTCCGGGTGGGCAGTTTGGATCGCAAGGAACAGGGACCCACTTTGGAGCAATCTCCACAAGTCCGATATTGGGGGCGAAATACCAAAGTTCGTGCGCACATTTCAGTGGATTATCTATCTCACTCAAGTCGATCGGCTGAGCACACTCATACTCGTCATTAAGAAGTGCTAGTCCTTTGTACACAGGAGTATCGACTGTTGTATAAGAGATTCGCGCGAGCCACATAACTTTTGCCCAAGGAATCAAGCAGTAGCTATCGCCAACGCATGACGTATCCTGGGAGTATCCGTAATAATCTCCGGCAGGAGTGCCCGGTGCCGGGATCACCATATACGAATTGTCGTCAAAATGTAGGTAATCAGATCGTATAAGGTTTGGCGGATCGAAATTAGCAATGCTGTAGTCAGCAACCCATCGCCGATCTGACAGTTGGTGCATTCCCCACCACAATTCCGCGCCGGGACTGTTGCTCTGCCAGTAAGCGCGTGCTTGTGTCTTCGTGATGTGAATATTTACCGAGTCTGTGTGGTCCAACGTCGGCGCGTTCACAATCTCGAAGTGGGTTATGTCTCCTGTTTCATCAGCAACCATGTCCCATTTCTGGCCGATTTGTGATGGGAAATACGCGACTGGGTAACTCGCACATCCGATAAGCAGAGACGCCGTGAGGACGACACCGAAGAGCCGAGCTGGGATTCTCAGAGCGTGTAGTAGGGCCATAACATCCTTTTCTGTTGAGGGTCCTTGCCGCCTCCGTGAAAAATACGGGACCGCGTTCATCTTCAAGAGGTTGGGCAGTTTGAAATACGAGCACGGTCGAGATTGTAACGCAAAGGTGGCGAAGATTGCGCCTCTCCGAGTAGAGGGGACCCCGATGGTCTAGGTCAAAGAGCACCTGACCGCCACCTCCATCAACTACGTCTTGCTGAGAGATCACAATCGACACGCCATTCAAATCGATGTCTAACCGAGAACGTCGCGAGCGCTGCAAGAAATGTTCAGGCGATTCGTGTGTCGTATGATTTCCGTGCGCGGAGCCAGGGGGGCAGACCAACCTCACGCCTGGGCCACCCGCCACTTATGCCTGGTCTGGTGTGCGCCCTTCGTCATGAGTTCGTGCACCGAAAAAAGTTCGAACCGGCAAGAGCAGGCCTAGAAGCATAATAATGAAGAGGAGAATCTGTTCCGCTGCGACGCGAGAAGCGCCTGGGTCGTGAATAGCTTCCCGCAACCAGTCGGATGGACTGAAAGCCGACGCAGCTTTCCAGAGTATGATGAGTTGGAGCACATAAACTGGAAAGACGAAACCGCACACGGAAACTACAAGCGCGCACCAAGCCCACCGCTCGTGGTTCCAGTAGGCTGTCCAAAGGATTATCACGCTTATGGCGATAATTGTTAAGGACGCAAACCCCATGGGGGCCATGTAGTTGCCTATACGGAGAGAATCGGAATATCGGATGAAAGCTTCGCGCCAAGTCGAAGCGTAGTTTAGACTTTTAGGTACAAGCGATAGAAAGCAGGCAGTCAATATCGCGGTTGAAACCATCAGCGTAGTGGACCTTGATTTCTTCATTTCCCCTTCCCGAGCCATAGTCGGTTAGCTATTTCTTTAGGTTCTTGCCCTTGCAGCAGTCGGTCAAGAACTGCGCCTCAACTGCAGTCGGAGAATAGTAAACACCTGCCTTTTTTGATGCTTCAGTGTTTCTGTCGTAGCATGAATTAACGTAAGCTCTTCTCAACTCAATGCAGCAGGTGTAGTCTCCCTCGCAGCTGAATTCTTGAACGAAAGTTTCGTTGTCTCCACACCAAACACCAAATGCTCCGGGCGTGTCTCGTATTGTTTGCTTGCATTTTGGCTTCGAGCCGTCGAGAGCATTGAAGAAGCCAAATAGTACGGGCCAAGGAAATGGCCTGGGTTTTGGTCCCTCACCACCACCGCCACTGAAGCCACCGCCTCCGACAGGTGGTAATGGCGGAAAGCAGAAGAATGGATTAAATATGCACGGATCGCCGCAGAAAGGATCGTCAGGATCGCAATCGAGCATTCCGGTCGGGTCGATTCGAGTCAAGGGTTTATTGCGGACATAGGCATAGCGATTCTGGGATTGCGGATCTTTCGTGCAGGTTGCGGAGGTTCCAGCGGGATCTGGAGAAGGCCAGCGTCCTTGGATGCCGTACTCGCGAGCGAGAAAATCGTAGAGGTTCGAGACGGTATCCTGGTTCATCCCGGTAAAAGATAGATCTGTGCTGCCCGTTTGAGCGTAAGGTTCGCCGAAGGGAGCATATGCGCCGTCGAAGTACATGGTGCGGCTTCCCGTGGATGCGAAGCGCGAACTCCTAAGGTAGTCGGGATGACGGTAGTAAACGATTCCCCCGCCGTACACGGCCACAGCGCCGCCGGGTAATGGCACAAAAGCCTTCGTATAGGACTGCCCGCTCATTATTTCGATCTTCTCACCTGTAGGCGCGTACGCAATTTCTGAATACGCTCCGCCATTATTTCGCTCAACCATCCGCCCCAGTGCGTCATAGGTGACGGATACTCCATCGATGGTTATTGGGCGGCCATCCGCGTTCCAAGCGTAACTGTGAAGAAAATCGTTCAATACATTCCCGTTGGCATCGTAGCTGGGTGTCGACCCGCCAATCAAAGTCATGCGATTTGTCGCTGTCGAGTAAGTGGGTTGGAAAGAATATCCGGTGCCTCCGGTGGGCACCGTCTTCGTAATGTTGCCGAAGGCATCGTACGTGAAGTTCTGCTGCCATTTGGAAGCGCCGCAGTTGACGCTCGCGATGCGGACCAAATCGTCATGCGAGTAGCTGCAAGTCTGGGCGTTGGCGCTGTTGAACGGATCAGTAATCCCCAAACTCGCCAGAGTGCCGACCGGGTTCCATGTGAGGTTCCCAATTACGGATTGGCCGTTAATGTTGAATTTGTACTGCGTCATGCGGTTCGTGTTCGCGTCGTACGTGAAGTTGTCACTGTCCGAAGAAGCAAAGGTTATCTGGGTCGGAAGACTCGCAGCATTATATACCGTGGCACTTAACGCACCAACGCTTGGCGCAGTGGAGTAGACTCGCCCTTTGCCATCCAAATTATACGCGGCAGCGTATCCCCCTGGAGCGGTCAGTTGGTTTACCGCGCCATTCGCCCAGTAAGTAGCGGCCGTGTGATAGTAGCCGCCAGAATGCGGTGTCGACTCATATAGATCGCTCGCTTCCCCACGGGCCGTGTAGCTAAACCACTCATCCGCGATGATGGTGGACTGCGTGATGGGCCAAGCACAGGTGTCCGTCTCCGCCTCTACCAGGCGACCTAACACGTTGCTGACGCTAACTCCGGTTGGGCGGGAACCGAGCACGCCAGTTGTGTTGTCGTAGCGGAACCGCTTGCAACTGTCGACGCTGCCTCTAGTGGTTCCTACGTCTGTCAGACGATGCAGAGAGTCGTAGAAATTGCAGGTGCTTGTTCCGATGGCATCCACTTTGCGAACCAGGTCCCCGTTTGAAGTGTAGCCACCGCAGAAAGAGGAGCCAGTGAAATCGTAAACATAAGTTGTCGTGCCACTTTCCGGATTGCCTTCTGAAGTCATGCGGTTCATCCAGTCGTATGTATAGGTCCGCGTCTGCTGCAAGGACGCTGCTGCCTGAGCGTTCTGCAGAACGCTCATTAGATTGCCCATTGGGTTGTAAGTATATTGTGTCCAGTATCCGGTTTGAGTCTGACTCGTGTTTGGGGCGCACGTGCCGCCGGGCCATGCGGTCGTTCCGGCGGTCACCTCGCAAACGGATGTTAGCCTGCCTAGTGGGTCGGACACGAGTTGACGACGTTTTGAGTTTTCTCCCGTGGGCGCGGGACTTTGGGTGATCAAGACATCGTTCTTCTGGCTGCCGGGCGTGCCATGGTTGTAGATCGTGGAACCGCCGCCCCCGTCAAGGACCGTCAGAGGGCGGCTCAAAGCGTCATAGGTTGTTGTGGTCCCGGCAATGGTCGAATTCGTTTGGCCCGCCGAACCGGAGTAGGGCAGGGTGACGCGACTTACGCGACCGATGGAATCATAATCAGTTTCAACAGAGTCGAAGGTTGTCAGGCTCGGTCCTTGTCTAGTTTGTTGGACATGAGCGCGGCCTAGACCGTCGAGGGTTGTGAGCATGTCCACGGTTGAATTGCCGCTGTTAAACGTTAGAGTGGATTCCCGTTGATTTGGGCTAGTCGTGCAACTGCCGCCACTCACGAGTCCGTAGCAAGTGCTGGTCACCGCTCCTGTGGGGTCTGTCGCTGAAGCAGGCCGCCAGAAATATAGATCCGTGTATGCGGTCGTGGTGGCTTGACCATTTTCGTCGGTGGCTGTCAGCTGAACGCCGCCGGTGCAATTCCAAGTTTGCGAAGTGGAGAGCGGGCTGATTGCTTTGGTGGTGGAAGTCGCGAAAGAGTTGTTGCAAGACGGAAGACCGGACGCATAGTTGTAAGTTGTCACGCCACTGTTTACATCGGTTGAAGTTTTGAGGGTACCAGTGTCGTAATATGTGGCGTACTTCATGAGATAGGAAGTCCCATTCACCCAGGTCTTGGTGCTCGTTAGATTCCCCCTAACAGTAGTTGGGTTTGTATGCTGTGGAGTGCCGGTCGTAGCGACGACTGAAGTCTCGTCGTAATTGTAGTTGATCGTCGATACAACGTGGTTGGCTGCGTCCTGGACGTTAACAGTTTGCCGAAAAGCATTGATATTGCCCATGGTGGAATAGGAAGCGATCGTTTTCTTAAGCAACGCGCCGTGACTCGTCGTCCCATAGTCGTAGTCATCGGATTCTGTCGGTGCGCCGTAGGCGTTCCATAGATCGTCGTGCTCGCTTTGTAGGCCTCCAGGGAGCACAGTGATGATATTTCGTTGTGAGATCGGAGTGGCAATTGCCGTGCTCGTGCAGTTAGCGGTGTTTCCGTTGTAGCAGGTCTTGACGGTTTTCAAGAGGTTCGCGGACGAAATCGCCCCTTGATAAAAGTCGCGCTGAGTTTCGTAGATGGCGAGAAACTGGGAGATGCCTTGAAACTGGACGACGGTTTTGTTGCTTTGCGGACTTGGATCGGTGATCGTGGTGGTGTATGCGGCGCCAGTGCCTGCGGCGCGGTCATACTGCCAATAGCTGCTACCGGTGTCAGGAGTGTAGCGTTTTAGACCGGAAGCGCTCCCATCGGCACAGGTGATATTTCCACTGCTGCCACCGGTGTAGGAATAGCTGATTGTGCCGCCCGTGGGCAGGGTAACGGAGGCGAGGCGTCCGGTCACGTGGTGAGGGGTGTGCGTGTCGCCGGGTGTGGTTTCATAAGTGAAAGTGTATTTGCTATTCGGGCTGACCGAAAAATCAGGAAGATCAATTTCACTGACAAGGTTCGCTGTGGTAGTGCCATTCGCTCCGTACTCAGTGATTCCGTTACATCCAAAAGCCGTCCGGATTGTATAGGTCGTGTACTTCATGGTGTAGGGGGCGCTGGCGCCGGAGGGAGCTGTGTAGGCGAAAGCTCGGGGACTGGAAGGCGTTCCCGTACCAGTCACGGTGAGAACGGGGCTGGTAGCGGACAGCGTATCGAAAAACTGGGCGCTGCTGTTGACGGTCAGCTGATTTCCATTTCGATCGGTAAACGTTCCAGTGCCGCCAGAAGTGTTAAGCGGAGGATGTAGCACCGCTCCCTGAGCGGATGTAACGCTATTAACGCTCCCACCGGTGGCACTTAACGTCCAACCTGAACCGTCGCCCGCAATACCACTCGAAGACGTGAACGTGCTTGAGCAGTACTGTCCGGTGGGCTGAATTACAGTTGTGCCCACACTGGGAAACCAATGTGCCACTCCGAATGAATCGTGATAATACCAATCGTGATAGCTGTACATAATTCCTTGATAGATGCCCCCGAAATAGCAAGTCGGTGTCTGTGTGAGTGAGTATGAAACGTATCCCAGCGCAACTTCTGTTTGTCCTCGCCATCCCCAATTTGCAACTGGTTGCCACGTTTGGCTTCCGCTTGCGCCCACTGGATACCAAACCGAAGTGTCGTACGTGAGATCGTACGTGAAATCTGTTCCGCGACCGGCTTTATGGATGATGGGAACAGTAAGTTGCACATTGAGGTTCCCGAGATTAATTGCGTCAGGACCGCCGGAGACCGAGCTGAAGGGTGGAGTACCTGTCTGGACCTGCGCCCCAGCGATTGAAACAATTACAAGCAGCATCGCGAACACGCATGACGAACGGAGGATTGAGGGCATTTATTCGTCTCCTGGTGATTCTTATTGAATGGCGAATTCACTTACTGAAAGACCGGAGTTTATGGCAGCGCTTTGCGCCTGGAAGTCCAGCACGAGACTGTTGTTCAAAAACTTCTCGACATGGAAAGGAACTTGGACGCCGTTGACAGAACGATAGTCCGAGAAATGGATTTCGACTGGGATGTCGATCAGTACATTGTCGTCGGGGTGGATGTTAAAGGAAATGTCGGTGGGGAGAAATGTGTTCGAATCGAGGTAAAACTCGACCCTGGAGAGTTGCTGGAATTGGGCCGCACCACCAGCCAATTGAGAAACAGATATTTGCGCGACTGAGATGTGCTCGACTAGCTGGTCGTTATGGGTTTCGGGTCCGAGGTCAGTCGCAATGTAGCCGCTCGAAAGCCTATGTGAGACCGCAAACACGGGGAAGAACCAGGCTGGCTCGGAAAGAAGATTGTGAAATGCGATACGGTGCGACACGCCGTCGAAACCAGACCAAGCACCGGTGGGTGTGGAAGAAGAGGAGTTAACGACTTCGCTGCGTGTTCCGGACGAGAAAGAAAGATCAGTGCGAGCGGCACCAGAGGAAAGAGCTTTGAGGACTGCAGAGCCGGATTGATCGTCAGAGCCAGCAATTCGGCGGACTGATCCCGAGAGCGTGACGTCAGTTAGCGAGAGATTCGGAGCGAGCGCTATCAGAGCCTTCTGCAAAAATTGTGAACCCTGCGGGCTGGTCACTGCTGTTTGCTGTGAATGTGGAGGGAACGACAACAAAGCGGATACAAATAACGCAATCACTCGCATGTGGCCTCCGGGCTAAGGCCACGGAACCGTCCGTGCGTAACCGGTGAGAGCGTGGCCTGGGACAGCTCTCGAAACGGAAAAGAATGCTGCAGTTTCTACATGCAACGTAGCTCCCTGTCAAGTAAATTTCGAATACGTACTAGTTTGAGTAGCTATACCTTACCGTACGTTACGATCCAATACTCGAAGGATTGCATCGCCTTTCCCTGGTTTCTACCATCGATTTAAAGACTTACTTCGACAAAACGCGTCGTTGGTTGGAATTCGAACCAGATTATCGGTTCCCGAGAAATCTTTGAGCGCGATGCGTGAGACTCTTAGCGCTGCGAGGCGCGCATGAGGAGATTCATGCTTAATGATCTCGGCATTGCCGCTAGAGGCAAGCAGATGACACGCGTTGTTGAAACACTCAAGGGCGAGGGCAAGCTTGTCCGTTCGATGGCAGAGAACATCGTTAGCTACCATTTGGAAGGAAGTTGTCGAAGAAACTGGTATTGCGCCGACGAGTTCCGGCTTGAGGACCATCGCTGGTTGTGTGAGCCTTCTTTACACGGACCTCGAACTCCAACCGTCGTTAGAGAAATTCACGTTACACCTGCAAGATGGAAGAAGGCTGCAGGTGTTCTGCAAAAGACCGGGATGGATTGTCGCGACGGGCGGAATTCGAAACGACTGACCTTTTCAATATCCGTTCGGTCAATGAAATGAGGGACGATTCCGTCCCAGATTCCGTCAGGCAGCCTTCGTCTTCTTGTTCTTCTCGGCCCGGAATTTTGCCCATCTCGCCTTTGTTGCCTTTGAAATCTTCGCTCTGGCAGCCGCAGACAATACGCGCTTCTTAACCTGAGCGACTTCGCGGATTGTCGAACTCCCTAGCGCCTTCTTGTTCTTATCGGCTCGGAATTTTGCCCACCGCAACTTTGTCGCCTTTGAAATCTTCGCTTTCGCAGCGGCGGATAACACACGCTTCTTAACTTGTATGACTTCCCGAATGGTGGAATCGCCCAATGCTTTTGCTGCGGCCCGGAGACCGTTAAACTGCTTCTGTAACTTGACCAATTGTCTTTCGAGTTTTCGTTCTTCATGCTTGATTGCCGCTAGTAGGTCCATGAATCCTCCCACTGGAATTTATCCTAGACCGGAGGCGATACGCCAGTCGATAATGGGCTGCGGGCACGTGGGTATCGTGTATGGAATACAGCATCGACGCTGTGAACGTGAAAAGAGAAGTGGCGGATCAGAACAAGGCTAGCATCGTGTATACATTCACGATCTCGAACGGGTTCGCCGAGGTACATGCAGATGTTGTGCTCACGGAAGCGGGCGCAGCTATCATCGAGCAAAAGGGAAAAGACCCGCAGACAGCTGCCAAGATCGTCCTGGAGAGGCTCTTGAAGAAAGGCCGAGACCCTTTTGAGACTCGGATTCTTCTCACAGTTCCTTATGGGCACGCCGAACACTTCGCTAGGTTCGGGAATTACGAAACGTTACCGACGCTGGCGGACTGACGACCTAACGAAGTAGGTTCAACAGGAGACACGCAGCAAGCCTTGAGCCTTCTGTAGCT
>Ga0137377_10003475_pt1 | contig 12213 bp, 6 predicted proteins | sample SagtaG_22_FD_104815 | JGI IMG/M metagenome (GOLD analysis project Ga0137377, IMG submission 104815) | Vadose zone soil microbial communities from Sagehorn Ranch, Mendocino, California, USA - Sage2_L_40_16 metaG | ecosystem: Environmental > Terrestrial > Soil > Vadose zone | place: USA... | reverse complement strand
TATTGCGGGCTGAATACTTTGCCTGTCACGATGAAGACCAGCAAGACCGCAATAAACGCCTGGGTAACATCCAGCTTGCCGCGCCACTGCATGAAGAGGGCGTAGAAATAGCCAGCCACAAGCAGCACCCCTAAGAAGAACTCCACACGCCTATCCAACCTGCTGACAACATTGGTCGAGCCAAAGGAAGGGATAATCTGCACCGGGTAACCGAAATGGGCTCCCAGGAAGAGCAATGGACTGCCCGTGGACTCGATCTGCACCGGGCGATTGGCGAAGTAGCTCAACTGGCTCAACACAGCGCCCTGGAAATTCAGCAGCGCGAAGAAGCCGGTGACACCGAGCAGGATAGCGAAAAATATGATGCTGTTTTTCCAGCGCCAGTGACTGATGCCACGTAACGTTTGCCAGAGTTCTCCTGGTAAAGATGCCAGTTTGAGCGGTTGCTGCGGCGTATAGAAGCGCCGCGCATCCTGTTGTTCTGCGATGAAAAGGGCAGGCAGGAGGAGCAGTGGGTAGATTTTTAGCAGCAAAGCAAAGGCCAGTGCAATGTAGGCGTAAGTCCAGCGCTTGCGTTCGGCAGCGATGACACAGATCAGCGTGAGCGCGGCTGGCACCAGGTCAAAGCGACCCACCGCTATCCCCCATGCGCCGATAACCATGTATATGGCAAAGGCCAGCCCTGCGCCTCGTGGAGCGTAGCGCAGTAACAGCCAGTAAATAAAGACAATCGTCAGTGCCATCAGCATCGCGAACACCACAGTATAATAGAGATAGTAGTGCAGGGGCGCGAAGAGGGGAAGCGAAAAAAGGACAAGCGAGAGCGGTGGATATTCAAGCGGCATCGCGTGGAATGGCGGCATCGCCAACGTTGCAGTTGGCAAAAAATTGCAGTGTGCTACGGGATGATATAAATTGACCCCGCCACCACCGTGCCAGAAGGTGAGCGCATAGCAGGCGTAATACGCCACGGCGGCATGCACCCGGAAATATTCCCAGGACCCCCCCAGAAAGAGCAAGATGACTGCCACAATGATAGGGAGATAGGCCATGAAGCCCTGACGTGCCTGCAATCTATCCCAGAGCGTGATGCCTGCTTTCTTTGCTTCTCCTGATGGTTGTTTCTCTGTTATTTCTCGCTGCAGCATACCGTACTTTATCGCGCTGCTCACAGGTGCATGCGCGCTCCTTCATTTTTTCTATTGGACATACTCTTTCAGAGGGGACAAGAATGCCATCCAATGTACCGTCTGGGTAGGTATTTCTACTGATATAGAACACATCTCTATTTATAACGCACATCTTGCTAGAAAGTTTCTCTGTTAGCTCTTTTGGAAAAGGTAGTTGGAGGAAGAGACGCCATAGGGCGATAGATCACATAGCCATCAAACTCAAGCCGCTGAAATCGATGCGGCGAAGCTGCTGCTTTCTGTGCAAAGGTAGCGGCTTGGGCGGAGTGAAGAGGAAACACATACGGGGAATATGGATCCCTTCTCACAATTGCCCCGTAGAGTGTGTATTTGTCAAAACTATAGAGGGTGCTTCCTTCGAGGGCGCTACAAATGATCTGCTCATTTGTCGCAAAGACAAGCCAGTAGCAAGTTTCATAATCTGCATAGATATGTGTAGCATGGATGCGCTGAAGGTCTTGAATCAACCTGGTTTGGTGCTGAGTAACGGCTTGAGCTTTTGGAATCTCACCGAATGTATTGATAGTGTCTAACAGCAAAGTAACAGCTATCAGGAGAAGTAGAGCCTGGCAGATGATCACCTTAATGGTGGCCCTCTTCAATGAGTTAAGTTGCTGTATTCGGCTTGCTCCTAGCCAGAGCGGCCAGATCACGGCAGGTGCGGCGACAAGCAGGGGTGTTAAATAGCGTACGGAACGAAAAGGCAACAACGCTGTTTGTGGACTGAGGGCGAATAGCATCAGGGTAATTCCTGCTCCACCTAGCAGTACGAGCCGTGCTGCATGACGTATAGCATGCTGTCTGTCCTCGGAAGATATCTTTTTGATTCGATAGTGAGACCAGAACGTATAAAGACCAGCTATCGCCAGCAAGAGTGCAAGTATCAAGAGGGTAATAAAACCAAGACCCCAACCACCATATGCAAGAGTACATTGAAGACCATGAGGCCCCAGGTGTTCAGGAAATGGTGATAACTCAACGGGACAGAGGGGATACGCTCCAGTAGCATGGGGCAGGCTCTCTTGTACAGTTGCAAATATTCCCTGGATCCGTGGCAGGTGATAAGTTGCGAAACTTTGCGGTCCCTGTCGAACTGACAGAATAGCTGACAAGGTATCCGGTCCTGAATGCGCTCTAATGTTGAACACAATGACAGGAAACACTCCAATGAGTAGGCCTGACACTAAGCAGGCGAGTGCCCATCTCCGTAACTCCCGCCAGCAGAAAAACGCGAGAAATAGAGCGACCATTAGCACAAATGGCAGTATGAGGAGGTCGGACCAGATGGCAAGACCTGTGGTAAGCCCCAAAATGCCATACAGGGCAGTGCGCACAAGCTGTTTACGTCTGGATATACCCCGACGATAAGTTAAGGCGAGCCAGGAGGCCAGAAGCATCATCATCGAACCAAGGAATAAATTTTCGGGTCTCCCTCCTAAAGCCTCGACTTCTCGACTCAGAATAGAACTGGATCCCAGGCTTAGCAGTAGGAGTGTAAACAGAGCGAATTTTTTGTTATAAAGCAGGCTGGTCATTAGATACATGCTTATAAGAAAGAGGGCAAAAAATATGATCAGGCCAAGCCGTACAGTGAACACAGAGACGCCAAAAATATGAAATAGCCCCGCTCCCAGAAATGCTTCCAGCGAACCCATGTAACTTTGATGGTAAATGAAAATGGGATGTTCCCCTCGATAGGCAATGTGTAAAGCCATTAAGTCAATGGCTCCTTCATCGCTCTCTGTGTGTGGCCACCCGTAAGCTATCAAAAGGATGCGTACCAGAATAGCCAGAGCAATGATGCCAAAAGCAGTGATCTCATACATACCAGGTTTGAAATGACGCAGATATATGTTGTTCCCAGGATGCATAATCTCGTTCTCCCTGTGAGAAAGTGGTACATCTAGACTGGCATGTTTATCTCAACCAGACAGTATGGATGCATTACATCTTAGAGAAATCCACGTCTGCCAAACGTGTTGCCGATATAATCAACGTATCGATACACCCCTGCAGTCACAGGTATAGTAATATCTCGTCTTTCTACCCGTAAGAAAGATGCCCGTAAGTACGAGCGCCAATCCTCCTAAAGCATTGAGGCCAACTGATTCATGCGGGTTGCAAGAGCAGGTCACGCAAAACCTCTTCTCGCTTTATTGAAGCCAGATATCTCGTATGCTATAATATCAGAGTGCAGGGGTCGGATTTATTTTCTATCTCCAACCTACTAAACACCAAATAAGAATGTACGAGGGAGAGCGCTTATGCGCATTGTATGTAATGCTTGAAAGCGCTCAAAAGGATAAGGGATATGGTGGAAACTATCACTGCCGATATGATTATTCACGATATTGTGACGAAACACCCGGAAACAGTTAAGGTCTTTCATGGACACGGACTGCCCTGTACTGCCTGCGCTGTAGGATCGCGTGAAAGTGTCGCGGGTGGCGCACGCACCCATCGTTTTACACCAGAAAAACAGGCGCTTTTGCTCAAAGATTTGAATGCAGCAATCAATGGAGAACCCATCTCGGTTGCTCCTAAGAAGGCACCGGTTGGGCGCGGTGTGCCATTGACGATGGCTTCGGCCGGTAAAGACGGCACTATTAAACAGGTAATCGCCGTCATGAGCGGCAAGGGTGGCGTTGGCAAATCGCTCGTCACGGGTCTGCTAGCTGTTTCACTGAGGAGCCAGGGGCTACGGGTTGGCATCCTGGATGGTGACATCACCGGTCCCAGCATCGCGCGCATGTTTGGCGCCACGGGTCAACCCAGCAAGTCTGCTAACGGTGGCATTGAACCGCTAACCAGTATGGGCGGTATTCGTATTATGTCAATGAACATGTTCCTGGAGGAGGAAAGCGCTCCCGTCATCTGGCGTGGGCCAATGGTTTCCAGCGCGATCAAGCAATTTTACAGCGACGTTGATTGGGGTCGGCTTGACTACCTGCTGGTGGACCTGCCTCCCGGTACTTCAGACGCTCCCATGACCGTTTTGCAATCGCTGCCCGTCGATGGCGTCATTATCGTCTCCTCACCACAGTTGCTGGCGACTATGGTAGTGAAAAAATGCATTAATATGGTATTGCAACTCAAAGGGATCATCGTGGGGGTTGTTGAGAATATGGCCTACTTCGAGACACCAAACAGCGAGCGATACGAGATATTCGGTCCCAGCAATGGACCAGAGTTGGTTGAGATGACCGGTGCTCCTCTACTGGCCCAACTGCCAATTGATCCCATTTTAACGAGCTTATGCGACGCTGGCCACGTAGAACAGTATCGTGGCGCCGCCTATGATATGCTCGCAGATAACTTCGTTAAAACTCTGAAAATAAAACGTTAGTCGCGCCATTTCCAGGGCTGTATATGGTCCTGGGTAGGGGCGGGGCTTGCCCCGCCCTGAAAATCTACCTTGCCCCGCCCTGAAAGTCCACACCTATGAGGAGCGCCACTACGTAGTTTGCTGATGTAGCACGATCGACGCGCCACAGGCATAATCGGGGTGAATCCACACTACCGGGTGAGCCATGTTTCGATAGGTATATGTTACCTCCTGCTCATCGAGATAACGCCGGGAAGCATCGAGATTCTGCACTGCCAGGGTTATGCGGCATAAGCTTTCTCCAAATTGTTGCAAGTACCTGGCAAGCGCTCCTGGTTCAGGTAAATGCTCATAATCCACTTCTTGATCTTCTTCGGCGCTTAGAGGTAGGGGTTCAGCAAGTTCAAAAGATTGACCCTGGTCGTTGCCGCCGAGTGGAAACGAAACAAGCATTGCATCCCATCCATCAGCCTCGCCAGTGAATGTTTCTGAGGGTTCTAATCCGTAGATGTGCTGAAAGCGCTGCGTAGCCTCTGCAAGGTCTGCAACAGCGATAGTTGCGCTGCGTACCTGCGTGACGCCCAGCGGATGCTCTGGAGGGGTTGCCCACCCGGCCAGGCGGAAACGACGCTCTTCGCCTATGCTATCATGCTGAATGATGAATGGATAACGCTGTGCCAGGTCTGGACGCTCGATATTTGTGCGTGACCAGCCCCGCGTACGCCCATCGGCGGCTCTTAATGATCCTGGTGCTGGCCCAATAATTGAAACACCACGATTGGCCATTGTTCTGCTATCGGCCTCGATGTCGTTTGAAGCAAGCACAAAATTCAAATACCCCTCGCGAATTGCCAACCTGCCCAGCATGCTCTCTTGCGCTTCTGCGGGTGTGTGAACTGCAATCAGTTCCAGGTATGTATCACCAATCACAATAATACGATTGGCAGTCCCGCCGGTGGGATGTATTCCTCCGCCGGAGACTGCCAATCCAAGCTTCTGGGTGAATAGCGTCGTAGCCTGTTCCAGATTATTCACCCCAATGATGATGTGGTCGATTGCTGTCAGCATTGCACACTACCCTCGTGTGCGCACCAGCTCACGTTCCTCGCGCTTATCGGGGGTGCGGCCGCGGCCGAAAAGACCAAAGACGAATTCGTGCCGATCCCACATAACCAGCAACATACTGGCGTTGAAAATCGATGAGTAGGTACCACTGACGATACCAACCAGTAGTGCTAGCGTAAATGGGCGAATCGTTGCGCCGCCAAACAGCGTGAGTGCGCTCAAGGTAAAGATTACGGTCAGCGAAGTATTCAGTGAACGGGCCATCGTTTGCACCAGGCTTGCGTTCACCACTTGATCGAACGTCTCGGTGGTGCGGCGTTGCATGTTTTCGCGGATACGGTCAAACACCACAATCGTATCATGCACCGAGAAACCGACAACGGTTAACAGGGCTGTGATGAACAGCGCATCGATCTGGAAACCCAATAACCAGCCCAGAATCGAGAAGACGCCGAGCACTACCAGTACGTCATGCAGTAATGCGATGATCGCGCATGTTCCAAAACGCCATGGCTTGTCCACTTTGCGGAATGCGAACCAGATGTAAAGTAGGATTAATACCGAAGCCGCAATTACAGCGAAAACGGCGTTACGTGTGGTCTCCGATGCTACCGAGCCTGAAACCAGCGCTGTGCTCAACTGCTGCATATAAATACCACTATTGATAAAATGTGCCTGCATTTGGAGCAGCATATTTGAGTTGATCACAGAACGTGTCAACAGGGTGACCGTCTGCGTTGTCGTTCCCTGGGTCACATCAACTACATGGACAGGTATGTTGGATGGATTGGGATGTGACGCCGGGGTCGCTGTCGGTGTAACAAGAACCGATGGCGTTCCTTTTCCAGCAGCAGGGGTAGCAGTAGCCTTGGTTACCGGTGTACTCGTAGCTGTCCCTGTTGCAGTTGCCGTCGGCGTTGGTGTCGAAGTTGGAGGCCCCTTGGTAGGATCAGATGTATCAGGCAGGCTGCTGAGCGCTGCTCGAATATCATTGACGCTGGGAGTGACTCCTGTGTTGAATTTCGTCACGGTTGCAACCGTCACAGTCGAAGGCAGTCCATGACCGGTTACAGGTTTCAGAATCAGGTTGTCGTAGCTGACGGCGATCTGCGGACCATACTTTGCTTGCAAATCACTTTTAATTGCATTCTGTACATTTGCATCGACTTGCGTATTGAAGCGTATCCAGATGGTATCCCTGGCAGGTAATTGAGGATTATCTCCGGTAACTATCTGCAAGTCCAGCAATTTAAAAGGGGCAACCAGGTTTCCCATTTCGGCGATAGAGACAGACCTTTCAGGACGATACTCAACATTTGTGCCGCCTACGAAGTCGATACCAACATTGAGTCCCTTGAATAGCAATGAGATTGTACCGGGGACAATCACAATCAACGATATGATAAGAAACAGGTAGCGTTTTCCAACGAGATTAAACACGGCTTTCTCCCTCTCTCTACTTACTCATCAAACAGTGCTGTTCCGCCGCGCCAGGGGCGCCGTGGCTGTAGCAATCGAGCCAGGGGGAAGCCCAAACAGTGCGGGGTGACTGACTACGCCGGTCGGCACCAGTAGATTCAGGAAGGTGCGTGTCACGACAACGGCTGTAAACATACTGATCAAGACGCCCAGGAACAGCGTCGTAGCAAATCCAACGATGATGCTCGCGCCGAAGTTGCTGCCAAAAGCGTAGAGTACTGCGCAGGTGATGAGCGTGGAGATGTTGGAGTCTCGAATCGAGGGCCATGCGCGCTTCCAGCCGATGTCTATCGCCGCAGCCAGCAGCCGCCCTGCTCGCAATTCTTCTTTGACTCGTTCAAAGATGAGCACATTGGCGTCTACTGCCATACCGATAGACAGGATGAAACCTGCAATGCCTGCCAGCGACAGCACAACACCGATCAATTTGAAGACGGCGAGGGTGACTAATGCGTATAGAAGGAGCGCTATGTCAGCCAGCAGTCCCGGCAAGCGGTAGTACAGGAGCATGAATAGCATGACAATTCCCAGGCCGATGACTGCCGCAATCAAGCTCTTCACAATAGAGTCCTGGCCAAGCGTAGGGCCAACCGTCTCTTCACTTGCAATCTTGAGCGGAATCGGCAGTGCGCCGTACTTTAATATAGTCACAACACGCTGGGCTTCGTCGGTTGTGAAGTTTCCAGTTATTTGACCTGGTCCAGTGATAGCACTGTTGATCGATGCTGACTCAATGACGGTCCCGTCCAGCGTGACCGTCAGGAATTGGCCGACATTCTTGGCTGTAAAATCCCCAAAACGGCTTATAGCGTCGCCTTTCATCTCAAAGTTGATGAGTGGCCTTCCTGCCTGATCATAGCCTACAGATACCTGGCCAGAATCGAGATCGGCGCCGGTGAATTGCGGCTTGCCACCGGGGTTGTACTGGGTGTATTGCGTTGGGTCGAATGTTGAACCTAACGCGACAGGTGTAGGCCCTGTATTCCAGAATTCCAGTTTCCCAGTTTTAAGTAGTGAATTGACTGCTTCGGTCTGGTTTCCCGTAAACCCTGGTAGTTCTACAGAAATGGCTGGTGAGCCATTGGTTGTGATGATACGAATACTGGGTTCACTAACACCTAATCCACCGTTTACGCGAGATTCGATATTATCACGTACAGCCGGCATTACTTGATTGAGTGTATTCTGGTCGTAAGTCCCGTCAGGTACAAGTAGTGCGCGTACACCTCCCTGTAGATCAAGTCCCAGCTTGGCCTGCAGCGAGTTGTTGATACCTAGAGCTGGTATATGTATGCCAGGCGTTTTCGGCAGATCAATGTAGATCGCAGCCGCCCCCAGCAAAATAATGAACAGGAGGAGTGTAAGAGTTCCTCGGCGCATATGAATTCTTTCCCCTTATTTTATCTATTTTATGGACATTAGCACGCATATTGAGAAAGACGCAGTGCAATAAACAACGTTACGTTTAATTGCTGTGCAGTATAACATAGTTGTTTGTCCTTGCATATCCTAATTTGTTATCAAGGGATGACTTTCGTTCTATCAAGATAAGCGCAATCTGCAATCTTCACCGTAGTAATACGTAACAGAAAGGGAGAAATTCTCGTGGGTCATGCATATAATCTGTCTCAAAACTCCATTTAGTTTACATTTAACATGAAGCTGATACAATAGAAATAGCAGACTTCGAGAGTTGTCTTTTTTTAAACAGCACAAGCGATTTCTTTTATTGTCTTTTAAACCTCTTTCAGTAGGGAGCAATAGGATCAGTGCAAGAAAATACAACCGTAGAGAACGCCGTTCAACAAGATACACATCAAAAGATGGTTATGGATGTGCGCGATATTACTAAAAGTCTACCTCTGGGGCGTGAGCGCATCGAAATTCTAAAAGGTATCAGCTTTCAGATAATAAGCGGAGAATTCGTCTCCATCATGGGGCCATCCGGCTCAGGCAAGAGTACGTTGTTGGGTATCATCGCCGGATTGGACAACCCTACGAGCGGACAGGTCTTGATCGATGGTATAGATATCACCACGATGAGTGAGAGCAAACTGGCTGCGGTTCGCAATAACAAAATCGGCATGGTCTTCCAGGCTTTCAACCTCATCCCTACCCTGACGGCACAGGAGAATGTCGAGGTGCCACTGTACGTGGGCAAGCATCCCGGCTCACCTTCGGCGCGTGCCAAAGAGCTGTTAGACCTTGTAGGTCTCTCACATCGCCTGAAGCACCGGCCCAACCAGCTCTCTGGTGGTGAACAGCAGCGTGTGGCTATCGCACGAGCTTTGGCAACCGACCCCGCCTTTGTGCTGGCTGATGAACCTACTGGCAATTTGGATGCAACAAACAGCGAGAATGTGCTGAAACTGATCGCCTACCTGCGCGCGCAGACGGGCAAAACGTTCATTATTGCCACGCATGATCTGAACGTGGCTTCACACGCTGACCGCGCGATACGCCTTTTGGATGGTACAATCGCTTCCATTGAGAATGTGGGTGAGAGTGCCAGGCAATGAAATGCCCACTTTTGGACTCCTGCTCCTGGGCCTTTCATTGCTGGTCCAACGTGTGCCGATCAAGCGTGGAGCCGACTCTGTTCCAGGCAGCACAGAGAAGTCTCTCTCATCGTCCCAGTTTCCATGGGGAAAGCAGGAGTGACCTGAAACGTTGCCTTGCGGGAGGAAGTCCAAAAGCCTCAGTTATTGCTCCTACGATAGCAGACAGGCGGATAGGAGAGGTGGCTTTGTAGCAAAAGAGTCGCAGAAAGCCCTTGTCGAAACTCAGGTATATATGGTATACTCGGAGTAGAAAACTTGTAGCAGAAAGGAAGTTCTGCTACAAGTAGACCTGAAAAACATCGCAACGTGTTCTACCTGCACCCTCACATTCTCTCTGGGGGAGAGAACAACGATTAGCACAATGAAGCACAACAACTCGTACCAGAAAAGATGGGACGGGAGCATGACGAGCAATGACGCAATCTGCCAATTTGATGGCGTTCCCTCATGAAACGAATAGCAGCAGCTGGATTAGCGCCTATAGCCAGGCCTGTCTCTCCCAGAAGCATCCTGGGACCATCGAGGTCTATCAGCGCGTGCTGCGCGATTTTCTCCGCTGGTTCTCACCACCGCCTGGCCATGCGTCGCTTCACCTCGACCAGCTGACACGTCCCACCGTCGAGCTCTACCTGACCTCCCTGGAAGAGGCTGGCTACAGCGTGAGTCATCGCAGGCGTGTGAAGTCCGTCCTGAGCAACTTCTGCCAATGGCTCATCGACGAACAGGGACTCCTCACACGCAATCCCACCCAGGGGCTCGCTGTTCCCTCACCACCGGGACGCGCTCCACGCATGCTCACAGATGAGCAACGCGCGATTTTGCAGACCCTGGTCGCGCAAGCAGAAGACCTCCGGGGAGAAGCGCTGTTTGCGCTCGGCTATTGGGCAGGATGCCGCGTCAGTGAGGTGGCGCATCTGTTGCGCGAGCACACGCATGTGGGGCCAGAGAGCGGCTGGCTGCAGGTCGGATCCCAGGGCGGCACGTTGCGCACGCTTGCCTTGCTCGAGCAGGCCCGGCGTCCGCTCTGGGCGTACCTGCAGCACGGAGCGCGTGATCCGGACAGTCGCTATGTCTTTACTTCCCAGCGCAGCCAGCGGCTGTCGGAAGCAGGCATTCAGCATTGGTTTCGTGCGCTCAAACACCGGGCGAACAAAGAGCAGTGGGATAAGATTGCTGAGCTCTCGTTCCAGGACTTACGCCAGGATTTCGCACAGCGGGTCAGAGAAGCTGGGTGGACGCAGCAGGAGATCGCCTCGTATCTGGGGCAGGTGACCACGAAAGGCACGCCAGCTCTGCACACCCCCGCGAACGCTCCCCAGGTGAGCCGGGAGCAGGTTCCAGGCGAGCCGGCCGCCGTGTCCTCGGCACCGCCTGCTGCTTCCAGGCTCCCCATGCACACGTCACCCCACATGGCCATCACCGTCGACCCTTCCCTGTCCCTGCTCCAGACCAAACTCTATCGACCACGCAGCCGCAGCGATCTGATCCCCCGTGCTCGTCTCCTCGAGCGCTTGAACGCCGGGCTCAGCGGCAACGTCACGCTGGTCTCTGCCCCAGCCGGGTTTGGCAAGACCACCCTGCTGGTCGCGTGGTTGGAGACGAGTGACCGCCCCAGCGCCTGGCTCTCCCTTGACGAACACGACAACGAGCTGCGCCTCTTCGTGCACTCGCTCACCGCCGCCCTGCGAACCGTCTTTCCCGATGCATTCGGGGCCACCGCCACCCTGCTCACAGCACCGCGGTTCCCGCCACCCGATCGCCTGGCCACCCTGCTCATCAATGAGCTGGCCGATGTGCCTGACGATGTCATCCTGGTGCTGGATGACTATCACCTCATTCACAATCGTGAAATCCATACCTTGCTCAGCCTGCTGATCGAGCATCTGCCTCTCCAACTGCACCTGGTGCTCAGCAGCCGATCCGATCCCCCCTTGCTGCTGGCCCACTGGCGCGCGCGCGGGCAGCTGAACGAACTGCGCCGAACCGACTTGCGCTTTACGCTGGGGGAGACGCAAGCCTTTCTCGCGCGCGTGCTGGGCAAGGACGTGGCACACGAGACCGCCATGGCACTCGAAGAACGGACGGATGGCTGGATTGCGGTGTTGCGCCTGGCCGCGCTCTCGCTGCGCAGCGCCCCTGACACGGCGGCGTTCCTGGACCGGCTGCGCCACTCCCCTGACCGCTCGGTGAGTAGTTACTTGGTGGAGGAAATCCTCAGCCGGCAAGCGCCTTTCGTGCAGGCGTTGCTCGAACGGATGTCGCTGCTCGAGCAGTTCTGCGCCGAGTTATGTACAGCGATCCTTGGCAGCGATACCTCATACGAGCAGGTGCAAGCCACGCTGGACTGGTTAGAGCGCGCGCACGCGTTGCTTGTCCCCCTGGACGAGCAGCAGGGGTGGTATCGGTTCCACCACCTGTTCCAGCCGTTGTTGCAGCAGCGCTTGCAGGAGCACCTCAGCACCGAGGAGCTTGCCACGCTGCACCGGCGAGCGAGTGCGTGGTATGCCGCGCAGGGACTGCTCGAGCAGGCGATCGAACACGCGCTTGGGGCAGGAGAGATGTCGGGTGCGACGAGCCTGGTGGAAGCGCACGT
>Ga0137377_10003465_pt1 | contig 12229 bp, 10 predicted proteins | sample SagtaG_22_FD_104815 | JGI IMG/M metagenome (GOLD analysis project Ga0137377, IMG submission 104815) | Vadose zone soil microbial communities from Sagehorn Ranch, Mendocino, California, USA - Sage2_L_40_16 metaG | ecosystem: Environmental > Terrestrial > Soil > Vadose zone | place: USA... | reverse complement strand
GCACGTGCCTGCTCTTGACCAGCAACTCAGTATCGATAGATGGTGTCGATGGTATATGTGAGCTGGCCTGGGCCGCCTCTTCAAAGGCGGCGGCAAAACTGAGCACATCCACGAAGCGCCTCTGTGGGCCTTTTGACAGGGCTTTGAAGACGACCTCTTCGACCGAGGATGAGATGCCCGGATGTAGCTCGCTCAAAGAGGCAAGGGAGGGAGAGAGAAGCTCATTGGCAAGCTCAGGAGCCGAATCTTGTAAAGGAAGGTGTCCACTCAGCCACTCGTAGACCATCACGGCCAGGGCGTATTGATCGCTGGCCGGGCTGATTTGGCCGCGAATCTGCTCAGGCGCCATGTAGTCAAGCGTGCCGAAACGCTGCTGCACCTGGACGGTTTCCGAACCAGACATGAGCAGCGCCAGACCAAAATCGCTGAGGAGCACCTCATGTTTGGGTCCTAAGAGCACGTTTTCGGGTTTGAGGTCACGGTGGAGCAAGTGCTGATCGTGGGCAAACTGCAAGGCCGAGGCGATGGTGCTCGTGTAGGTGACGACAGTCAAGAGCGGTACAATCGTGCCAGGAGGGTGAAGCTCTCGCAGGTTCCCATGCGGAGCATAGTCCATCACCAGGTACGGGGTCTGGTGCTCGATGCCAAAGTCGAAGACGCGGATGATATGCGGGTGCATCAGGTGGCTCAGGTGGCGCGCTTCAGTAAGAAAGTCTTCGGTGGCATGTGCGTCCACCTGGGTGTGCAGGACTTTGATGGCTACCTGACTATTGAGGTAGATGTGCTCGCCCAGGTAGACGTCGGCAAAGGCACCTTTCGCCAGCCAGCGGGTCAGCCGGTAGTTTCCCAGACGTTGCCCTGCGCGATCCTTCGTGCCTCCGCTACCTCTGGACGGAACCGGCGTGTACGTCTTGCTGAGAGCTTGCGCTGTCTCTTGAGATGGGTCGAGTAGAGGCGTTTCCTGTTCGCTTTGAATGGCCAAGGGAGATGCAAGCTGGAGAGCTACCTCCTCTAAGTGGGCAAGGGAAAGGTCGCTGCTCCGACCCAGGTATTTCTTGGCCGTATTCCGTCCGGTTCTCCTATAGGCGTACCAATACGCGCTGCCTCCTGACCTGGACTCCTGGCGTACCGTCAACTGAGCATGCTGGCCACCGAAGGTGAAAGACGAAACGCTCTTCAGCCAGTCGAACCACTCGCGACTGCCGGGAACGATAGGGAGTGCTTGCTGGCTGGAGATGTCATGGAGTTCGTAGGACCCTCCCTCGGGGATCCAGGTCACACGATACGGAGCTGCCTTCGGCATAGGAACAAACCTCTTCTTGCATGGTACTATCAACATATCCAGGTGTGTTACCCAATAGTTCATCAAGAAACAGTATACTATTTGGGTAACACAAACACAAATCTATGCGTGTGTTTTTAAACCAAATCCAGGCCATCGAGGAAAGATTTTACCCCTTGGAAGTGCCTGATACCAAATAGGGGCGAGCGTTCCTCAGACTACAATTGACCACACTTAAGAAGTGTACATTTCAGATTCTGAGTTTCTGCGAGGAGCATCTAGTGCAAACGCTCTAGCGAACTGAGAACCTTCAACTCCTCATCGTTCTGCAAATGCATAAAATAGTGTCTTCTGAAGATGTGTTTTCACACGTTACACCCTATACTCAATAGCAAAGCATATCAAGCTCTATGCTATGGGTTACGACACATTTCGATAGCCACTGGACTAGAAGCCTTGATGTCACCCCATTCACCCGCGTTCGGGGCAAGCCCTGAGCGCAGCGAAGGATCTCTCTCGATGGAAAGTATAGGTTACGAAAATAGGCGGTGTACATGTTGTCACCCTGAGTGCAGCGAAGGGTCTCTCTCGATGGGCAGCGAGATGCTGAGCGCAGCGAAGCATGGCAGGACTGTACTCAGCATGACAGTTCAAGCATAACAGCGCTGTTCTACTGTTGCGCCATGGGTCTGGCAGTCAATATGGTGAGTAGGTTAGGAATCCCCTGGCGCTTCGAGAAGTTGTACATGAACCAGGGGAGCGAAGTCATTATGAATCGACGGTATCATATCTGCCATAATTGTGGAGCTTCCGTTTCTCATATTGATGTAAATATATAAGGACGTGAAAACGATGGTTCTATCGGGTCTCTTGAGCAGCGGAACAAGCTCATCAAGTCTTGTTAACCAGGTAGAATTTCTCATCCTCTTACTCATCGTGACCTTGATCGTGGCGCTGCTTGCACGGCGCTTGCGGGTGCCCTACACCCTGTTGCTGGTGATCATCGGCTTCGTCGTCGGGTTCTTGCCGTTCGTTCCGAACGAGCATATCGATCCCAACCTGGTTCTCTATGTCTTTATTCCCGCGCTCCTCTTCGAAGGGGCCTGGAACGCCGAGATTGACCGGCTGGAGGCCGATTGGTTGCCCATCGTCTTGCTTGCTATCCCTGGACTGGTGCTCTCCCTGCTGGTAATAGCGGCTGCCCTCTCCTGGGGCATCGGCCTGCCCTGGCTGTTGGCCTTGCTGGTTGGCGCGATTGTCTCCCCCACCGATCCGGTGGCGATCATTGCCTTGTTTCAGCAGCTAGGTGTGCCTGATCGCTTACGAACCCTGGTCGAAGGGGAAAGCATTTTCAATGATGGCACCGGGAGCGCGGCCTACGAGTTAGTCCTGGCGGTGCTGCTGCCCACCCTGGGGTTGGCAGAGGCGTCGGACACTCCCTCGTTCCTGAACACTCCAGTTCTGGGGATTGCCGGAGAGGTGCTCTGGCTCATTTTCGGAGGCTTGCTGCTCGGCTTTGGCGTGGGATGGGTTGTGTCGCATCTCTTGCGCCGCATCGATGATCGTCTGATCGTGATTACGGTCACTGTCGCCGTAGCCTACGGCATGTACCTGTTGGGAACGGCCTTGCATACTTCAGGCTTACTGGCCGTGATGGGGGCTGGGCTGGTCATGGGCAGCTACGGACGCAAGCATGCCATGTCCCCCCGCACGATCGAAGCCGCTGATGACGTCTGGGAATTCATCAACTATCTCGCCAACTCGTTGCTCTTCCTCCTACTGGGCTTTGAACTGGCCTCGACCAATCTTGTGCAATCGTTCCCGGGCATCTTCTTTGGCCTGCTCGGGGCCATCATCGGCCGTGTGCTGATGATCTACGCGTTCATACCATTGCAGGATGTGCTGGCTCGCTGGTGGGCACGCCGAACCGGTGAGCGGGGCTCCAGGCTCCCTCGTCCGCGTCCCGTACCCTCAGCATGGCGACCGGTGATGGTGCTCTCGGGCCTGCGGGGTGCTCTTTCGCTCGCCCTGGTGCTGGGCTTACCCACAGAACTTGAGCAGCGCAACCTGTTAACAGATATCGTCTACGGCGTGATCCTGGTGACGCTGCTTGGGCAAGGGCTGACCCTGCGGGTGCTCTTGCCGCGTTGGAAAGAGAAGTTGGTACGCGCGGAGGAAGAGGAGCCTTTGCCTACCCAGGCTTAATTAACCGACCAGGAAGGATACGTATTCAACTGGATAACAAGTACACGATTGATCTGATCGGTTCGGCTTTCGAGCAGGCAGGGGTCATCGTGCTTGTCATTGGAAGCATTCTCGCGTTCCTGCGCTGCGTTGTCATCCTCATTCGTGAGAGGGATGGCCCGATGGCGTTTAGACATCTGCGCCTGTACCTGGGCAGAGCCATCGTGCTCGGACTAGAACTGCTGGTTGCAGCCGACATCATCAGGAGCGTTGCCATCAATCCCACCTTTGCCAGTGTTGGCGTGCTTGCGCTTATCGTGCTCGTCCGTACCTTTCTGAGCTGGTCGCTCGAGGTCGAGATCAATGGTGAATGGCCCTGGCAGCATTCGCGCCTCCACAAGGGCGAACCGGAAAATAAAGACGAGCTGTGAGGGCCGTTCTGGCCTGAGGCAGTAGATGCTTCGCGATGATCGCTCGTTACTGGATCAGTTCGATGTCCGGCAGGTGCCAGAGATCGTCCACCATCCCCGTGGTCGGTACTGTGGATACTTCAATGAAAAAAGGCCCGCTTATGAACCTGCGGCTGGCTCAGCCACTGGAGTGGAGGCTTTGACACGGCTACCCAATTGACGCGCAGTAGGCAGGAGCAGGAGCAGCAGCAGGATGGCCCCGACCAGGAGTGTGGTAATCACATTCGGATCGCTAAAATTCTGCGCGCCCACCACAAGCGCGGCGGAGATGTTGCGTTGCGCCGTTCCCAGACCCATCACGCTGCGAATGCCTGGGTCACGCAAGCCAAGCACAAACCCAATCGCAAACGAGGCGATGATAAAAAGCAGCAGAGCGAGAATGCCGCCGGTACCGATCAAATTCAGAATGTTGGACACGTTCAAGCCCAGCCCGACGACCAGCAAGATGAGAATCGCTAAGCTCGACGCTTTGTTCATGACGGGTTGGTAGGTGGCGGCAGTTTCGGGCGCCTGTGCTCGGATGAACAGCGCTATACCCAGCGGGATGAGCATCAACAGAATCAGCGATTGCGCAATAGCCCACGGATCCACCTGGACGCCCGACAGGAGTAGTGGCAGCACGATTGGCATGTAGATGATCGTGACGACCATCAGCAGCACCATCAGTCCGACGCCGAAGGCAATGTCGCCCCTGGCGACCTGCACTAGTTTGGGCAAAAAGGGTGCGCCCGCTGCCGTTGCCAACAAGATCAGCCCGATTTGTAGCGGTTCGGCGAGGGGAATGACCCGTATAATGCCGTAGGCGATCAGTGGAATGAGAACGAAATTGGCGAACAGCGCCAGGATCACGAGGCGCACATTGCGTAACGGGGCGATGATTTGCGGCACGGTCAAACTCAATCCCATCGCCACCATGCTGGTAACGACAAAAATCAAGCCGGACAGCTTGGCGATGGCGCCAAAGAACTGGACGAGTGTCATGTGATGTTCCTCCTTGTTTATACAACTACTCGACCCAGTGTTGGATAGCTTTCCTGGGCCGCTATCTCTCTCGACCGCCATGGATCATTGCGTAGAGCTTGATACGCTTCCGTTGTTGAGTATAGCATGGTAACGCTTGAAAACACATCTTGTGAACACACTATTTTAGTCACTCCGGTGACGAGTGAGAACTCGAACTGATTGAGAGCCTAGCGCGTTAGCACTATACGAAGCGACCCTTTCATGTACCGATGTATCCCACATCGCATAAAAATAGTGCGTTCGTAAGATGTGTTTTTCATGAGAGGCCTGTAGACTGTAAGCAGCGATACAATTCCTTCCAGGACAAAGAAGAGCGGATGCGAAATAGATGGATAAGTCGTGTCACCTAGATACATTGCAGGAAGGGGGACACTTATACCTTACTATACCGAAGAACAACAGGCCGGGCTGATGGCACTGCCAGGGGCTCTACTCGTGCTGGTACTGACGATGAGCGTGTCTGATCCGAAGACCAGGCTGCGAGATGTGATCGAGAACATGAATTTCGTCCTGGAAGTGAAAAAGGCCTATCCAGACAATACCCTGATTCAGGGCGTGTTCGAGGATACCGAGATCCCCTTGCGTGTGCTGCATCTCTCATCCCTTTCAGATAAAGAATCAGCCTGGCGCGCATTGCGCCTGTATATTGAGAAAGCCAGTGCGCCGCTAGGTGTAGATACCCAATCCACCGAGTTCAGAGCATTTCTGGTTGTTCTGGTGAATAAGCTAGCAGAAGATGTAGAAACAGGTCTGTTCGGAGACGATCCAGTCATGGTAAAGGTACAGAGTGATTACCTGAGGATGCTAGAACAACAATTCAGCCTGGTGTCATCCCATCCGATCGACGACATTTTGCTGTAAGCGAAGCAGCGTGCTGATCATAGGACTGATCAGCATTTTTGGATAAGTATGTCGTAAACGATCTAGTGCAAACACATTATGCGCTATGATCGTTTACTCCTCCCGCCATATCTCACAGTGTGTAAAAATAGCGCGTTCGGAAGATGTGTTTTTGTCCCCATAGTTCTATACTTAGGCAGTAGCCAGGTGAAGCAGGAGTTCGCTCTTGGTATAAAGCGATTTCTCTTTGTACGTACGGAATGTAGTGATTGGAAAAGGAGAAGTGTTATGACTCTGGGTCCACTAGAATACTTAGTCGTCGGTTTTGAAGGCAATCGATTCACAGGCCAGATCCTGGCGGAACTGCGCGCTGCGCGAGACAAAGGCATCATCCGCGTGGTCGATCTGTTCGCTCTCAAGAAAGATGAGCAGGGCAACGTCACCGCGCTGGAATTGAGTGATCTGAGTGGAGAGGAAGCTGCGGAGCTTGGTCCCTTGGCCGGTGATCTCATGGGCCTGCTCGCTCCAGAAGATATCGAGCAGGTAGCAGCCGGCATTCCCAACAATAGTGCGGCCGGCCTGCTCCTGTTCGAACATACCTGGGCCATCGGCTTGAAGGAAGCGATCAAGAATGCAGGTGGCGTGGCCGTGGCTGGAGGGTTTGTGGCTCCTGATGTGCTGCAAGAGCTGGAGAAAGACCTCGAGGCGGCGAAGCAGGGTGCCGGACAGGAACATACAGCAGTCAAAGCTGCTGAGTAACAGAAAAAAGGAGAAGACCTATGTTCAGAAGAAGACCACTCTTAAGGACCGCCGCGGTAGGCGGGATTGCCTATGCAGCGGGCCATCACATAGCTACGAAATCGGCGGCGCAACAGCAGCAAGAGGCCGACCAGAACGCACAGATTGCCGATCTGCAGCAGCAGCAAGACGCGCAACAGCAGCAGGCAGCGCAGCCAGTCTACCAGCAACCGGCGCCACCCCCACCACAGGCTGCCGCACCAGCGCCGTCCGGCGGGTTGACTGATGATAAACTTGAGCAGTTGAAGCAGCTTGGATCATTGCATGAGTCGGGGATCCTCACCGACGCCGAATTTGATGCCCAAAAGCAGAAGATTCTGTACAGCTAATCATCGCGTGGCAAAAGCTCGTGTCATTCGGCGATGATTACTAGATTGAGAATGCCCTGGGAAGCTCATTTTTAGCATCGTAGGAGTCCTTGTGGTCGCCCTGTTGTGAGGTCAATAAGGAATGAAAACGGATAGCTCAACCGAGGCACAGAAACCTGTGCCTGGCGCGCTGCATATGATCGAAACGGTGATCCCAGGTGTCAGGATGATCCGCACGTACCAGCGGCGCTGGCTGCGGGCTGACCTGCTGGCTGGGGTCACCATCTTTGCCATGCTCGTGCCACAAGGGATGGCGTACGGCGAACTTGCCGGAGTCGCTCCCGTCGCTGGCTTATATACGGCCATTGGCGCGTTGGTTGGCTATGCGCTCTTTGGGAGTTCGCGACGACTGATGCTCGGTCCAGAGGCATCTTCCGCGATCCTGGTGGCAGCAACGCTGGCGCCGGTTGCTGCTGGAAGCGATCCTGCGAGCTATGCCATGCTGGCTGCAGTGCTGGCATTACTTGTTGGGGGAGTTGCCCTGCTTGCGGGACTTGCCAGAATAGGTTTCATCGCTGACTTTGTCTCAAGGCCCATCCTTATCGGCTACATCATCGGCGCCTCCTTCATCATCATCGCAAGCCAACTTGGCAAGCTCTTCGGCATCAAGATCACTGCCGACGAATTCTTTCAGAAAATATGGAGTGTGATCACCAACATCGACCAAACAAGCTGGCTGACCCTGGGCATCGGACTCTTTCTCATTGCCTTTCTCCTCCTCCTGCGCCATTTCGCGCCCAAAGTTCCCGGTGGCATTATCGTTGTGGTTGGGATGACCCTTCTCTCAGCGCTCGCGCACCTGGATCAGCACGGCGTAGCCCTGGTCGGCCAGATCCCGGCAGGACTTCCACATCCTATGATCCCGCACGTCAAATTGAGCGACGTGCTCAATCTCTTGCTGACAGCGACCACTCTCACCCTCATCGTGTTCACGGATGTGGCGCTCACAGCACGATTGTTTGCAGAGAAGCACAATGAAAAGGCCGATGCCAACCGGGAATTGATCGGTCTGGGTGGAGCCAATATCGTAGCAGGTCTGATCCAGGGCTTCCCAGTTGCCGCCAGCCAATCACGCACGGTGGTCAACGACGAGACGGGAGGCAAAACGCAAGTGGTCGGAATCATCGCTGCGATCTGCCTCCTCATCTTCCTCCAGTGGTTCACACCGCTGCTGGCGAGTCTCCCCCAGGTGGCGCTGGCAGCCATTATTATCGCGGCTGCGGTCAACCTGATCAATTTCAAACCACTGCTGGAAGTCTATCGCGTGCGCCCGATTGAGTTCTTCCTTGCCCTGATCACCCTCCTTGGGGTCTTGACCGTCGGTGTGCTCTATGGAGTCCTGATTGCAGTCGTGCTGGCCTTGCTGATCGTGATTAGCCGCATCTCGCGACCACATGATGCTGTGCTTGTCTCGGTCGAGGGGATCGATGGCTACCACGATATCGATGCCTATACGGGCAGCGAGACGGTACCGGGACTGATCGCCTACCGCTTTGACGCGCCGCTCTTCTTTGCCAACGCGGATCGCTTCCTCACACAGGCGCGGGAATTGATCGCAGCAGCCGGGCTAGGAGTCAAGTGGTTTCTGATCGATGCCGAAGCTATCATCGATATTGATGTCACCGCCGCGGAAATGCTGAAGAAACTTCAAAGCGAGTTGAAACGCAAAGGGATCGTTCTGGCAATTGCCAGGACAAGCGAACCATTGCAGAGGATGCTCAAGCGCTGTGGGCTGACAGACCTCATCGGGTCCGAACATTTCTACCCAACGGTAGGAACGGGAGTGCAGGCATTCATCGACCGTCAAAGTGTGATAGGAGAGGGACACGAGGGGCAGCAGCTCGATAACCCGACCAACTCGCTCGAGCTCAGTTAGAGACGAGCGAGAGCGCGGGCGCTTCTCACTCCCATGGCTCGCGAGTGTGCAACTACTCATGTGAAGAAAGTAAGAAAACGAGGCACTGGCATGAATACCATTCCTGAGCAATCCACGACGTCACCCGGCGACTCACCCTCCACCTCGGTCTGGTTGAGACGCTCCCTGGTCGCGCGGACAGTCCTGTTCTGGATTATCATCGGAGCGATCATCTTGTTTGGGCTAGGAGCGATCATTGTCCCCGTCATTTTACTGTTGATAGCGACTGCCATTGCGTACGTTCTTTTCCCCTTGGTCAAGATCTTTCGACGGTTCATGCCGCACTTCCTGGCGATTCTGGCGACGTACGTACTTGTGCTCATCGGGGTCATCCTGCTCTTCTACTTCATCGCCGTGCCACTGATCGGGCAACTCGTCTCCCTCATTCGCTCCTTACAGGTGGACGACCAGGGGCTGGTAGCAGGACAATCCACTGCGTTGACCAAGTTTCTGAACGACCTGGGCATCTCCACAGAGTTCCTGATCCAGTCCAACCAGGTGCTCATCTCGCAACTGAAACATCTCATCAGTGGCCTTCTCCCACTGGTGGGCAGCGCCTTCACGATCTTCATCGAAGTGATCATCGTTTCCTCCGTCAGCATCTACCTGATCGTCGATGGGCCACGGGTGATCACCTGGCTCAAGCACGGCACCCCCTTGAAACAGCGAGCGACGGTAACCCTGTTCGTGGAGTCGTTGGATAAAATAGCGGGCGGCTTGTTGCGCGGGGTTTTATTCCTGGCCACGGTAATGGCTATCGTGACGGCCGTCGGCGCAACCATCATCGGGGTGCCCTATGCCATCCTCATCGGGGTGATCGTCTTCATCTTCGAGTTCGTGCCGCAAATTGGCGCCTATATCTCCGGCTTTATTGGCATCTTGTTTGCGGCGACCCAGGGGTGGGAAGTAGCGCTCATCTATGCGATCTTTGTCTCGCTGGTGCAGGGCGTCCTGGATGCGCAGGTGCTGGCGCCGCGCATCCTGGGGCGCGCCGTCGGTCTGCACCCGGTCATCTCGCTCTTCGCGATGCTGATCTTCGGGTCGCTCTTTGGGCTGCTGGGGGCGATTCTGGCCATTCCGATCGCGGGAGTGGCGTCCGTCTTCGTGTATGCCTCCTGGAACGCCTGGCGAGAGAGCCATCCTGAGCAGTTCCCAGAAGAGAAGAAGGAAGAAGAGAAGCAAGGTGTGGATGCTCCGCAAGTGGGGGTTGTGGAGAAGTAGAGTTGTGCCAGTAAAAGGCCCTGAAAAAAGTTCCACTCTGTGCGCACGGGCGTGCAGGCATACCTCGAGCGCAAGGGAGAGTTCGCGGGCAAAAGCGGTGTGCGAGAATGAAGGAGACGCCGTCAACCAACACAGACCATCCCACGTCTTCAGCAGTCGCGCAGATTCCTCCAACGGGCTTCAAATCCCTGCTGGCTTGTTGGACCAAGACGTACATCAACCTGATTGACCATCCTCTTTTACAGGTCTGTTGGCTGTTTTGCGGCGCTCTCTGTTCTATTCTCTGTACAGGTTCCCTCAGCGGCAGTGTCTGTTGGCACGCTCAGATCCTGCGACATGCCTCGCAGTTAAGAACGCCTGCGCGATATCAGTCACTTCACCGCTGCCTACCTGCACTACTGCATGCGTGTTACTCGCCAACCCGCGGGCTACGTCAAGCTGCTTCCCTGCCCAGTCCCACTCGGCTGCTTGCAGGTACTTCTCCAGCCGTTCCTGCTATTTCGCCAGCCGCAGCTCCTCTACTTCGGCCTCCAGCTCGGTCACGTGCTTGCGAATCTCAGCCTGTTGGATCTGTAGTTGCAGCTCTTCGCGCTCACACTCTACCCGCGCGATCACGGCCTGTCGCGCGAGCGTCTCCTCGTCGGTCTGCTTCCGCCCGGCCAGCGCCTGCTGCTCGGCTTGCTCTGCCTGCTGCAACAGCGCTAACTGCCGCGCCTCCATCCTGATTTATTGCATGCTGCCGGGCGTGAAGCGAGCCTTTGACACGGCGTATTAAACGCCTACTGCTCCCTGGCTGCTATTTCTAGACTTGCCGTTTTATCGAACCGAGCGTAAGACCCCTGCCTGAAGGCAAGGGGATAGAAGCGAGTCCTTGTTTCGAGTGGATAGGGTGGGGAAACAGTTTCATCCTTTACAGTGTCGTATGCTCTACTGTAAAGGATGAAACAGAAGAAAGCCTACAAGTATCGTTTCTCTCCCAGCGATGAACAACAACGCGTTCTGGCACACACCTTTGGGTGTTGCCGCTATGTCTATAACTGGGCATTGCGCCAACGTACTGATGCCTACTATCAGCGTGGTGAGCGCATGTACTACAAAGGTACTGCACAACGTTTGGTCCTGCTCAAGAAGCAGGAAGAGACGGTTTGGCTCAATGATGTTTCTTCTGTGCCCCTGCAACAAGCCTTGCGTCACCTGGACAAAGCGTTCAGGAATTTCTTTGACGGGCGGTCGAACTATCCAACTTTTAAGAAGAAGCGTAACCAACAAGCTGCCACCTATGCGAACAATGCGTTCATTTGGAAGGACCAGGCTCTCACGTTGGCGAAGATGGATGCTCCCCTTTCCATCGTTTGGCATCGCCCATTGCCTGATGGGTGTAAGCCGAGCAGTGTCACCGTCACCAAAGATGAGGCTGACCGCTACTTTGTCTCCATCCTGGTCGAAGAAGATATCAAAGCCTTGGAAGTCAGTCCTAAGACAGTTGGGCTTGACCTGGGCTTGAAGTCGATGGTCATCACATCTGATGGGCACACCTTCGGCAATCCCAAGTTCTTCTCCAAGCATGAAAAGAAGCTTGCGAAAGCTCAGAGACGACACGCGAAAAAGAAAAAGGGATCGAAGAATAGAAACAAAGCTCGTCTCAAAGTTGCACGTCTTCATCAGAAGATTTCTGATAGGCGGCGAGACTATCAACACCAACTCTCGGCCAGCGTCATACGCGAAAACCAAGTCGTATGCGTCGAGAGCCTGCACGTCAAGAATATGGTCAAAAACCCCTGCCTGGCAAAAGCTATCTCGGATGTGGGATGGGGTGAGTTCATCAGGCAGTTGGAGTACAAAGCAGAGTGGTATGGCCGAACCATCGTCAAAATTGACAAGTGGTATCCATCCTCCAAACGCTGCTTTGATTGTGGTCATCTTCTCGACTCCTTAACGCTTGATGTGCGCTCGTGGGCATGCCCTGAATGTGGCGTTGTCCATGATCGTGATATCAATGCCGCAAAGAACATTTTGGCCGCGGGACTCGCGGTTGCTGCCTGTGGAGAGGCCGTAAGACCAGGCGCGGTGAAAACCAAACCTGGCAAGCCGAAGCTCAGCAGGAAAGCCTCCTCGTGAGGGGAGGAAG
>Ga0137377_10003456_pt1 | contig 12242 bp, 9 predicted proteins | sample SagtaG_22_FD_104815 | JGI IMG/M metagenome (GOLD analysis project Ga0137377, IMG submission 104815) | Vadose zone soil microbial communities from Sagehorn Ranch, Mendocino, California, USA - Sage2_L_40_16 metaG | ecosystem: Environmental > Terrestrial > Soil > Vadose zone | place: USA... | reverse complement strand
TCGAAGACGGAACCGATATGTATTGGGCGCGATCTCGGGTTGTGGAATATCTACAGACGATTGCCGGCCGCCTCCCCGCCAATGTGCATCCTGCCATCGGTCCCGACGCCACCGGCGCGGGTTGGGTCTATGAATATGTGCTCGTCGATCACAGCCACAAGCAGAGCCTCGCCGATCTGCGAAGCATTCAGGATTGGCACCTGCGCTATCAGCTAGCGTCCGTTCCTGGCGTGGCCGAAGTGGCGAGCATCGGTGGGTTCGTGCGGCAGTACCAGGTCAATGTCGATCCCAACAAGTTACTCGCGTATGGCATCCCGCTGTCCACCGTAATTGACCGGGTGAAGTCGAGTACGAATGAAGTCGGAGGCCGCGTACTGGAACTGAGCGGTACGCGATACATGATTCGCGGGCTGGGCTATCTGAAGTCGCTCGATGATCTGGCAAACGTGCCCGTCATGGCGAAGAACGGAACGCCTGTATTGATCAAGGATCTGGGCACGGTTTCCTTCGGCCCAGACATGCGAGAAGGTGTAGCGGAGTGGAACGGCGAAGGCGAGACCGTGGGCGGCATCGTGGTCATGCGGTATGGGCTGAATGCTCTCAACGTGATCGATGGTGTCAAGAAGAAGCTGGCTGAGATCAAAGGATCACTGCCGCCGGGAGTCGAGATCGTCTCTAGCTACGACCGCGGGGGATTGATCAGCGAATCGATAAACACTTTGAAACATAGTCTGCTGGAGGAAGCGATCATCGTTTCCCTGGTCATCATTGTGTTTCTGTTCCACTTCCGCTCGGCGCTGATCCCGATTCTGACATTGCCCATTGCGCTCGTGATCTCTTTCATTCCTATGTACTACCTTAACGTCAGCTCCAACATCATGTCCCTTGGCGGTTTGGCGTTGGCGATTGGTGTCTTGGTGGACGCCGCCATCGTGATGGTGGAGAACGGATATCGGCATCTTTCCGAGCGCCCGGCATCAGGAGAAGTATTCGGTGAGACGAATTCCTCGAATGGATCAGTCCTTCACAAAGAGACAGATGCGAGCGCAGGTAAATCCGCGAAGAAGGCAGTTGAACGAGAGCGGGTGCGCATTCTCATCGACTCAGCCAAGCAGGTGGGCCCTGCACTGTTCTTTTCCCTCCTTATTATTGTGGTCTCGTTCCTCCCGGTGTTCCTTCTGGAAGCACAGGAAGGACGCATGTTCCGTCCGCTGGCATGGACAAAAACTCTGGCCGTGGGCTTTTCGTCCTTGTTGGCCATCACGCTGGTCCCCATCCTGATGGTCATTTTCATTCGAGGGAAGCTGCGGCCCGAATCAGAAAATCCGATTTCAAGAGTTACGCAGGCACTCTATCTGCCGGTTTTACGACTCTGCCTGAAGTACCGCAAGACGACGTTGTTGCTCAATTTGGTATTCCTCGTGGTGACGTTTCCCTTGATGTTCAGAATCGGCAGTCAGTTTATGCCGCCCTTGTTTGAAGGCTCATCGCTCTACATGCCCACAGCACTTCCCGGCATCTCGATCACGCAGGCTTCGCAGCTTTTACAGGAGCAAGACCGTATTCTCCGATCCTTTCCAGAGATTGAGACCGTCTTCGGCGCGGTCGGCCGATCCGACAGCGCCACCGATAACGCTCCGCTCGATATGTATGACACGACCGTAATGCTAAAGCCGCGCGCGAAGTGGCGCTCAGGGATGACGTACGAGAAGCTCATTCGCGAGATGGACGAGAAGCTCCAGTTTCCGGGCCTCACGAACACCTGGACCATGCCAGTACAAAACCGCCTCGACATGGCGTTAACCGGGATCAAGACGCCCGTGGGAATGAAACTCCAGGGCACCAATCTAGAGCAGATCCAACAGCTCGGGGCGCAAGTGCAGCAGATTCTTTCGGGTCTGCCGCAGGTTCGTTCGGTGTTTGCCGAGCGGGTTTCGCAGGGCTTTTACATCAACGTGGAAGTCAATCGTCCAGAGGCGGCGAAATACGGCTTGACCATCGCCGACGTGCAACAGGCCGTGGAATCGGGCATTGGAGGCATGAATGTCGCCGAGAACATCGAAGGGCGCCGACGTTACCCGATCAATGTCCGCTACCAGCGTGATTTCCGCGACAACGTCGAAGAGCTTAGCCGGGTCTTGATCGCGACACCTTCGGGCGCACAGATCCCAATTTCCGAAGTAGCGAAGATTTCCTTCTCACGCGGTCCGGCCATGATCCGCGATGAAGATGGCCAGCTCACGGGATATGTCTATATTGATCTCAACACCACCGACTACGGCGGCTTCGTAAACCAGGCCAGCAACATGCTTCGGCAGAAGCTGCAATTGCCTGCTGGCTACACCTACCAGTGGTCGGGCGAATACGAATTCCAGCTGCGGGCGAAGGAGCGGCTGAAGCTCATCTTGCCCGTGGTGTTCTTCGTGATCTTCTTGCTCCTCTACATGGTTTTCCACTCGTTAACCGAGGCCATGGTCCTGATCTTCCCCACGTTCTACGCGATGACCGGCGGGCTGATCTTGCAGTGGCTGCTTGGCTACAACTTCAGCGTCGCGGTGTGGGTCGGCTACATCGCGCTGTTTGGAATCGCGGTGGAGACGGGCGTCGTGATGGTCGTGTATCTGCACGAAGCGCTCGATAAGCGCATTGCTTCAGGTCGCCCGCTTACACATGCCGATATTCACGAGGCCGCGATTGAGGGTGCTGTGCAGCGGCTCCGACCAAAGCTGATGACAGTGAGCGCGGTTCTCGCCAGCCTGATTCCGATCCTCTGGGCGAGTGGTATCGGCTCTGATGTGATGAAGCCGATTGCCGCTCCTATGGTCGGCGGAATGATTACCTCGACCGTTCATGTGTTGATTCTAGTGCCGGTATTTTTTGTGTTGATGAAAGAGCGGGCACTGCGGCGTGGCGCATTGCGCTAGTGGCAATCAGAGCAAATCTCGCCCTTCAGAGCCTCGCGTCCTTCTTGCGCAATGATGGGAACCATTGCCAGGGCAGCAATGGGGTCAGCCCACCACCATCCGACCGTAACGTTGAGGAGCAAGCCGCAAAGCAGAATGGCGGACAGATAAGCGCAGATTGACGTCTGCCGCGAATCGGCATGCAAAGCTGGGCTGTTTAATTCTGACGCGGTGCGTCGTTTTGCTCTTGCGAGAAGTGGCATGACGACCAGTGATAGCAGGGAGAGAGCAATACCAATGAAGCTGCGGCGCGGCTGTTCTCTTGTGACAAGCGTGCTGATGGCGTCGAATGCTACATAGACCGCAAGCAACAGGAAGCCAGTTCCCACTAGTTTGAGCGCCTTCCGATCAAGCAAGTCAGCCTTCTGGCCATTCTTTTCCGCGTGTAAGCGCCAGAGTAAAACTGCACCGGAAAAACTTTCGATTGCAGAATCTATTCCGAACCCGACGAGAGCCACGCTTCCAGAGATGATGCCGCTAAGGACGGCGATCGCTCCTTCCAGGATGTTCCAGCCGACTGTCAGATATTCCAGACGAATACCGCGACTGACGGTTAGCCGCCTTTGAATGACGTCTGTGGCCATGAGCCCATGTTAACAGTAAGGCGAAACCCATTCCGGCAGTCTTCATGAGCCCATGACGATGCACTGGCACGGATTTGACATCCCCACCACCGAGGTAGAAGCTCCTTGCCATAGGAATGTTATAGATATAACATTTAAGCAATGCATGTAACCACCAGACCTCAAACAGCTCCATGGGTACTGCTGGTCTTCAGCCTTCCGGCAAAGAGTGCAAGTGAGCGGGTGCAGGTATGGCGCAAGTTGCAGAAGTACGGCATGCTGGCTCTGCGTAGCTCAGGTTATGTTCTGCCCAATTCGGCAATAAACCAAGAGCGCATGGAGTGGCTCGCCGCAGCCATTCGGACCTACAAGGGGGCCGCGTCGGTAGTTCAGGTACTGGGCTTCGACGATCTGCCAGCGGAACGTCTAAAACAACTGTTTGTAGAAGCGCGATCGCGGGACTACCAGAAGCTGCTTCACGAGGCGAAGAAACTTCTCGCACTGCCCTCGTCCCGCAGACCTACTGGACGGGTCAATCGGATTCGCCGTCGGCTGATAGAGGTGCAAGATATCGACTTTTTCGAGAATCCATTGCGCACGAAGATTGAGAATTTGCTGGCACATGCTGATGAATCTGGAGCTGTAAAGTCCGGGCGAAACCACAAACGGAAATCCGGCGAGTACGTCAACCGCCTGTGGATCACCCGGCCTCGTCCCGGCATTGATCGGGTGTCGTCCGCGTGGCTAATCCGGCGATTCATCGATCCGAAGGCACGCTTCCTCTTTGGCACTGAGCCCGGTGCCCACCCCGCCGCCATACCGTTCGACATGTTTGGGTCACAAGGTTTCGGTCATCGTGGGGAGGACTGCACGTTTGAGACACTGCATAAGCAGTTCGCGATCCGGGACGGCAGGGTAAGGCGCATCGCTCAAATTGTCCACGATGCTGATCTCGATGACGAGAAATTCGGCCGCGTGGAAGGACAGGGATTGGACAAGGTGCTAAATGGGTGGGCAAAGCAGGATTTGCCAGATGACGAACTGCTACAGCGAGGGATGGAGTTGATCGAAGGTTTATACGACTCGTTAACGTGAGTTGCGGAGCTGTCTATGAAGAGTATTGACCTTGCCCGACGGTTGCTGCTGATCAGCAACTCGACTCTTCATGGCGGCGGTTATTTAGACCATGCAGAAGAAGAGATTCGGAATTTTGTAGGGAAGGCGACAAAAACAATCTTTGTTCCATTCGCTGTACACGACTGGGGAATTTACGCGGCGAAGGCACAAGAGCGGTTTCGCGACATGGGTTTCTCGCTGACGTCAATCCATGATCTTTCCAATATGCCAAGAGCCATCGACGAAGCGGATGTGATCTTCATCGGAGGCGGCAATACGTTCAGACTGTTGAACGGGCTCTACAACCACGATCTTTTGGGTCCGATCCGGCGGAGAGTAGCAGCGGGCATGCCCTACATCGGATCGAGTGCCGGTTCTATCGTGGCCTGTCCTACCTTGAAGACGACCAAGGACATGCCTGTGGTGCAGCCTCCATCGTTCGAGGCGTTGGGTCTGGTCCAATTCCAGATTAGTCCACACTACCTGGACCCCGACCCTTCATCCACCCACATGGGAGAGACACAGGAGGAACGGATCATGCAGTTCCTTGAAGAGAACGAGGAACCAGTGGTTGGTTTACGAGAGGGCTCGATTCTTCGGGTGCAAGAGGGGGCAGTTACTTTGAAAGGAGCATATACCGCTCGCATTTTCCGACGATACGAGGAGCCTGTCGAGGCTACAGCGGGCTCCAATCTCTGCCCAGTCTTGTGGGAAGCCTCTTCAGTCGGGGCGCGCTCATGAACGCGGAAGAAATTCTGCTACTGACGCCGCGAGAGATTCAAGGCTTGCTGTCCATCGATGAATGCATCGTGGCAGTAGAGCATGCATTCCACTTGCATGGAGAGGGCAAGGCGGCTCCGCCAGGAGTGTTGAGTATGCACACTCACGATGGGGGATTTCACGTAAAGGCCGGGGTGCTGGAACTCAGCAGGCCGTACTTTGGTGCCAAAGTAAACGGGAATTTCGCGGAGAACGGGAAGCGATTCGGATTGCCCACAATCCAGGGGGTCATTGTTCTCTGTGATGCCGAAAAAGGTAGTCCGCTCGCGGTGATGGACTCCCGGGGAATCACATCGCTGCGAACAGGGGCGGCAACGGCAGTGGCCGCGAAATACTTGGCATGCCGGGATTCGCACACCGCCACGATTTGCGGCTGCGGAAATCAAGGACGTATTCAGGTCAGGGCGCTTTCCCGCGTTTGCAACCTGCAAAATGTATTCGCCTATGACAAGAGTGAAGAACAGGCGCTGCGCTTTGCGCGAAATCTTACAGAAGAATTGGCAATTCCGGTAACTTCCGTCACTGACCTCCCAGTGGCAGTTCGACGGAGTGACATTTGTGTGACCTGCACTCCGTCACGGCAGCCTTTGCTGGGTTCGGACGATGTCAGACCCGGGACGTTTATTGCTGCGGTTGGCGCTGATAGCCCTGAAAAACAGGAACTCCATTCCTCCTTGATGGCCAAAAGCAAAATCGTAACCGACATCCTGCAGCAGTGCGCAGTAATGGGTGACTTGCATCACGCGTTGGACGCGGGGGTTCTTACGCAAGCAGACGTATACGCAGAGCTGGGAGACGTGGTGGCAGGGAAGAAGCAGGGCCGCGAATCAGATGACGAGATCATCATCTTCGATAGCACCGGGATGGCATTACAAGATGTGGCTGCGGCAGCCTTTGTGTACGAAAAGGCTGAGCGGCAGGGGTCTGGTGTTCGACTTAGCTTCGCGGCGTGAGCGAGTTGCCGTTGGGACATCCCTGAATGCTTTTTGGTTAACACGACCGAGAACGATAGAAAAGGAGAATTGATCATGCGTAGGAATCTTGTAAGAGACAATCTGTTTTCCCACATTCTGAGGACAGGGGCGAGTGTCACTGTCGGCGTGGCATTCATGTTGAGCAGCCCTCTAACGGCAGGTCAAGTGGGAAGTTCATCTGCTCCTGTGAGCGACTGGAAACAGGTAGAGGGCGCGATGGGTCGTCTTGGACAAATGCAACCTGGGGACGTCATCAAGTTTGGCATGCCGAGAAAGGATTTGCATGTCACGCTCGATGGCGTCGATATCAAGCCGGGACTCGCTTTAGGTTCGTGGGCAGCGTTCAAGCGGGACGGTAGCGGGGCCATGGTCATGGGCGATTTGGTGCTCACTGAGGACGAGGTCGAACCCGTCATGATGAAGCTGCAGGAGGGAGGCATACATGAATCCGCTGTCCATAATCACCTCATTGAGGAATCGCCGCATGTGATGTACATGCATATCGCCAGCCATGGCGATCCTGTCCAGATGGCGAAAGCGATTCACGATGCTCTGGCGTTAACCAAGACACCGGGGCCGGATGCCAATCCAGCAACCCAAGCAGCGACCGAGTTAGGCTTCGACCAGAAGCAGCTTGAGCAGATTCTCGGGCACACCGGGAAAGTTAATGGTGGGATTCTACAGATCGGAGTGCCGAGGGCGGAGACAATCACCGATTCTGGCATGACGGTTCCACCTTCGATGGGGGTGGCAACGGCCCTGAACTTCCAACCGACCGGCAACGGCAAAGCGGCGATCACCGGAGATTTCGTGCTCCTTGGAAGTGAGGTTAATCCGGTCATCAAAGCGCTGCGGCAGAACGGAATCGCAGTGACAGCGCTGCATAGCCACATGCTGATGGAAGAGCCCCGCCTGTTCTTTATGCACTTCTGGGCAAATGACGATGCTTTGAAACTGGCGAAGGGCCTACGAGCTGCGCTGGATAGTACAAATTCAGCAAAATGAACCAAGAAACCAGCTCGGCTGTGCAAGAGCCAAAGAGCGTGTCGTTCACTCAGTTCGTCGGATATTTTCTGTGGCTCGGTACCGTGGGATTCGGCGGGCCAATTGCTCTTGCGGGACACATGCAGCAAGACTTGGTGGATGATCGCGGCTGGATACGCAAGGAAGACTACCTGGAAGGCCTCGCCCTGGCGCAACTCGCACCGGGTCCCCTTGCAGCGCAGCTTGCGATATATCTCGGTTACATTCGCGCCGGGGTGTTCGGAGCTACTGCAGTGGGTGTGGCATTTGTGCTTCCATCCTTCATCATGGTCCTGGGTCTCTCGGCGGCGTACGTCCGCTTCGGAGGCCTGCCGTGGATGCAAGGGATGTTCTACGGGATCGGCGCCGGCGTCATTGGGATCATCGCGCGCTCTGCTTTTAAGCTGAGCAAGCTCACCCTCGGGAAAGACAAGTTGTTGTGGGCAGTATTCGTGCTACTCGCGGTCTCAACGGCATGGACCTCGCAGGAAATCATTTGGCTCTTTCTGCTGGGCGGAGTAGTGAACTTGTTGGCGAAAGCCTTCCCTAGCCGTTTGCAGGCCAGAAGCACGTTCTCGTTGCTCTTCGTGCCAGGGACATTAGCGACATTTGACGCAAGCGGCATGTTGTTGCAGATCTTCGTGTACTTCGCCAAAGCTGGAATGTTCGTATTCGGAAGCGGGCTTGCTGTCGTGCCCTTTCTCTACGGTGGCGTGGTACAAGGGCATCACTGGCTGACGGACCATCAATTCGTGGACGCGATCGCAGTTGCGATGATTACGCCGGGGCCAGTGGTGATCACGGTTGCGTTCATTGGGTATCTGGTGGCCGGCGTGTCGGGGGCGTCGGCGGCGGCGCTCGGCATTTTTCTGCCGGTGTATTTGGTTGTCGTGTGCCTGGCACCGTCGTACAAGCGCTGGGCGAAGAATCCCCAATTGAATGCATTCGTGCGCGGCGTAACGGCGGCGGCTACCGGGGCGATTGCGGGGGCGGTGGTAGTCCTTGCTCGTCGCTCTGTTTACGATCTGCCCACAATTTTGATCTGTTTGCTAAGCCTTGCAATACTGTTTCGCTGGAAAATACCCGAGCCAGTTCTTATCGCGTGTGCTGCCGTTGCCGGTTTGCTCTTACACCACGCGTGAAAACCCAGATGTCACTGGTTTCCGCTTGGTGCCATGATCCGCAGAACCGGATGACCATCAATATTTTGCAAAGGGAAGTAGACCAAATGCGTTTCCGGGTCGACACAAACCGTGTGCGCGTGAGGCATGGAAAAGGCGCCTTCGGTAATCAACGTCTTCCCATTCTCGCGGAATACAGTCACGTTCCCGGATTCTGCCGACACATACAACCGCTTGAGTCCAGCATCGAACGAGAGTACGTCGGGGTCCTTTCCGACCGGATAGGTCGCCAGCACTCGCATGTTCGTGAGATCGACCACTGCCAGCTTGCTATTGTCCTCTCCTGCTACAAACGCCAGTCTGGCATTCACGTCGAGGGCAATCCCGTGCGGACTCGCGACTCCAGTCACGGGGTAGCGCCCAATGATCTTGGCGGCTGCCGGGTCAATCGCCACGAGTTCGTTCTTTTCGTGAACAGCAACGAAGATGTGGCCGGAGCCAGGGTCATAGACGGTGTTGCCCGCGCCGCCGCCGAGGGGAATCGTGGTAACCAACGAGTTGGTCGTCGCATCGATCACGGCATCCGCGTCTCCGTGTTCGTCAGATACGAAGACTCGCTTCGCGCCGGGCGCGTACGCTATACCGTCTGGATATTTGACTGTTCCGACTCTGGCGATCGTCTTCAAAGTCTGTGTATCGACAACGACGACTTTATGCTCTCCGGTTGCCGATGCGTATACTTTGCCCAATTCTGGAACCACCCAAACGCCGTGGACATTGGGAAAGCCATCGAGGTTCGCAACAACTTCGCGTTTCTTCGTGTCGAAGACCACCAACTGATCAGCATTCATGTGGGCGATGTAGAGACGGCCGTGAGAGCCGTCAAGACTCTGGTAGTCGAAGCGAACTGCGGGATCCGGAAGGGGCACGTCCGCCACCTTCTTCAGTGGTGCCGTGTCTGCGTTGTTGGAGGGGACCGCGGCCGTGCAGCCGAATATCGAGACCAATATTGCTAACGCCCCGACATGACCCAAACCCCACCGTCGTTTTCGCATGGCAAGCCTCTAAGTCAATTCGCATTCACCCGGTCTTCAGGCAGACATCAGTATATTGCCTCCGTGCCATGCCGCCGGAAGGGGTGTCGCGCTCGACTCGCGCGGATTCTCCTGTTTCTCTGTGTCTTGAATCAATTTACGTTCGGGCAGAAATCAGAACCTGCTGGCACGGCCGATGCAGAGACGGCAGAACGCATTGTCGAAGCTGTCCGAGTCGATCGTGCACCACGCCTGGATGGTACGCTCGATGATCCTATTTGGCAGCAGGCCTCCGCGATCACCGATTTTAGGCAGAGAGAACCGTACGAAGGCAGCCCCGCTACGGAGCGAACCGAAGTAAGAGTGCTATATACGCGGAGTGAAGTTTACTTTGGAGTCGCGTGCCACGATTCTACTGTTAACGGTCCCGTAGCCACGCAACTGCGCCGGGATGTTAGTCAGGAATTGGATGACTATTTCGAGATCGTGATCGACTCCCGGCGTGATCGGCGCAATGCTTACGTCTTCCAGATCAATCCGCTGGGTACACAAAGAGACGCTCTCGTTACCGACGAGCAAGCCGGGGATACCCAGGATGGCGATCCCGGTTGGGATGGAGTCTGGACTTCCGAAGCACGGATAACGCGAGACGGTTGGACCGCGACCGTTGCCATACCTTTCTCTACGCTGAATTTCATGCGGTCTCGTGATGTCGTGTGGGGGGTGAACTTCAAAAGGTTTATTCGCCGCAAGAACGAACAGGACCTATGGAGCGGCTGGCGCAGAACCTTTGGGGCAACCAAGATCAGCCAAGCGGGAGAGTTGCATGGGATCAACGAAATCGGCAGTGGCCGTCTGTTCATCGTTAAGCCCTATGTTCTAGGCGGCTTCAGTCATCTGCCTGCCGATGCAACCGCAAGCGGTCTGAACCCGGGCACGACTGCACTGCACACTGGCGGTGTCGATATCAAGGTTGGGCTCCGATCTAACCTGGTGGCGAATCTCACCGGCAATACGGACTTCGCGGACAGTGACGTGGATGTGCAGCAGTTCAATCTCACTCCCTATAAATTGTTCTTTCCTGAGAAACGGCAATTCTTCTTGGAGAACGCGGGCGTCTTTGCTTTCCCCATGAGCCTCAGCAGTAACGCGGACCAGGTCTTTTTCAGCCGGCAGATCGGGATTGATCCAGTCACGGGGCAAGAAGTCCCGATCAACGGCGGAGCTAAGGTCACCGGTACGCTCGGCGGATTCGAGATGGGAGTCATGGATGTCGATACCCGATCTTCCGGGCCGAACCCATGGGCGAATTATGCAGTGTTGCGCCTGAAGAGGTCGCTGTGGGGCAGCGGGTCCTATGTGGGAGTCATAGGAATCGACAAGCGATCGGGGAATGTGACGTCCAGCTTCAACCAGACAACCGGCGTGGATGGCAGATTTATTCTCTTCAAGAACCTCGTGCTGAACGGTTACGCCGTTCAGACCCGCACGCCTGGGTATTCAAGCGGGCAATCCAACTTGGGTGCGGGATTGACCTTCCGTTCCAACTGGCTTGACTTTGAAGCGGAGCACAGAAAAGTGGGTCGAAACTTCAACCCACAGGTAGGCTTTCTCGAGCGAGCCGACTGCGTCTGCGATTTTGCGGATGCCACTTTCAAGACTCGGCCTCAATTCGCGGGTGTGCGGGAAATGCAATTTGAGGGCTTCATCCTCCACGCTCCAGATACGCACGGTGTTGTCCAGACGCAGGAGTGGCAGACCACCTTTCGCGCTGATTTTCACAACGGTTCCTATACGGACGACGACATCGTTGACGTGTTTGCTCAGCGGCTTATTATCCCGTTCAACATCTACAAGAACGTCAATATTCCAGTAGGGGTTTACAACTGGACGAGGCACCAGCTCACCTACGGCTCTCCGGAAGATCGCCGACTCACGGTGCGGTTTTTCGAGCGTTTCGGGAGTTACTATAATGGAAGACTGAACGAATTCCGCGTTCGTGCCACATATCGCGCGAACGAACGACTATCGTTCAGTGCGGGCCCGCAGTGGAACCGTTTTCGCCTGCCGCTTGCCAACGGCGACTTCTCGGTTGTGTTCGGCGCTCTGGAAACTGACTACGCATTCTCCAGGTTCGTCTCTCTTTCGACGATTCTTCAGGTCGACACTGCCAACGCACAAGCTGCGAGCGCCAATATCCGGCTGCGATGGAATTACCGTCCCGATAGCGATCTTTACGTGATCTACACTGCGGGTCAGAAGTTCGCCAGCCTTGCGGCTGTCAGCCCAGCTCAGTTTTACGAGAACCGATTCGTCGTCAAGTACACTTATTCCTTCCGACCGTGATTGCGCCAAGGGGTAATGCGCTGCACCGCAGGACTGAGAGGAGTTGCGCTGGGAAGGACTGGAACCGCGGGTCTGTAGGTGTGCGCAAAGTGTGCGCAACAGACCCATACAGGACTGATCCGAACTGCACCAATCTCGCGACGCCTTCAGATCTAAGTTGCAGAAAATGCTGGAACGGTAGGACTTGGAGAAATCCGGCGTCACACTCAAAATCCGCCGGGCTTCGGCCCTTGGGGGTTCGACTCCCCCTTCCCGGCACCAATCTTTAGTCCTTTGTTGTGATGAAGCTGCGATTCCCACGCTTCGCTCGTGCCGCTCTGGG
>Ga0137377_10003455_pt1 | contig 12246 bp, 9 predicted proteins | sample SagtaG_22_FD_104815 | JGI IMG/M metagenome (GOLD analysis project Ga0137377, IMG submission 104815) | Vadose zone soil microbial communities from Sagehorn Ranch, Mendocino, California, USA - Sage2_L_40_16 metaG | ecosystem: Environmental > Terrestrial > Soil > Vadose zone | place: USA... | reverse complement strand
GGGGCGGTCCTGCCGTGGGCCGCGAACCAGACGATCCGGGACGCCGGCAGCAACGGGGCGATCATGAGCCTGCGCGCCGACGGCACCACTATCTACGGCTCCGGCTACGCGTACGGCGCGGGTGCGAGCTTCGAGGGCACGTTCGCGGCTGAGCCAAGCACCGGAAGGATCGTCTGGCTCAACGACTGCCACGGCGATACCTACGACGTGTTCCCGATCGGGCAGGTTCTGTACAGCGTCGGTCACGCTCACGACTGCTCCGCGGTCGGCCAGTTCCCCGAGACGAATCCGCGGACATGGCACCAGGCGCTGGCCTGGACCACCTATCCGACTGGTACGAACAGCGGTCCGGACTCATACGGCTGGAACTACAAGGGCGTTGCCGACTCCTCGCTCCTGCACTGGTATCCGACGCTCGCGATCGGCTCCTACACCGGCCAGTACCAGGCCGCGTGGTCACTCACCGGCAACGCCAGCTATGCCGTGCTGGGCGGCGAGTTCCCGAGCGTTAACGGCATCGCGCAACAGGGCCTGGTGCGATTCGCAGTCAGGGCGATCGCCCCGAACAAGGTCGGCCCGCAGGCGAGCTCGAGCCTCACGCCGACCGCAACCTCGCTCGGCGGCGGCTCGGTCCGCGTCGCCTGGCGGGCGACCTGGGACATGGACAACCGGGCACTGACCTACAGCGTCCTGCGCGACGGCGGCACCACGCCGATCTACACGACGACTCAGTGGTCGAGCTTCTGGCAGCTGCCCAGCCTGACGTTCACCGACAGTGGCCTGACACCGGGATCCACCCACACGTACCGGGTGCAGGTCGTCGACCCGCTCGGCAACAGGAGAACCAGCTCGACATCGAACACGGTCACCGCCTGACCGCCGAGTCACCGCTGGCTGGCAGGGCCGTGGCCGGCGAGTTTGCGCACGGTCCCGGTCCCGCCGTGGTCAGCGTCGTGCTCGCCTGCCGCGACGCCGAGCAGTACCTCGCGGCTCAGCTCGAGGCGCTGGCGCGGCAGGAGTGCCCGGTCCCGTGGGAGCTCGTCGTGTCCGACAACGGCTCCACGGACGGCAGCGTCGCCCTCGTCGAGCAGTACCGCTCCCGGCTGCCGCGGCTCGTCGTCATCGACTCCTCGAGGCGCCGGGGACCCGCGGCGGCGCGGAACGACGGCGTCCAGGCGGCGAGGGGCTCGATCGTGGTCTTCTGCGACGCGGACGACGAGGTGGCGCCGGGCTGGCTCACCGCGATGGCGCGCGCCCTCGGCGAGCACGATCTGGTCGCCGCGCGGCTCGAGCACGAGCGGCTGAACGAGCCGTGGGCGGTCCCGGTCCGGAACCCGCAACCGGGCCTGCTCGACACCGACCCGCCGTTCCTGCCGTACTCGTTCTGCGCGGCCCTCGGCGTACGGCGCGCCCTGCACGAGGCGCTGGGTGGCTTCGACGAGACGTTCGTCGACGGCGGTGAGGACCGCGACTACTGCTACCGGGCCCAGTTGTCGGGCGTGCGGCTCGTCCTCGCGCCCGACGCGGTCGTCCACTACCGGCACCGCCACGGGGCGCTTTCGATGTACCGGCAGGCCCGCGGGTATGCCTGCGGGCAGGTCCGGCTCTACCACGCCTACCGCCACCTGGGTCTGCGCCGTCCGCCCCTCCCGCACGCGGTCGCGAGCTGGCTGCTGACTCCGCTCAAGCTCGTCCCCGCCCTGCGCAGCCGGCGGACCTTCGCGCTGTGGATGGCCCGGCTGGGGTGGCGGGTCGGTCGGTTGAAGGCGAGCGCCCGCTATCGGGTATGGGCGCTGTGAGGCAGGACCGCGGGGTGCGGCTCACCCGGTCACGACGACGGGGTTGTCTGCGCCGCCCGGACGCGCGGACGCCGCCGCGGCCCGCCACCGTCGAGTCGCTCGGACGGAACGTAGTCGGACCACGTCGACGCCGTCCGCGCGCAGCCGGTCGAGGACCGGCGGCAGCACGCGGCGCAGGTGGGTTGCCTGCCGCCAGCTTCTGCGGGACTTGCGGGCCAGGTAGGACAGGTATGCCCGCCCGCGAGGGTCGTCGGGTCCGCAGCGATGCCGCCATCCGGAGTCGGCGACCATGCGGACGGCGACGCCGGCCCGGCTGTGATCGAGCCAGACGATGCTGTCCGCCCGGCTCCACGCCGAGCGCACCGGCGGTGAGTCCTCGGCGCCCTCCAGCACCCATCGAGAGCCTCGGGTGGCCTCCGCCAGCCCCGCGGCGAACTGCTCGTCGGTAGCCGTCCGACCACCGCTCCACCGAAGGTCGTCCAGCCTGACGTGCGGCAGGTCGAGCGCGACCGCCAGCGCGGCCGCCAGGTCGGTCTTGCCGGTGGCGGAGCCACCGACGATCGCGACGCGCTCGGTGGCCGGCCTCCGGGCAGGCGAGGCCGGGCCGACGCCGCCGCGGCGTCCTCGGCGCACGGCCGTGATGGCGTGGACGGCCGGGAGAGCGCGCGCGGCGCGCCGGAGCGCCGGCCGCAGCGGCGGGAGCCGGCCGGCCAGCGTGACCTTCCCCAGCAGCCGGGCGCCGTGACCGTCACGGCGCAGCACCTCCACGCGGCGAAGCGCGAAGCGGTTCGGCTCGCCGGGCGGAACGAGCCCAGGCGTGACGGTGAACGCAGCGCGGAATCCGGCCGCGTCCACGTGCCGCCGCACCCGCTCGTCGTGCTCGCCATGCGGGTAGGCGAACACCCTCGGCCGGGAGAGGCCGAGCGCGGTGAGCGCTGCGGCGGCGCCCGCGGTCTCCTCGGCCAGCTCATCATCGCGGAGCGTGGTCAGCGGTCGGTGGGTCCGGCCGTGCGCCCCGATCTCGAGGCCGGCGCGTTCGAGGGCGCGCAGCCCGTCGACGTCCAGGAGCCGCAACGGAGGCGCGCCGATGGCCCTGTCCCAGTCGTTGGTACCCCCGACCAGGCCGGCGACGGCGAAGGCGACGGCCGGCACCTGCTCGTCGCGCAGGATGGGCACGCCGGCTGCCAGCAGGTCTTCGTAGCAGTCGTCGAAGGTCACCAGCAGCGGTCGCCGCGGCAGTCCTCCCTTTCCCTCGACGCTGCGCAGCACCTCGTCGAGCGTCACGAAGTGGAACCCGGCCCGCCGCAGCGCGCGCAGCTGGCGGCGGAGCTGGGCGGGTGGCACTCCGTACTCCTCGATCACCTGGCTGCCGGCCAGGTCGGTGAGCGAGTGGAAGCAGAGCACCCGTAGCGGGCGCGGCACCGGGACGCCGCCAGCCCGCCGCACGCCGCGCCAGTACTCGAGGTCGCGAACCTTGAAGAAGACCCGGCGGACGCGGCGGCCGTCCGGATATCGCGCCGCCAGGGCGAGCACCACCCGCCGTCCCGCTGCCGCGCCGAGGCTCGACAGCCCTGGAACCCGGACCAGCGGCCGCCAGAGGTATCGGTTCACTCGTGACCCGGGCCGGTGCGACCGGTAGACCCGGTCCACCTCGCCCGGGTGCTTTCGCATGTACATGACGTCGGCACGGCCAGCCTGGTGCCACTGCCGCAGGTAGGCCGGTGCCGAGACGACGTAGTACTGCCAGCTCACGGCCGCAGGACAGAAGACGGCGCGGTAGCCGTCGGCAAGCAGCCGCCGGCCGAAGTCGGTGTCCTCCCCGCCGAACGACCCGCCGCGGGTGAAGTCCTCGTCGAAGCCGCCCAGCGCGAGGAAGACCTCGCGTCGGACCGAGAGCTGCCCGGTCAACAGATCCGGCAGCGTCAGCTCGCCACCGCTGTCCGCGAGCCGGCGGACCCGGCTCTCGGCCCACTCGGCCAGTCCGCGGGACAGGAACGTCGGCGGCGTGTCCGGGTGTACGGGGACGTGCCCGATGACGGCGTCCGCACCCGCGGCGTACGCGTCGTCGTGGGCACGAAGGAGGTCCGGGGCGGCCTGCATGTCGTCATCGAGGAAGAGGACGACGCTGCCTGCGGCGAGCCGAGCCCCGCGGTTGCGCGCGTGTGCGGCGCCCGAGTTGGCTTGCTCGACCACTCTGAGCCGGAACGGCACGTCGAGCGCCCGAAGAGCGTCCGCCGTGCCGTCGGTGGACCCGTCGACGACGACGATCACCTCGAAGGCCGGCCCCTCCTGGGCGGCCAGCACGGTCACGGATGCAGCGACCAGGTCACGTCGCTGGTACGTCGGAATGACGATCGAATAGCGGGGCCGGACCTCGCTCGGCTGCACGGGGCCCGCCGGCGTCCGTTCGACGCTGGTCACGCGGGAGACGCTACCGTCCGCTTGCCCCGCCGGGACGCCGCCAGGAAACTCCGATCGTGGCGCCTCGGAGCCCGTCCCGACCAGAGGTCAGAGACGTTGTCCGTGCTTGACGCCGACCCTGCGCTGCTCGCTCCCGACCCGTCGGCGCCCGTGCCCCCCGCGCGGCGTCCGTCCTTCTCCGTCGTCATCGCCGCCTGGCAGGCCGCCCCGACGGTGGGCGAAGCGATCCGGTCGGCGTTGGCGCAGACCGAGCCTCCGGTCGAGGTGATCGTGTGCGACGACGGGTCGACCGACACCACGGCCGAGGTGCTCGCCGGGTTCGGTGACCGGATCCGGGTGCTCCGGCAGCCGAACCTCGGCGAGTCGGCCGCCAAGAACGCCGCTGTCCGTGCCGCCGGCGGCGACTTCGTGGTCATCCTGGACGCCGACGACAGGTGGGACCCTCGTCGGCTGCGGCGGCTCGGCGACCTGGCCGCCGCCCGTCCGGACCTGAACCTGCTCACGACGGACGCCTGGTTCCTGGTCGACGGCGAGCGGCGGGGCCGCTTCTACGCCGCCGCCGGCGCCTTCCCGGTGCGGGACCAGAGCACGGAGATACTGCGCCGGAACTTCTTCTTCTCGCACGTCGCGGTGCGCCGGACCGCCTGGCTGGCGTCCGGCGGCTTCGACCGGGAGGTGGCACGAGCCGCGGACTGGGACTTCTGGCTGCGCCTGCTGTTCGCCGGCCACCTGGCCGGATGCGTCGCGGAACCGCTCGCCGACTACCGGATCCACCCCGCCAGCCTGTCGGCGGAGCGAGCCAGCTCGCTCATGGCCCGGGTGGATGTCCTGGACCGGGCGGGGGCAACGCAGCGGCTTGGGCCGGCACAACGCGAGGTGCTTTCCCGGGCGCGTGCGACCGATCTGCGACGCGCTCGAGCGGCGCGCGCCGAGCGGGCGCTGCTCGACGGCGCCCCCTGCCGGCGCCGGGCTTGCCTCGACCTGCTCGTCGCTCCCGGGGGCTCCGTCCGCAGCCGGGTGCTTGCGGCGGCGGCGGTGCTGGCTCCGGGCCTGGCCGCTGGCAGGCTGCGCCGTGACCGTGAGCGCGGGGGACGCGCCCGGTCGGACCGCGCGATCTCCTAGCGTCGGCGAGCGGCGCGGCGAGCGCCTTCGCCCGTCGCGCGACGCTAGCGCTTGACGGCGACGACGAACAGAGCGCGGGCCGGTCCCCAGGTCACGCCGGCCCGCTCGAGCCGCACCGCGGACGCCATGAGTGGCAGCAGCAGCAGCTGAACGGGGCGCCGGCGTCGCTTGAGTCGGTCCCGGACATCCTGGGCCAGCGCGACGGTCCGTCGGAACGACGGCCGTATCGCACGGACGTCGAGCCCCATCCCGGTGAGCGTGGCGGCGAGCTCGCCCGCGTCGTAGCCATGGCGCACCTCTCGGCGCCAGGTCCGCTCCGCGCCCGGCAGCACCGGCGTCCAGCTCGCGGTCGGCACGTGCGCCACGAAGAGCCCGCCCGGGCGCAGCGCCCGCACCATCGCGCGCAGCGCAGCCTCGTCGTCGGGAACCTCGACGAGGCACTCCAGCGAGACCACCGCGTCGTAGCGCCCCGCGCCCAGCCACCGGGTCAGGTCGAGCCGCACGAAGGAGACCGCCAACCCCTCCTCGCCCGCCCAGCGCCGTCCTCGCTGCAGGGGTGCCGCCGAGAGGTCCGCGGCGACGAGCGTCCAGCCGGGGTGGCGGCGCGCGAGCTCCAGGCAGAGCAGGCCCTCCTCGCTGCCGGCGTCGAGCAGCCGGAGCTGCTCGACGCTTCGGCGCTCGGCCGCGTACGCCTCGATCGCCGCGAGGGCGAGCCGCAGCCGCAGCCGGCGGCCGGGCGGCAGGTCACGCAGCCGGCGGTCCACGGCCGTCGCCAACCGGTGCCGGGTCCCGGCCGTCACCATGCCGGCGTGGTGGGTGGGTGTCGACTGCACACGTGGTCACCTTGGCAGCCGGGGCCGGATCGGCGGTGCACCCTGCCTAGAGTCGTCGACGTGTCGGAACCCGCCGCAGCCTCGCCCCGGTTCGCCATCCGGGACCGGGGAATGGCCGATGGCGCCGTCACCCTGCACGGCCTCGCCGGGGAGCCGGGTACGCCGCTGGGCGCCTGGCTCTCGCGCGGCGACCACCTCATGGGCCGGCTCCGGCCGCTCGTCGGCCCCCTCCCGAGCATCGTCGTCGAGGTTCGAGGTCCCGCGGATCTGCTGGAGCGGGCGGGCGCGGGCCTCGGCGAGGGCCCGGCGACGGCCGAGGCGGTCGCGGTCCGGCTTCGCCGCGCCGGCATCGCTCTCCAGCCGGGCGCGCCGGTACGGCAGGTGGACTCGCGAAACCTCGGGGAGCTGTGCCGCGCGCGGGGACGCGACGCGGTCCGGGTCCTTCGCCGCGACCCGTCACTCCTTCCCGAGGTGCAGGCGGGTAGCTGGTGGGTCGGCGGCTGGCGCGCCCGACTGACCCGCCGCGCCGGCCTCGTCGCGCGGGTGGGGACCGGCTGGCTTCCGCCGCGCCCGCTCGCCGACCTGGCCTTCTGGTCCGGCGTCCGTGAGGCCGCGTCGGCGGCCGAGTGGCGGCGGCTGACCGCCAGCTCGTACGTCGCGCTCTGCTACCACCGGCTGGCCGGTGCGGCGAAGCCGGGCCAGGAGCGCCTGGACGTGGCCCCCCGAGCGCTCGAGCGACAACTCGCGCTGCTCCGCCTGCTCGGCTGGCGCAGCTTGTCGCCCGAGGAGATGGTCGCATTCCACACTCGGCCGGACGCGGCGTTGCCGCGGCGGCGGTACGTGGTGACCGCCGACGACGGTTACGCCGAGACCGTCGACGAGTTGACCTCGCACGCCGAGCACCGGCCGCAGCTGTTCGCCGTGACGAGCAGCGTCGGCAGGCGCGCGAGCTGGCTGGCGGACGAGCCACTGGCCGGGTGGGACCAGCTCCGGCGATTGCGAGCCGCCGGTGGCGAGGTCGGCAGCCACGCCCGCCGGCACGTTCCGCTCGACACGCTGGCCCAGGACGAGATCGAGGCGGAGGTCACCGGGTCGCTGGATGACCTGCGGGCGATGCTGCGGGTCGACGTCCCGCTGATTGCCTACCCGCACGGGCGGCACGACGAGCGGGTGCGTGCCGCGACCCGGCGGGCGGGATACGCGGCGGCCTTCACGACGGCGCAGGGCCGCAACGGCGCGGGCACCGACCGCTGGTGCCTGCGGCGGGTGGAGCCGAAGACATGGGATACGACGCTGTCGTTCGCCTGGAAAGTGGTCACCGCGCAGTCCCCACCTGCCCGGTGGGAGCGACGACTGGAGCGGCGGTGGGCCCGCCGGCGGGATACGACGGGCGCCGGTGGCGCTGGTTGACCCGCGCTGGTCGCGGTCAGCCGGCCTCGTCGTCCTGCGGCACCTCGGGGGCAGCCAGCCGCAGGCCGCTGCCGATCTCGGTCGTACCGCTCCGCTTCATCCGGCGGCGCGCCACCATCCGCGGGGACACGATGGCGGCGAGCGCGCCGGCGCGGGTCCGGGCGCCGAACCCCCGGCCCAAGACCAGGGCGACCGATCGTCTGCGCGCCTCCCAGCCGCCACCGTCCAGCGCCGCCCGCGCGAGTCGCACGGCGAGGTCCCGCCGCTCCCGCTCGATCGCGGCCGCGACCACCGCTCGCTCGTGCGGCGTGAGGTCCGAACGCCTGGCCCCGCGGCGGAGGACCGTCAGCCGAGCCTGGACGAGCCCTGTCCGGTCGGCACTCAGCGTGCCGGCGGCCAGCCGGTACCGCGCCAGCGGCGCGTCGACGAGACCGACACGGGAGCCGGACAGCACCAGCCGCTGCCAGAACTCCCAGTCGGCGGTGCGCGCCAGATCCTCGTCGAAGCCGCCGGCCGCCAGCCAGCGCTCCCGGCGCACGGCCGCGAGGCCGAACACGAAGTTGCGGTCGAGGATCGCCGCGCGCTGGTCGGCGACCGGGAACTGCCAGCCGGGGTGGTATGCCCGGCGGACCGGCCGGCCATCGGCCTCGACCGTGGCGTCGGTGGTCAGCACGTCGAGGTCGGGCCGGCGGGTCGCGACCCACGCGAGCGCCTCCAGCCGGCGGGGCAGGAACACGTCGTCGGCATCGAGGACGACGACGTAGTCGCCACGCGCCGCACGCACCGTCGCGTTCTTGGCGGCGGCCTCGCCGCGGTTCGGCTGCCGGAACCCGTTGACCCGGTCACCGAACCGGGCGAGCACGTCCCCGGTGCCGTCCGTCGACCCGTCGTCGCAGACGACGACCTCCAGCGCCGGGTAGGTCTGGTGGAGCGCGGACTCGACTGCCTCTTCCAGCGTCGACACAGCCTGGTACGCGGCGATCACGACCGAGAACGTCGGTGGCGCACCCGGCTCGACCGGGCTCGGCGCGTCAGGGGCGAGCACCGGCCACCAACCGTCCGCAGGCCCGGGTACCGCCCCGCCGGCAGGGCCCGTCGCATCGCCGACAGCCACCAGATCCCTCGTCAATCCCCGTCGCCCGCCGCCCGACCGACACCATCCTCCCGCATGCCCGGCGCAGGGTCCGCCGCCGACGCCGGGTCCATGGGTCGAACGGAGTTCGCCGGACCCGGGCGGCCGTTACGCTTCATCCGTGCCCCGCCCACGCTCCGTCGTACCGCGGCCATTCCGGCCGGCGCGATGAGCCTGCAGGTGCTGCGCGGCCAGGCGGCCGGCCCCGAGTCGGCCCCGCTTCCGCGCTCAGTCACCCGCCTCGAACCCAGCCGGGGCTGGGTCGCGCTCCGGCTTGACGATGTGTGGGGTTACCGCGAGCTGCTGTGGTTCCTTGCGCTGCGCGACATCAAGGTCCGGTACAAGCAGACCGTTCTCGGGCTCAGCTGGGCGGTGCTCCAACCGGTCGGGACCGCGCTCGTCTTCACCGTCGTGTTCGGCCGGCTCGCCCACATCCCCTCCGACGGCGTGCCGTACGCGGTGTTCGCGCTCGCCGGGCTGGTGCCGTGGACCTTCTTCGCCAGCGCCGTCAGCACCACCGCGCTCAGCCTCGTCGGCAACACCAACCTGATCAGCAAGGTCTACTTCCCGCGGCTGTGCGTGCCGATCGCCACGGTGCTCGCCAGCTTCGTCGACCTGCTCGTGGCCTCGGTCGTGCTGTTCGCGGCGATGGCGGTGTACGGCGTGGGGGCGGGGGCGCGAATCCTGCTGGTGCTGCCGTTCATGCTGCTGGCGTTCGCGGCGGCGCTCGGCGCCGGCCTGTGGCTGTCCGCCATCGCCGCACGCTACCGGGACGTGCGCCATGCGGTGCCGTTCCTGCTGCAGTTCTGGCTGTTCGCGACACCGGTCGCATACCCGAGCAGCCTGCTGGCGGAGCGGTGGCACATGCTCTACGCGATCAACCCGATGGTCGGCGTCGTCGAGGGGTTCCGCTGGTCGCTGCTCGGCAGCCATGTCGGCATCGGCTCGCTCGCGCTCACCTCGGCGACGTCCGCCGCCGTACTCCTGGTCACGGGCGCCCTTTATTTTCGGCGCATGGAGCGTTCGTTCGCCGATGTCATCTGATCCCTCCGGTGCCGACGAGTACGGACGGCACGGGTGAGCGCGTTCGCGGTCCGCACCGAGAGGCTGTCGAAGGACTACGTCCTGGGCGAGGGCAGCGGTTACGGCTATGACTCGCTGCGCGAGCGGCTGACCGAGCTCGCGACCGCGCCGGTCCGCGCCGTCTCCCGACGCCGGCGGTCGGAACGGGCCGAACAGCGGCGGCTGCACGCTCTCGTCGAGCTGTCACTGACGATCGACGAAGGAGAGATCGTCGGGATCATCGGAAGCAACGGAGCGGGCAAGAGCACGCTGCTCAAGGTCCTGTCCCGGATCACGGAACCCACCTCGGGATGGGTCGAGATCGCCGGCCGGGTCGGCTCGCTGCTCGAGGTCGGCACGGGCTTCCATCCCGAGCTCACCGGACGGGAGAACATCTACCTGAACGGGGCGATCCTGGGGATGCGGCAAGCGGAGATCCGCCGGCAGTTCGACCAGATCGTGACCTTCGCCGGCATCGAGCGCTTCCTCGAGACCCCCGTCAAGCGCTACTCCAGCGGCATGTACGTGCGGCTCGCGTTCTCCGTTGCGGCGCACCTGCAGACCGAGGTGTTGCTCGTCGACGAGGTTCTCGCAGTGGGGGACGCCGAGTTCCAGCGCAAGTGCCTCGGCCGGATGGACGCCGTGGCCCGCGAGGGCCGTACGGTGCTGTTCGTCAGCCACAACATGGCGGTCATCCAGGCGCTGTGTCAGCGGGGCATCCTGCTGCAGTCCGGCCGGCTGGCGACCGACGGTCCGGTGGACGTGGCGGTCGCGCACTACCTGCGCAGTCTCGAGCAAGCGACGGCGGTCGACCTGCTGGAGCGGACCGACCGCAGCGGATGGCACGACATCCGGGTGTCCGCCCTGGAGGTCACGGGGGACAACGGGGCCGCGCTGGCGAGCGGGAGCCCCGCACGGTTCGTCGTCACCCTCACGGGCCTGCAGCCGGGCACGACGTGCACGCTGACCATCCTGAACAACCTGGGCCAGCCGGTGTGCCAGTTCGCCAGCGGCAACAGCTCCGCACTGGACAGTTCGGTGCTGCGGCCCGCACCAGAGGGCGCTTCGGCGCGGTTCGTCTGCGAGGTCGACGAGCTGCCGCTCCTGCCCGGCCGTTACCGCATCGACGTCCTGGTGCGCGGCACACATCACACGGAGGACCGGATCGCCTCGGCCGCGATGTTCGACGTGGAGCCAGGCATTCTCGCGGGCCGCCCGGTTCCCCGAGCCGGCAGCGGCGACGTTGCGGTAGCCCACCGCTGGATCGTTCCGGTGGCCTGAGTGCCCGGGCAGTCACCGGTGCCGGAGGATCTCCTCGTAGACCTTCTCGTAGGCCGCCGCCATCGCCCGCGGCGTGAACCGCCGGGAGACAAGGTCCCGGGCCGCCGCGCCGAGCCGGATCCGCAACCCGGCGTCGTTCCGCAGCCTCCGCAGCGCCGCGGCCATGGCCTCCGGGGCATCCACGGGCACGATCAGCCCCGTCTTCCCGTCCACGACCGCGTCGGACACGCTGCCGACATCGGTCGCGACCACGGCGCGGCCGGCCAGCATGGCCTCCAGCAGAGCCAGTGGGAGTCCTTCGAGACGCGAGGGCAGCGCGACGACGTCGAACGAGGGCAGGTATGTCCTCGGTTCGTCCGTCCAGCCCGTGACGGTCAACCGGGCCCGCATGTCCAGCGCATCGGCGAGCCGTTCCAGGGCACCCCGCTCCGGGCCGTCGCCGACCAGGACCAGCCGCACGTCCGGCAGCTGGGCGACCGCGCGGACCAGTACGTCGAGGCCCTTGTGCCGGTGCAGTCGGCCGACTGCACCGACGACGAAGTCCGGTCCGGGTGGGCGCTCGCCACCCGCACGACTGGACACGACATCGGGCACGCCGTTCGGCACGGGGCGGACGCTGCCAGGCGGCAACCCGCAGAGCCGCTCGACCTCGCGCGCCGCGCCCGAACCAACGGCGAGATGCGCGGCGAGGCGCCGAGCGGTGGCCCGCTTGAGCACCCGTGCCAGTGGCGAGCCGGTAGCCATCGGGAGATGCTCGACCGCCACCACCCGCACTCCGGGGACGGTGAGGGCCGCGAGCACCGTGTACTGCTCCGCGAACGGGACCGGGAGGTTGACCTGGACGATGTCGGACCGCGCCGCGGCGATGGCCCGGCGGTGCGCGTGCATCGACGCGAGGTCCCGCTTTCCACGCACCGGCGGGACCAGTCGCACCGGGGTGCCCGGGCGCTGCGCAGCGATCCGGGCGGTGATCTCGGGATCGACGCCGAGCACCGTGGGTCGGACATGCGGACCGAGCGCGGCCAACAGGTGCCCGAGCACGATCTCGGCGCCTCCCCACCCGGCCGCACCCGTACAGGCCAGCAGCCGGATCGCGCGCTCCCCGCGGCTCCCGTCAATCATCGGTGCAGGGACCGGCCATGAGGAGAATCCTCGTCGTCTCCGACGAGTACCCCTGGCCCGAACG
>Ga0137377_10003452_pt1 | contig 12252 bp, 8 predicted proteins | sample SagtaG_22_FD_104815 | JGI IMG/M metagenome (GOLD analysis project Ga0137377, IMG submission 104815) | Vadose zone soil microbial communities from Sagehorn Ranch, Mendocino, California, USA - Sage2_L_40_16 metaG | ecosystem: Environmental > Terrestrial > Soil > Vadose zone | place: USA... | reverse complement strand
TGTTCCTACATAGCGTTCACCTCGCGAGGAGCGACTTTCAATAAGATAGACGTAATACACTGGCCCTCCTTCGCTGAAGCTTCGGAGGGCGTCCTGCTTCGCGCAAACGAGCATCTGAGTCCTGCGAAGCGCCAAGTGCGAAGCAGGGCGGAGGGGGTGAGATTCGAACTCACGAGGCCTTTCGGCCTTCCGGTTTTCAAGACCGGCGCGATCAACCGCTCTGCCACCCCTCCGGAAAAGCTGTCTCTTGATTTTGCCATCGTCAGCGCAATCGGCAACCAGCTCCAGATTGTAGGGCAAGCGCTCCGCTTGCCTTTTTTTGGATTGGCAGGCGAAGCGCCTGCCCTACAACAGAATTGCTCCTCGACATGTGGATATGTTCATGTGAACTTATTACGTGCCGGTGAACAAAAAATTCAAGCCTGTAATCGCTGAAACGCCACAGAGCCACGCAGCGATTCGGGGGCGCGGCGCGTCCTGGAGCCCAGCGAACCGCTTCGAAAAATTGCACATCGATTTAACCGACGTAGACGTTGTCGAGGCCGCTTGCGAGACCGAAGAGACGCCGCGGCGTCCCACCCAATATCTTCGCGACGGAACGAAATCGATTATTACCCGCAATACCAGTCCGGATGTCGGCTTTGAAACCAGCCTGAATCCGTATCGGGGGTGCGAGCACGGATGCATTTATTGTTACGCGCGACCGACTCACGAGTATCTCGGGTTTTCCGCTGGCCTTGATTTCGAAAGCAAAATCATGGTGAAAACCAATGCAGCGGAGTTACTCCGCGCTGAACTGGAGTCCCCGCGCTGGCAGCCGCAGACGCTGGTGCTGAGCGGCGTGACCGATCCGTATCAGCCGGTCGAAAGAAAATTGCAGATCACGCGCGGTTGCCTTGAAGTGCTTGCGCACTTTCGGAACCCCGTAGCGATCATCACAAAGAACCATCTCGTCACGCGCGACATCGATCTTTTGCGCGAACTCGCAATATGCAACGCCGTCGCGGTCAATGTTTCAGTGACCTCGCTCGACCAAGATTTGCAGCGAACGCTGGAGCCGCGCACCACGGCGCCGCAAGGTCGACTCGACGCGATCAGGCGGCTTCGCGAGGCAAAGATTCCAGTTGGCGTGATGGTTGCGCCCATAATTCCGGGACTTACCGACCATGAGGTTCCGAAAATTCTAGAGGCATGCGTAAAAGCAGGCGCGCAATTTGCCGGTTACACGATTATCCGTCTCCCATGGGCGGTTGCCCAGTTGTTCGAGAACTGGCTTGAAGAACATTTCCCAGAACGCAAACACAAGGTCTTGCAGCGCATCCGCTATCTTCGTGGAAACCGTTTGAACAACTCTCAGTGGCACACGCGCATGACCGGCGAAGGAATTTTCGCCGAGCAAATCGCCTCGTTGTTCAAAGTCGGTTGTCGTCGCGCCGGCATCGGCGAGCGGCCGACGCTTTCGTGCAAATCATTCCGCCGATCGACAACTCAGCTACGCCTTTTTGCATGAAGATAGTCGCGCAAACCAGGCCGTGGTCTTTAGTCGTTAGGACAGTGGCACTCGGCTTTTGATGCTGCAGTGGCCTGGGTTTTGGATTGACTGCAAACCTTGCGCCTGGTGGAATTGATGGCGTGTGATCCCATCAAACCACACGGGAGGAATCAATATGTCATTTAAATTGCCAACTCTCGCTGTCATTCTATTAGCAGCGCTTGAAATCGCGCCGTTAAGCTCGGCGCGAATCTTTCTTGCCGGGAGAAATTACCCAAGCGGCGGGACTCCGCTAGCTGCTGTGGTCCAGGATTTCAACAACGACGGAATTGCGGACATCGCCAGCGCCAACGGGACTGTGAGCGTTTTCCTGGGAAACAGCGACGGCAGTTTCGGTTCGGCGAACACTTTTGTGGTGGGACCATTCGCGACGGAGATAGCCAGTGCTGACCTTAATGGGGATGGGAACGCCGATCTGGTGGTAACTGATGACAGGCATACGGCCAATGTAGTGCTTGGGCATGGCGACGGGACTTTTGGTCGCTCGTCCAAGATCCAGTTGGATGGCCAGCCACTGGGAATCGCGATTGCGGACCTCAACGGCGACGGCATCCTCGATTTGGCAATCGCGCTTTTCGGACCAGCCAGACCCCCCCTTGGCGGCCAAGTTGCGGTTCTACTTGGTGTAGGCGACGGGACTTTCGCAGCTCCCGTCTTTTATGACCTAACCCCCTACCAGGCGGTGCGACTGGTCGCGGTCGATCTGAACCATGACGGGAAATTGGACCTGGCGATCGCATTGCAGCATTTCGGCGGTTTTGCTGTACTGCTAGGGAACGGGAATGGGACTTTTCAGCCGGCCGTTACTACCGTGCTGGGAGACTGCAACGACATCGCTGCGTCTGACTTTAATGGTGACGGAAATGTTGATCTCGTTCTCACGAACATCGCCACTGTGCAGGTTGCCTTGGGTAATGGGAACGGCACTTTCCAACCGGCAATCGGGTATGACACCAACGAAGCAGCGCAAACCGTCGCGATCGCGGATCTGAATCGCGATGGCGTGTCTGACCTGGTGGTCGGCGGAAATTACACTGCGGTTTTGCTTGGAAATGGCGACGGTACTTTTGGTTCCGCTGCCCGTTATGGAGTTGGCCAGCGCTTCGCGAGGATTGGTGATTTTAATCACGATCGAAATCCCGATGTGGTCGCTAGCGGCGATTTTTCCGCGATCGGAGTCGCGTTTGGCACAGGAGATGGCACTCTTCGTGCACCCAAGCCGTATCCCGGAGGCTACTGGGGATTCGACACGGCGGATTTCGACGGAGATGGCCACGCTGACGTCGTCGACGGGGCGCCGCTTTCGTTTATACGAGGACTCGGCGATGGGACCTTTGCCGCGGGAGTGCCGATCACGGGACCTGACGCGCGCTTTCTCATTGCGACGGATTTCAATGGCGACGGCAAGCCTGATCTTTTGGTTACTCCCTTGCTACGTAACGACGTTGGCATTTACACGCTTCTGGGTAACGGCGATGGGACCTTTCAGGCGGCTCAGTTCACTGGAATTTCCTTCAGCGACGCCGAGATGAATCCAGTAGTTGCCGATTTCAATAACGATGGCCAGATGGATGTCGCCGTAACGGGCGTACTCTCCGACCAGTTAGCCATTCTGCTTGGAAAAGGCGACGGTACTTTTGAGACCGCGATCTATTATGACACGGGCCGCATTCCGCAATCGCCAGTTGCTGCGGACTTCAACGGTGACGGCAATCCCGATCTGGCGGTTTGCAACGCCTATGACGGCACAGTGGGGATTTATCTTGGGCAAGGGGACGGAACTTTCGCGCCGCCTCTAATCTTCGGGACAAACGGTGTCGTTTACAGTGCGGCTGGCGACGTCAACCAAGATGGCAAAGCGGATTTGCTCATCGGTGGTAATTATTCGACAACCCTTTACCTGGGAAATGGCAACGGCACGTTTCAGCCGCCTCAAAGCATCTATCCCAATTACGGTCCCGTGAAAGTTGCGGATGTCGACCACGATGGTCGTCCCGATGTCACCGTCTCAGTAGGAGCTGCTGGCGGGCTTGTTGTATTGCACGGCAGGGGTGATGGCACCTTCGGATCGGCCGTTGTATACCCGATTGGTGGCGTGTCTAGCAGCTATTTCGCGCTGAGCGATCTAAACGGCGATGCAAAGCCGGAGGCGATTGTGAGCGATAATGCGTACTCGTTCCTCGTTCTGCTCAATACCTCACACCGGCGATAGAAAAACCTGTTCCCGGCCGAGCAACAATCGCGAATCGCCTTGCCGAACGCGATGATCGCGAGAATGTCAGGGGGCTTTGTCGCTTGATTATATCATTCGCAATATGACGGCAAATCCGCGGTTGGCGATCTCCAACCGCCGGCGCGCCGTGCAACATTCAGATATAGCGGCGCCTGACATAGCATGTCACGTCTCCCTAGCGTATCGCGATCGCTCAAGCTTTTGTCGGCAAAATGGCAGCATGGGGATGGAATCGCAGAGCACCTGGCGGACCGCTGTGAGCCTTTAGGCTGCATTTGAGGTAAGATTCGAATCGATGAGCGCGCGACTGAGTGATTACGATTACGTTCTGCCGCGGGAATTGATTGCGCAGCGCCCGCTTGAGCAGCGTGAAGATTCCCGGATGCTGGTTTTGCATCGCGCTGAGCAAAAGATCGAGCATCGGCAATTTCGCGAGCTAAAGATGTTTTTGAAACCCGGCGATCTCCTTGTGTTAAACGATACGCGCGTACTCGCAGCGCGGCGATTTTCCGATGATGGCGGCGTCGAATTCTTGTTCCTCGAGCGCATCGGTCCAAGACGTTGGAGATGTATGGTTGCACCAGGTCGCAAAATGCGCATCGGTGCAACGACAACACTCAATAACGCGTGCTTTCGTGTCGATGAAATCACCGCAGCCGGCGAGCGGATCGTCACGTTCGATAGAGATATCGATGTTTATGCCGGCGGTTCCATGCCGTTACCGCCGTATCTCAATCGGCCAAGCGATGAATCGGACTTCGCGCGGTATCAGACAGTTTTTGCGCGTAAGCCCGGTGCCGTGGCTGCGCCTACGGCTGGTCTGCATTTCACGTCCGAGATTTTGAGTCAAATCCCGCACACGTTCGTGACGTTGCACGTCGGACAGGGAACATTTCTCCCCGTGCGCACCGATAACGTCGCGGAGCATCGAATGCACGCGGAGCATTTCTCCATCTCGGCGGAGACCGCAGACAAGATTAATAACGCGCAACGGATCGTCGCTGTGGGGACCACAACGGTGCGCGTTCTGGAAACCGCTGCGCGTAAAACTCGACTACGTGGGAAAATTGTAAGGCAAGCGCGTCGCTCGCCATCGAGAGGCGAAGCGCCAGCGCTACAAGAATTCCAATCGGATCGGATTGAACCGCTATCAGGCGAGACAGATCTGTTCATTTGTCCGCCATTTACGTTTCGCAGTGTCGGTGCGCTATTGACGAATTTTCACCTGCCGCGCTCGACTTTGCTGACGCTAGTGAGCGCATTTGCGGGGCGCGAATTTATCCTTCGATCCTACGAGGAAGCGGTACGTGAGCGTTATCGCTTTTTCAGTTACGGCGATTGCATGCTGATCCTGTAAAAACGGCCACGAATGGACACGAATTAGAGCTCACGGACCCGAAGCCTGCCGTACTCGTAATGAATTGTTTGTCGGGAGCCCTCTATTCCTTCGGCATTCGTGATCGCGGATTGTCTGATAGCTGATTCGTGTTTATTCGTGTCCATTCGTGGTTAAAAGGATCAAATGGGCGATCGACCAAAAGGCGAACTGGTGATTCAAACGATCGCCATGCCTGGGGACACAAATCCGAATGGCGACATTTTCGGCGGGTGGGTGACGTCGCAAATGGACTTGGGCAGCGGGATTCTCGCGGCGAAGACGGCGCAAGCGCGTGTGGTTACCGCGGCGATGGAAGGAATGTCGTTTCTGCAACCGGTTAGGGTGGGCGACACCGTGAGATGTTATGCACACGTGGAGAAAATCGGACGGACTTCGATGACCATACCTGTCGAAGTTTGGGTGACGCGTTACATGACAGGCGAAGAACTCCGTGTCACGCATGGCGTCTTTACGTTGGTAGCGGTCGATGAATCGGGAAAACCGATTCCGGTCAAGCGCGGCAGCGCGTGATCGTTAGCAAACTCAACTGTAGCGGCGCTCTGTGAGCGCCGTAGAATGGGCACTTGATTTCGACGGTCACAGACCGCCGCTACAGTAGGTGTGCGCATGACCAACTTCGCTTACCTCTTTGAGCGCTTTCCATCATTCGGGCAAACGTTTTGCTATCGCGAAGTGGCGGGGCTTGATCGACAGGATGTCGCCCCGCCCATTTTTTCGATCCGCAAACCGAAAAACGAGCCGCCACAGGATTGGGACACGCATATCGTCAAACGGGTCCATTATCTTCCGGAGGAAAAGGAATTGCTGGAAGATGTTCGACGCGCCGCAAAAAAACAAAAGCTCGGCACGGACATTGTGACCGCGCTCGATGAATGGGGGCGCCGCACCGATTTCCTGCGACTGTACCAGGCGGTTTACGTTGGTCTACGCTTGCGGGAAACGGGCGTTGGTCATGTCCACGCGCATTTCGCCGGCATGGCCACGCGGACGGCTTTCTGGATCAATAAATTTTTTTCTATCACTTTCAGTCTTACCGCACACGCGAACGATATCTTCGTGCCGACGCATTTTGAAATCGGATTGGACAAACTCGTTGATACGGCACGGGCAATCATCACGGAAACGGACTACGCGGCGCAATTCTTGCGTGAGCGATTTCCAGATCGCGCCGGTCGCGTCCACCGCATCTACAACGGCCTTGACCTCTCCAAATTCGGGCGCGCAGATTTTTCCTCTCTTCCGCCGCTGATAATCTCAGTGGGCCGTTTGATTCCAAAAAAAGGATTCAGCGATTTGATTCGTGCCTGCGCGTTGCTGGCGGAACATGGCAAATCGTTCCGATGCGAAATCATGGGCGAAGGCCCACTTGAAAACGATTTGCGCAACGAAATCGCGCAACACGGTTTGCAGCGCTATGTCATACTGGCTGGTACAAAGCCGCAGTCGGAACTCCGCCGGCGTCTTGCCGCGGCAAATGTTTTTGTGCTCCCAAGTGTGATCGATCCCGAGGGCGGAATGGACAATCTGCCGACGGTCATCATGGAAGCAATGGCTACGGGACTGCCGGTCGTCTCGACGAACATCGGCGGGATTCCAGAGATGGTCATCGAAAACGAAACAGGTTTTCTGGTGCAGCCCGGCGATGCCGTCGCCATGGCTGACGCGGTCAGCAAAATCATTGGCGATGCTTCGCTGGCCCGGAGACTTGGACAGTCCGGGTACGAGCGAGCGCGAACACTTTTTGCGATTGACAAAAATGTGCGGGAGTTATGCGCGCTACTCTCGTAGCGGCGCTGTCTAACGCGAACCATTGTAGCCATGGGCCTGTGGCTCCCCGGACTTTTGCTCAAAGAGGACCGCCCAACACGGCGGTGGCTACAGGAAATCGCGAACGCAGTTGAGGGCGTTAAGATAAACACGGTGCGGGCCACCCCGCATCAGTTCTTCGCTAATCAGGCTGACGGGATCGTTGCCTGCGGCGGGCATCAGCTGCGGGATTCGCCTTTCGCCGTTCTGTACGCGTGAGACCTCCAGCAGATCGCCGCAACTCGCATAGGTGACGCGAAATTCCACGTCGCCGCTGGTCAATGCGACTTCGTGAACGGGTTCGCCGTCATGTTCACGCAGGTCGACATCAATGTGTTGTCCTGACATTTCGTTGAACCGCAACTCGTGTGCAGATCGCACCTCATCAATCTGCCAATTCAACTGCGCTGCCAGCCAGCCCGCAAACAGGATAGCGGTTGATCTAAACCCTGGTGCAAAATCGATCCGCACGTTGCTGATTTTGGCCAGGCGGTGATGTGAGGCGGGATGGTCGAAGAATTGCGCGAGCGCGAAGCGAGCGTTGTCCAGCCGGGTCCAATTCAAGTCGCACAAGACCAGGCGCTGCTTTGCTTCGCGTTGAGCTGTTTCGACGAATGCCATTTGTGCGGGAAAATCCTTCCAGCCGTGGCTGTCGTAGATGAGTCGGTCGACCCACTCCCAGAGTTGTGCGTCAATCGGATCATGGAGTTCCCCCTGCCACCACAGATAAAATGGCAGGTCCGAATCCAGATTGGACAGGATGATGCTCGGCAGTTGTGTGGCGCATCCGCCTTTCAGACGAAACGAAATTTGTTCGGAGCAAACCTGCTTGTTTCCGCCACGGCTGACGTGGCAATGCGCGCTGATCCAGGCATCTACGCGGTCTTCCTGGGACTGGCAATCGGCTTCGATCACAATCGCGCGGCAGGCGTGGTTTTCGGTGATCCTCGCCATTAGTTGTGTGTTGTTGTTCAGTGAACCCGGCTCTTCGCTGTAAACGGCAAGGTTCATGAGCGAAGCGCGCATCATTGCGCCTTCGCCCTCTCGCCAGAGTTTTTTCAGCTCGTGCTCAATTTTTCCGATTTCGACTGAAGTGCCTAACGAATATGTTTCAGCAATCGCAGGCATATAGCGCTTTATAACCTCCTCCACGCACCGCCGTCGCGGGCGAGCAAGTCATCGGCAGTTTCCGGTCCCCACGATCCGGCGGGATAGAAACATAACTCCGGCGCATCTTTCTTCGCGTGCCATGCTTCCTCGATAGGGTCGATGAACGCCCACGCTTCTTCTACTTCATCGCGGCGAGCAAAGAGCGTGGCGTCGCCGCTCATCGCATCGAGCAGCAAGCGTTCGTACGCTTCCGGACTAGGCTTGCCAAAGGAAGTGCCATAATGAAAATCCATCTTCACCGGTTCGATGCGCAGACTGGTTCCCGGGATTTTTGCCAGCATTCGCAATGAAATTCCCTCGTCCGGTTGGATGCGAATCACGAGCACGTTTTGGTCGATCTTCACAGTCTCCTTGTTGAACAGAACTGCCGGAGCTTTTTTGAAATGGACGGAAATCTCGGTGGCCGATTTCGGTAAACGTTTGCCGACCCGCATGTAAACGGGCACACCTGCCCAGCGCCAATTATCGATGTTAATGCGCAGCGCGACATAGGTTTCGGTCATCGATTTTGGATCGACGCCTTTTTCCTGGCGATATGCCGGGACCGGTTGACCGCCGATCGCGCCTGCGGTGTACTGGGCGCGCACGACATTCTTCGCCACTTCGGGTCCGATGATGCGCCGCAGCGCTCGGACCACTTTGACTTTCTCATCGCGAATGCTATCGGCGCTGAGATCGGTTGGAGCTTCCATCGCCACCAGGCAAAGCAACTGGAGCAAATGATTTTGCACCATGTCGCGCAACGCCCCGGCCTTTTCATAATAACCGGCGCGGGCTTCCACCCCGAGCGTTTCCGCCGCCGTGATCTGGAGATGATCGATGTAGCGCGTGTTCCAGAGCGGCTCGAAAATCGCGTTTGCGAATCGCAGCACTAAAATGTTTTGCGCCGTCTCTTTGCCGAGAAAATGATCGATGCGATAGGTCTGACTCTCGTCGAACGCGGCTTTGACGATGCGATTTAATTCGCGCGCCGAAGCGAGATCGGTGCCGAATGGTTTTTCGATGATGACGCGCGCCCAGCTGCCTTCCTCGGCGCGATTTAATCCGGCGGCCTTGAGATTCTTCAGGATAACCTCGAACTGGTCCGGCCCGGCGGCAAAATAGAAAAGTCTATTGCCGCGCGTACCCCGTTTGGTGTCGACCTTTTCCAATCGTTCGCCTAACGACTTGTACCCCGCTTCGTCGCCGAACTCGCTCTGATGATAGGAGAGGGATTGTGAAAACGTTTTCCAGATTTCATCGCGCACGGCTTGGCGGGAAAATTCCCGCACGGCTTCCTCCATCTCCTTCCGAAAATCATCGTCGCTCTTCGGCCGGCGTGCGAAACCGATGATTGCCACTGCGGGCGGCAATTCGCCCTCGGCGGCAAGATTGTAAAGCGCGGGAATCAATTTCCGATGCGTCAGATCGCCAGTAGCGCCGAAGATTACGATGCTGCACGGCTGCGGCACCGCGCGCGTCGACAATCCTTCGCGCAACGGATTCATCTGCTGCTCAGCGGAACGGTTCATGAATCAACCGCAGATTACGCAGATCTTCGCAGATTACATAGTAAGAATCTACTGTCGTGGCAATCCGCCTGCCGCACCGAAGCATCAATCCCGATGTGGACGTTGACGACTTACACGTTCGATCGCAACGCTGAAGGATATGAAGGTGAAAAATCCGGGTCATTTCGATCTGGCATGAAGAGCCAGGATTTTCGTCGGCGACGGTAATTGCGTTCACATAGTAAGTTAACCTCTCTATTGTGCACCATTGTTTTGCCTTAGGCATGGCTGATAACTAGGTACGTCGCGCGGGAACAGCGACAGGAACAACAAGCATGCAAGTCCGCGTTTTTCGAACTCGGCCGCTGTTGCCGTCTCTGCTGGTTTCAGTCGCTACGTTCCGTGGCAGGACTGCGAGGCAACGCCAGCCGCCCCGCTACCTTAGCTAGGCAGTGGAAATCTGTGTGTCAGCTCGCGGACTTTCTCACGGACTCGGTTAAGGACGGCTTCGTCGCTGCGATTTGTTAGGGCTTCAGCGACGAGATCGGAAATCTCGAGCATTTCCTCTTCTTTCATGCCGCGCGTCGTGACCGCGGGTGTGCCGACGCGGATGCCGCCGGGTTTGAAAGGCGAGCTGGTGTCGAACGGTATGGCGTTTTTGTTCGTGGTGATGCCGGCGCGGTCGAGAACTTCCTGAGCTTCTTTGCCGTTGAGGTCTTTCGGGCGGAGATCGACGAGCATCAAATGGTTGTCCGTTCCGCCGGAGACGATGCGGTAACCGTGCTTAGCCAAGCCTGCGGCGAGCGCTTTTGCGTTGATCACCACCTGCCGCTGATAATCGCGAAACTGCGGCTGCAGGGCTTCGTGAAAACATACCGCTTTGGCGGCGATCACGTGCATCAGCGGCCCGCCTTGAACGCCCGGAAACACAGTGGCGTCAATTTGCTTGGCGAATTTTTCTTCGCACATGACGATGCCGCCGCGCGGTCCGCGCAGACTTTTGTGTGTCGTGGTGCTGACAAATTGCGCATGCGGAATTGGGCTGGGATGCTGACCGCCGGCCACAAGCCCGGCGATGTGCGCCATGTCGATAAACAAAATCGAGCCTACTGAATCGGCGATTTGTCGCAGGCGTGGGAAATCGATGATGCGTGGATAGGCGGACGCGCCGGCGGTGATCATCACCGGCTGGACTTCCTCAGCTTGTTTCTGCAAGGCGTCGTAATCGATTTGCTCGGTGTTCTTGCTGACGCCGTATTGCGAAACGTTGTAAAACTTCCCTGAAAAATTCGCCGGATGTCCGTGCGTGAGATGGCCGCCATGGGCGAGATTCATCGCCAGAATTTTGTCGCCCGGTTTCAGCATCGAAAAATAAACCGCCATATTCGCCTGCGCGCCGCTGTGGGGCTGCACATTGACATGCTCGCAATTGAAGAGTCGCTTCGCGCGATCGATCGCTAATTGCTCGGCGGTATCGACATTTTCGCAGCCGCCATACCAGCGCTTCTTCGGATAACCTTCGGCGTATTTGTTCGTCATCACGCTGCCTTGCGCTTCCATTACGGCGCGGCTGGTGAAATTTTCCGACGCGATCAGCTCGACGTTTTCCCGCTGCCGTTTTTCTTCGGCCACGATGGCATCGTAAATTTCCGGGTCGGTTTTGCGCAGGGCTTCGCCGTAATTCGGCGCCGACTTTGAAGCGACTGATCCGGGTTCAAATTGACGAGAAAGAGGGTCCATAGAATAAGAGGATACGTCGGGGGAGCGCATCGCACCAGGCCGTACCAGTTCGCCCTGTTCTACAAACGCGAGCACACTGGGAAGCGCATTTTTGATGATCCGCGCACAATGTTCGTACACCTCGCGGCCAAGTCCGATTGGGTCTGGAACTTCCCGCCACACCGTAGTGCCAGGTTCCTCAAATTCACGTAGTAAGAACGTTTTTTCCGCAGTGTGCGGAAACAGGGCCTGAATGGTTTCAAGGTGCGCGCCAGTCATCGCGAAAATGTGTGTAGCCTGATCGACCAGCGTTGCGGTCAACGGCTGACTACGAAGACCGCTGATATCGGTGCCTTCCTCTACGCAGACTTGCACCGCGTAAAGGCTCGGGGGCTGGCCACGAACGGCGTGCACACCAGCAGAGGCAACTTCAATGTCCTTGCGATTTCCAATTAACCGTCGAAATAGCCCTTCCGCGATCGGGCTGCGACAAATGTTGCCTGTGCAGACAAAGAGGACATTTTTCACGGTTCGGAAGGCGCAGCGGGCGCGTTTTCCCAACCTAAAAGCGAAGCTGGCCAAGTCAATTTCGAGGGTTTAAAACGAGCGTCATTCCGTGGCGATTTCAGACGGCGATTGTGTAGCTTTCAACTTATCCGCTGAGGCAGTGGACATCACAGGCAGCATAATTGGCGCTTCTCGCCAGTGCGCTTTGCGGTTCTTGTGACCAACGTTTCATCGCTCTCCAGCAAATGAACGTCGAAACGCTGCGACAGGTACCATTGTTTGAGTCGCTCGATGATGAGGCGACTCACGAACTGTGTGATCTGCTCGAAAACCTCGATTGCAAGGCCGGCGCGGTTTTATTCCGTGCAGGCGACGA
>Ga0137377_10003451_pt1 | contig 12253 bp, 25 predicted proteins | sample SagtaG_22_FD_104815 | JGI IMG/M metagenome (GOLD analysis project Ga0137377, IMG submission 104815) | Vadose zone soil microbial communities from Sagehorn Ranch, Mendocino, California, USA - Sage2_L_40_16 metaG | ecosystem: Environmental > Terrestrial > Soil > Vadose zone | place: USA... | reverse complement strand
TCGCGTGTACTCTAAGTACTACTCTCAACAAAAAACACAAGACTTTTAAGTAAGGTAGATGCATCCATACAATCGCTGATTCCGGCGGTAGGGGTCGGTTCCCGAGGTCGCGCGTGTCGGCGCTCGCTGGCACGCGATCGGGCCGGCTTTTTGGAGGTATCCCCCCGGCATGGACGAGGCATCTGGCTTAATCGCCGCCTCTGAATTCTCCGGGGGCCTCCAACGAGGATCCGGCGCCCGTTGGCTCTCCCAACGGTTTACTCTCGGGAATCAACATTATCGCGAAATCAGACGAGGATTCAACCTCGTTTGGTCGATTTGATGCAGATTCCGGACTCTTACGGTCATTAGGGAAACACTTATAGGCTTTGTGGGCCCTCTCCAAATTCATGGAAAAGACTGAATGGATGATGTTGTTATTCCCGTTCGGTTTATTCATCATCATCCTCCTAGGGATCCCATTTTCCGCTCAAATTGCTGGCCAGCAAACCGGCGTATGTATTTTCAAAGGACCGGCGACGACTGGTTTTCTCTCATCATCAGATGGGATCCCGTTGCGGGGAATCGGTGTGACAATATGGCATCCGGGAGGGTTTGGAGGTCGGATTATTGATGGGGCCGGTTCAACTGATCGAATGGGATGTTTTAGCGTCAAAGTAGTGCCGGGCTTCAAAGGTTTCGGCTCTTACATTTACAATGGAACTGAATACATCGATAATCTCGATCCCGGGGTCATTCTACGCGACAATTTACCATAGTAAAAATCATCTGGATCGGATGGCCGGCCGTTCTATTCTTCAGCTATTGGGTATATGCGGAAGCCAAAACATTTGTCTGCATCACTCCGAATTCAACGCTTTACCAATATTGCGATTGGAAATTCATATCGAGCGCGAACGGGATCTTAGGCTCAATAATGCTGATGTTGTTCGCCATTGGTTGGGGCTTCACATGGATGAGAATCCTTTTCCAGGATAGCAAATCTTAAAACCTCACGCTGAATCCTCTTTAGTCGGTGATACGATGGAAAAGATAGGAATCGAGAGAATCTCGAACGGGTATATCGTTTTCGGTCTTGATTACAAGACCTATTACCCGAGCCTCGGGGATGCCCGTAAGGATTTCGAGATCGAGGGTCAAAACCTCGTCAAAACTCTTGAAAAGGAAGAAAGAGAGACAAAAAACCCGAAATAGTCCGAAAGACTTAAGAATGGTCCCATCGAGCTAAATAGGGACGACAATCTGCTCGGAAACTACAGAAACCCCGGCTACGCACAAATCAACGCGTTAAACCACGGCTTTTCGGTGAACTCCACTCCGTTTGGAATGCCGGGTTTCCGGCGTCCGACGCGAGAGGTCGGAACTCTCTTTGACATCGTGATCTTCTTCGCGATCGGGGCCGCATTGATCGGCTTCATTGCGAATTCATCGACCGGCATCACGATCGCACACACTGGCTTCACTCCAAACCCTAACCTCACGGCATCGCCCGGAGCGGTACCCATCACGCAAATCATACCGCTCGTATTCGTGGCTTTCATCGTCGTAGCCGGCTGGAAGAAAACGGGTCTCTAAATGGAGGTCTCGCGACGCGACTCCTCCATTCCTCTCTTTTTAGGTCTCGTCGGATTATACTTATTCTGGTTCTTGTTCTTTTTGGATCTCTCACCATCCCATTAGGCCATGCGCCCTCGACGTACATCGGATTCACAAGCTCTAATAATTCAGCCGGATGTAATCCGGCGCCGACAAATTGTCTCGCTCCAACATCCACGAATTATGGGCAAGGATACGCGATCCAGAATCCAATAACAAACAATCCGGCCGTGCTCGTATCCGTCAGCATCGCTGTGGCCGTTCATGTACCAACATCAATAGTTATCGCAACATTTCCCGTCGGAACCAATCCCACAACTTCGATCCAAGGTGGCGGATGCGTCTGCATCGGCGATGCGGGCGTAAATGGAGGACAAACATTCACTATCGTCGATATTGAGGGATTTACCGGAACATCAATATCAACGGCCCCGGGCGGCGCATTCCAAACACAATTATTAGCGAATACCATCACTATCGCCACGAATCAATGGGTTGCGATAGTATTCATGGATACGAGTTCAGGCGCGCCCCATTTCATCGTCGATCAATGCGATAATACATGCGGCGGACCTCCAGCACCGGCGGGATATGCTGGCCTTCAATTGAATTTTGGGACACCTAACCCATCGATTGGCGGAACCGGCACATCTGCTTTTGGTTTTGGGCCAATTGTCGGCGGAACCTTTCAACCATTGACACAGATAACCCCGGGTTCAGGCTCACACAATGTTACGGGAATTGCGGATCACCGGCGATCACACTTGCGAATACGAATTCGACCAAGAGCATTAATTTCAATCAATCAATCACGCTCTTATACGTGTTCCAATCGAATCTTAACGGCGTGATTTTGAATCTTACGACGAATCTGGCCATCGCTACGAATTCAAACCAACAATTCCAGTTGGGCGTTTACACGGCCACATGTGCGGCCGGCGTATTACCCTTCACAAATAATTGTCCGGGTCAGCTCGCGCAAGGCCAAACATTCATCGGAAGCATCGCGTCGGGGCGTCAAAGCATGCGTGCGACGAATATCGGCGTTCTAAACGGCGAATGGGTCGGTATCTCCGTGACAGCGATCTTTCAAGGTCTACAATTGAACGATACCAATACTATTGTGCCCTTACAATTCACAACGGGTATGACGCCCTCGATCATCTCATCTTCGGCGCCATTCACCACATGCACATGTAAAATGGCATTATGGGCATGGATCAATGGACAAGCGACGATTGGGACGCCTCCAACGCTTCCGGGCCCATGCCAATCATTCGCCGGCATCGATTGCCTCTTTCCGGCCCTAGTCAATCAATTCTGCACGACATTCACCGCGTCATGCCAAACCTCATCGGCCATTTTCTGGGTAATCATTCTGACAGTTGGGACCCTTTTCATCATTCAGTTAACAGTGGCTCGTGCAATACCGGGATCAAAAATCATTGCCGGAGGCGAGATCTTCATTCTGTTATTTGTCGGATACATTATGATGTTTTCCGGTCTCGGGTTGCTCCCAATATGGGTCCCCGTCCTCATCTTTTTCATCGTATCCCTTCTCATGTCAAAAAGCGTTGGTAAATATCTATGAGCCATCTAGAAAGCGTCCTACTATTCGGGGCATTTTTCATCATGCTGATTTCCGGTTATGGCCTTACCGCATCCATTCCAGATGTTCAGAGCTCGATGAATATAATTTTCGCCCCATGGCCAAGTGTCAATTTTCCGAGCTTGAAAAATTGTAGTTCGACTGATGTGAATTGCATCATCAGTGTCGCGAATGCCGCCGCCGCATATCCGGGAATAGCTCTATTCTACGGTTTCAGTCTGATTTATTCGGCTCTCACACGAATGAATGCGTTCGGCTCGATAATGCAGACGTTTCTCTTTGGAGGGGCCTTTCAAAATGGCGGAACCCCATTATTGGGGATTGTGATGGGCGCCCTGATTCTGACTGCTGTCATTGAAATTATGAGGATTGCGCGAGGGTCATCGAGCGGGGCCTAATAATGTGCGTTGGCTCATTCTCATTGGGATTCTGGGATGCGCGTATCTGGCGACGGCCTTTGCGACCTATGCCCCGGCGACCCCAATTCCGATCGGAACATTTGATCCCGGAGAATTCTGGCTCTGGGGCGATAGTCTCTTTGCGATTCCATTTGCCAGCATCTTCGCCGGGATTCTCATCTGGATCGCGTTACGGATGCGGAGGGGTTTAGACGATGAGCAACGATTCAGACAACGACAACGAGAACTTGGAATCCGCGACGAATGGGAATAATGAGCCCAAACTCGAAGCGGCGACCATATCGGACGAGCAACGCGATAAGATGGCCAATCTGCCCAAACCCGGACAAGCGGTCGATCTCGGCAAACTTTTCAAGTTCGAGGGCGGAACGAAAAACATCGCGAATGCTTTGATGATCATCGTTGGAGGCGAAGAAACAGACAAATACGCGATGTTCGAAAGAACGATCTTCCCCGATAAATACACGGCGGACCTTTTCAGCGATGCGGCCCATTATGCCGAACACGGCGCGGGCGGAGATAACCTCGATTTTCCCATTCCCCAATTGGGTGAATGGATCGTGAAAAAAATGCGCGCCTATGTCTCGATCAACGGAGATTCGCGCGATGCATACGAGCGGGCGGCATCCGCATGGACGATCAAGCTCTATCAGAAAGAAGCAGAACGTACAGGCAAGACGAATCCCTTACTCGTTGGAGGTTAGAACGTGACCCACGGCCCGTTGCTCAAGAAAATCAGCGATCATCTTGATGATCTGAAAGTGAGGAATCCTCGGGTCTACGCGCAAGAGGAAAGGGTCCTAGGGATACAGGAAGCGCGATTAGGGAATGAGGTCGCGGAGGCCCCTATCGCGGTCAAAAGCTGGGAAAGGTCTAAGTAAGGATGGGGAAGCGTAAGACATATCCGCGTAAAAATGGTAGGAAAGCTGAAAGAACTAAAAAATGGATGATCGGTCGCTGTGGTTGATCTCAGTTATCCTCTCATCATTGGATTCGCGATCCTCTTTCGCATCTGGTTCACTCTCGGAGGATGGCCGGAGGCATACTGGCGGATCTTCCGGAAAGAATATTTTTGTGCTTTCATCCGTGAACCCGATGGGAAGAAAAAACGTTGGGTCATCCGATCATATCGAATCCAATCCCATTCACCCGCGACCTTCTCATTCGACTGGCGAACGGGCAAATTTGATGGCGACAATGCCGGAGAATATCTCATCGAGACAGACAAACAATCGCGAAGCAACGGCCGGCCCTCATGGGATTACAATTACAACGATTCGCGCCCTATCCCTCAAGAAACCGATCAGCAACGTTGCGATCCCATCAATGTTCACCGGGCCATCCAGAATAAAGTCGTCAGCGACATTCACCGGGAGGGACAGAAGAAAAAGCGACGGGGCGGGATCTGGGTCATCATCATCGTCATTAGCATCATCGGCCTTATCGGGTATTATTCATGGTACCTTCACGATCTCCAATGTAAGGCGGGGCATTGCTGATGTGGCCGTTCAAAACGAAAATGAAGATTGGGCGGATGCATCTGGATCCAACGAATACATTCGAAGCATGCGAGCATGTAATCACGACATGGCAATACGGGTCCCATCCGGCGCGAGTTTATGCCGGCTGTTTCCGATGCCGCAAATTCACCGTCCTCGATTGGAGGGACCCGAAAGCACGATGGTTCAACCGTATCTTCTATTCAATCCCCGTGATCTGGCAGGCCATGATAATCTTCATCACAATTGGCGCCGTCATCTACCTAGGGATTGGGATATTACGATGATCGGCATCTTCGAACACATCGCCGACAACCGGGCCGGCAAAACCTTTCTGATGGCATTCTTCGCATGGCTCGCATGGCTCGCCGGACGGATGGTCCTATGTAACTGTGAACGAGATCCAACACGGCCGGGCGGTTATGATTGCATCCTCAATTTCGACCACTATCACTATCATCCACGGGATCTATTCCGGACCCGATTGTTCAACACTTACATAATGACGGATCAAGCGGAACAATTCTTCGATGCACGACTTTCCCAGAAAGAGGAAATCCGGCGTATCGGATATTGGGAAAAACAAGTAATGAAAAATAACTGTGAATTCCATTTCGACACGACACGCCACAAAGACATCGAGTTTCGCATCCGCTTCAATCCTACGTTCCTAATCCGGACCGAGAGGATCCCGAAGGATCCCGAGACTCCATTGAAAGCGATTCGGATCCTCACACAATCGCGCTATGCGAAACCAAATGAATATGTGGAGGGCTATTTCATCGATCCACTCACATTCAAAGGCATCTACAATCATCTGGCAGGGATCCATCGACAAGAGGTCATCGCATAATGGCCACATGGTTTCCGGCGTCACTGGCGGCGGAATTCGTGCTTCTGACGCTCGTCTTTTTTCTATGGGGCGGCCGGTTGCCATCACGAATGCTCGCCGTTGGCGCTGTCGCGATCCAGATCCCCTTATGGCTCGGAAAACAGATATTTTGGAATCTGGATACTGGCGGAACGATTGGCTTCTTCTACCCATCAGGCATCGTGACGACGGTCCCATTCATCTTCGTTCTTTTCACCTATGTCGCGATGGTGAATATCTTTGAAATGTTCGGCCGTGACATCTTCGGTAGGAAAATCAAACAATGAGTCTGCCGAAGAATAATAACAACGATCCGGGCGAGGATTCACGCAAGCTATGGCCGTTCTTCTTCATCATCCCAATCCTCGGATTCTCCTTCTTGCCGATAACGGGATCCACAGCGGATTGCACGACGAACGGATTATGTTACAAGAACCCCTCATTTTGGACATTGCCAGTAAGCACGTTCGCAAATAACGGCATCTGCACGATTAACGCCGCATATGTACAAGCCGATAATAATTTCTTCCTTACGATTAACACGCCCCCATCGCCTCCGGTCAGTAATAATGCCCAGATCTCCGAATATGTGTTCTACGATTTCGATGTACATGTCACGGCGGCCGGAACTACCGGCAAGATCAGCATATACGACAGCATATTCGGTCTCGGATTCCCACTCAGTCGTGAAATGATTGTGGCCGGTGTCGGTCTCGGATCCGAGAGTGGAGCCTTACAATTGGGACAAAATCTGATCCTTGGACCGGGAACGAGCGACACCTTCGACTTACAGATTCAGAGAACAGCCGGTCTCGGAAGCGTCTGTCTAGATGATTGGGAAGGATCCGCCTATGTCCTCGCCATTGGCGGAACTCCGGCATAAAAAAAGGGCAAAGAAACGGGATTCATCGGCGCAATCAACCTACCAATACCACCACCAAAGCAACCAAGCCATTGAGATTCACCTCCGTTTGCGGAATGGATACCAAACGCGCGGATCGCGTCGTGCATCCTCGCGCCAAGCAAAGAGATAGAGGCCGGCGAGCAGGACCCCGAATGGGATCCATGATTGGAATGCGAAGCATAGATAGACTACTAACCAAGCGACCGGCCACATTAGGAGGGCGACCGGAATAGGATGCACATGGGCCCTTTCGCGTACCATCTATTTAGGATGTTCGGTTACAGAACGCTTATCTTCCGGGGACCCCTCTGTTTCCATTGGAGATAAAATATGTGGTCTTTCAAGTCGAAGCCTAAATTGAGATGGGTATCGGCGCAAGTCACGGATTATTATGAGGGAGCAGATGAAAGAGCAGGAATCCCCGATATTGAACCCGGCGATAGCGTGATTCTCCAGTCAGACGGAACGTGGTATCGCATATGAGCGAACCCGAGCAACAAAGACAATTCCGACTGTCAATGAAACGACGATTGCCCCGATTCATCCGTCACATCCCCGAATATGAGGCGTTCGGCGATTGGTGTGATCGTTGCCGCATGTGGACGACTCAACCCGAGAAGCATCGTCACGAGGATCCTCTCTATTGACAGATTGCCTACATGATCGCCGGATGGGCGATTCGGATAAGGAATGGTGTCTCGATTGTGGCCAGATCCTCGTTACCTTCACCGAGGAATATCCAGAGGGATTCTTCGATTGAGCGCGGATCCCGTCAATTGTCCGAATTGCCATCATCCAGTCGATGACCATATCGCCGTCATCATGTGTAACCTCATCGGTTGCACTTGCGAATCGGATGCGCTTGACGACATCGAGGTTTCATATGAAGATCTCCGCGACAAAACGGAGGTCAGAGAATCGGGGATCCGACGGCCCCGGAAACCTTAAATCGGATGTGGCGCTATTGACATCACCATGTCAGAATCGCCGGAGGCGCCGGAGATCGAGACCGATTATATTCATCTCGCCGAATGCGGCGTGAAAACCGAGAGCCCTTTTGAAACGCGACAGATGACGAGGCGGCGGAAAGTAGTACAGGTTATCAAGCATTGAAACGGCGGAGCTTCGAAATCTCATATCACGGCCAAACCTTTTCGGCAATACGGAGGCGAGCCAAAAAACGAGGTGTCTCACTCCAAATGATGCTGAGGCTCGTCGTCATTCCCGAATGGTTGGAGAAGCAAAAATGAGCATCGAAGCCATCCGATGCCCGGGATGTAAGGATCCTCAGACGGGATGCCTTAACCTCGTGAATGTCGCCGAATTGGAAGCGCATTATCGCTCAAATCATAAGGATGGCATCGTAAAAGGAGCAACTACTATCACGAGCGCGAATCCGAACGCCGATTTTAGGCCCTCCACGCAACACGGCGCTTATCCGCCGCCGGGTCCGTCACACGCATATCCCAGCGCATATCCGCCACGGCCGCATGCATTCGATAGCCCGATCTGGGGCCCCTTCCTCCGGCGATATTTCCCACACATTCTGTTTGGGGCATTCTCTATAGGCGTGATCGTTGGCATCCTTCTATGGTAATTGAACTACCTGCTCATTCCGACGGTTCGCCGCATTGCTATCATGCGGTCAAAGCCACGGCCCGTAACGGGTCTCATCGATTCGTGGAATCGCCCCTCGTCTGTTGTAAATGCTTCGACTTTCTGAAAGGCAATTCGGATTCGAAAGTTCGACATGGCGGCAAACTGACGATCCCTTTCGAGGGTCCACGATGATATTGGATCCCGTGGAGGGCCTCGCACTTGGCCTTCTATCCATCATTTTCATCGGTTGTATCCTTTGGGTCGCTATCAAACTTCACAAAGCATTGCGCACGATGGGCGAGATCCTCGCGTCTCAATCACAACCTCCGCCGCCAGAACACCCGGGTGATGGCGAATTTCATGATTGGAATAAGGGCGACGAAGGGCGCGATCCCAAATGACCGATTGGAACTTCCTTTTCAACCGTTACATAAAACGCATTCGCATTGAAAAAGGCTTCAGATTCAAATGGTTTCCGGCGCCGATCCGCGAGCCATTTCTTGAACCAACGATCCTCACCAAAGGTGATATAATGATTGATGTAGGCGCCAACGTTGGCGGCTGGACGATTCCGGCATCAGCATTCTATCAACGCGTTGATGCATTCGAACCAAACCCGGAGATTCGGGCGGTTCTCAATCAGAACATCAAAAGGAATAAGATCGACAACGTGAATGTGGAACCCGTCGCGTTGGGTGACGACTGGCAAGATGGACGCGCGTTGTACATTTATTCAATATCGTCGCGCGCTCACGGATCAGATAGTTTTCTAAAAGGACACATGGGCTATTCTTCGACTGGTCGAACCATTCGAGTACCAGTTAGGCCTCTCGATTATTACAACTATCGCGGAATATCGTTGATGAAGGTAGATACAGAGGGATGGGAGATCCCCGTCCTCAGAGGCGCCAAACACAACATCGCCAAACATCGCCCCACTCTTGTCATCGAAACGCATCTACCAAATGATGATGAACGCATCATAGGGATGCATCCAGAATATGCATTCGAGAGCATCGAACAGAATGGCCAGATCTGGCTCGTGGGTCGGTATCCACGATGAACACGCGTTATGAAAAGGTCCAGTTGATTATCAAAGAGATTCTGAAAAACGTGATGTCGCATGATGATTGGGATATTATGGATGTTTGGCTCGCCTATCGGATTCTTGCAATTCGAGCAAACGCTTACGGATGGCCTAACGGATTTCATCATCGAGGCAAAGAACCGAAAACCACTTAAGACAGAACGGCCATAGAGCAGGCATCCATGCCAACGGCGAGTATGTTCGATGACCCGGCACGCGAGCGCGGACGATTGGGCTCTAAGGTCGCCGGCATGGGCGACGATACGGGTAAGCCAACTGAGCGCGTGGCAAACCCGTGTTTGGTGACAGACGCGGCAGAGCCCAACGCCATTCTAAGAACGAGGGATGAAGATACGCGGGCGTTAGAGGACCGGATCCAAGCGGAGAGGCCTCGCTATAGCACAAGACCCGTTTTGGCAAAGCCGGAAATGTCTGTTTTGTCACGATCTGACCTCGTTCTCGTAATCATGCCGGACCGGAAGATGTGCGCCTCATGTCCGCGAGGATCCAAACTCCAATTCGGTTATGGTCGCTGGCTCAAATGGAGGCGATGCCGCCGACATCTGACGAATGGGGAAAAGACTGTTCTCATTCTGAAGCTGATGGAAGCGGAGGCGGGGGGGCTCACCGATTGAGTGATGATCCGGCTGTTTTTCGTGAAGCAATGAATGAATTTTTAGAGGTCGTGGTCGCGAAAGCTACACGACGAGCGAAAGAGAAAGGGCGACCGATGGATCCGTGGAACGAATATGAGCCCGAATTCATCAGGGGACGCCTAATCGAAGAAATAGGGGAATTCCTCGCACGATTCACGACGTTCGACGATGAAAACAATAATGGTATTGCCCAATGGCAACAAGAACATGATGAGCTTTTCGACATCGTAGCTTTGGCATGTTCGCTTTGGAAGGTTCATCGATGAAAGAGCATGGCGGCGATTGTCTCCACGGAGCCGGGGACCTCCATCCCATTAACGATGGAATGTTCGCATGTGAATGCGGCGACGTTGTCAAATGAGTCCTCCGCGAATCTGTCCTTACCCAGATTGTGATGGCCAGATAGTCGGCGGGGACCCCACAGCGATCGAGCCCGAGGATCGATGCAATAAATGCGGTCGCAAACCCTCTAACACCGATTGGCATCCGAGGATATCGGCATGAGCTTTCCACGCAAGAATGGCGATCGGTTCACCGGCAACATGGATGATGAAATGATTCTTTATGAGGGAACATTCTATCTATTCGACGAGGCGAGAGATCTTGAGAAAGTCAGAAGAAGCCCAACACATAGCAAAGATAAAGGCGAGTAGGAAGCCACGCTCTAAGCATTCGCCCGAATGGACGAATCTTAAGAAAGTGAAGAATAAAGCGAAAGAGAGTAAGGCCTCGCCGGTCCCATTGAATCAGATGACATTGGATGATAAGACAGAGGCATGAGCATTCATGGAAGGATATTATTGCGAAGATTGCGATAATATCATGGGCATCGTCGAATGGATGAAACATGATCCGAAACATGTTGGAAGGCATATCATTTGGGTATTTCTAAGCCGTCGCCATATCGAGACGGAAATGGAACCGGCGGAAGTACAAGAGGTTTTAGACGCACAAGAAACAGAAGATGCCACGAAGGTATCTAATGCCCAATCCAAAGAATAGCGCTCGGTACACGTTCAAAAGGGCGTGGTCATGGCCGGCGGAGGTTGAAGGGAAGATTCTTTCCCTCATCGAGGGCCAGAGTCTCCATGTCTGTTGCGGCGATTCCAAATTGGGGTCAGTCAGAATCGACATCGATAAGAGCGCGGACATCCGAGCATCAATGTTCTTTCTACCCATCCGCCGCGCCGCCTTCGATACGGTCCTATGCGATCCGCCGTGGGAAATACCGTATCATGTTCGAGGGCGATTACTCCGTGAACTCCGTGATTGTCTCAAGCCGAACGGGCGGCTAATCTTCAATTGCTTCTGGTTCCCTAGGACCCGGGGTCTGAGCGTGGATCACGAGATATGGGTCGGGGTCCCTCACAACCTTTGGAGGAATGCGAGCCTGCTCATCACAGCCCGGCGAAGCGCGCTATCTTAAAGAGTGACTAACGGCCATAGAGGATCCATGCCAGATGAACCGGACCTCGAAATCATGTCGGTCCAGCAATCACTTGACATCATCGCGACAGGCTTTCCTAACCTCTTACACATCCTCGGAAGGATCCTCGAAGAATTGAAGGATCTGACGGCGGCAGTCGAAGCGCTGAATCAAACGGCGATTGGAACGTTCCCAGAGAAGGGGAAATGATGCCTCTCGAACTTTCGACGGTTTATGAATGTCCTCGATGCGGAGGCTTCTTTGAAGCATTCACATTCGCGAAGATGCTTGGATGTCCCTATTGCGGGGCCCGGTACACGGTGACGCCGGACAAGGGACAGAAACAGACGGAGAACGTCTTTAAAGTCGCGGCGGTCTCAAAGAGGATCCAGAAATGAAAGGTACTGGTTGGGGATGGAGTAGTTCAAATACTCAAGCGCGCTTCAATAAGGCGAGGAAAAATTACGTTTGCGACCGATGCAAGCAACCAATTCCGAAAGGAACCTATTATGAGGCGGTACGGTCCGCATTCGCTTACAATCCAGTGACGTATCACTATCACTATGGCCAATCTGAATGCGAAAAGG
>Ga0137377_10003450_pt1 | contig 12253 bp, 6 predicted proteins | sample SagtaG_22_FD_104815 | JGI IMG/M metagenome (GOLD analysis project Ga0137377, IMG submission 104815) | Vadose zone soil microbial communities from Sagehorn Ranch, Mendocino, California, USA - Sage2_L_40_16 metaG | ecosystem: Environmental > Terrestrial > Soil > Vadose zone | place: USA... | reverse complement strand
CTTGAGAAACGGCTAGCTCAACGGAAGTTCTTGACTAGCGGGCTTGGTCCGTAGGGGTAACCCTACCGCCCATGCAGCAGCGTTACCGGCTAAGAAAGAGGGAAATTCTGGTGACGAGCCGGGAAAGTACCGAAAGTACGGACGAGTGCCCCCCTAGCTTGTCCCACTACCTGCCACGCCGAAGCAGATGGCGTCACGCCTATGCCGATCTCGCAATCGCGAAGGGGCATGTTACCCGTGACATTACACGGTGGCTCGAAATCGAGCAACAGTTTTCGCCATTTCTGCTAAAAATGGCACCCTGCGGGGTAAGCAACCAGGAGCCGCTGCAGCGGCCTTTCTTTCCTCCCACGCCTGAAGGCAGTGGGAGGAAAGAAAGGAACATCATGAAGCTTCGCTACTACCATACATAAGATAAGGAGGATGCTACCATGGCAGAGTTATGGCAAATGTCAGGTTTAGACCTGGGAGAGGCTATCGCGGCCAAAGAGGTCAGTGCCACAGAGGTGCTGGATGCCATCCTGGCTCGCATCGAGGAGGTCAATCCCAGGGTCAATGCGCTAGTCACGCTGGCTGTTGAAACGGCACGGAACGAGGCAAAAGCGGCTGATGAGCAACTGGCGGCAGGACAAGCCAGAGGTCCACTCTTTGGCGTACCCGTCTCTATTAAAGACCTTATCGAGACCAAAGGATTGCGGACGACGTTTGGCTCCCTTCATCGCCAAAATTTCGTGCCTGACCAGGACGCGGCCCTGGTCGAACGACTGCGTGCAGCAGCTTGCCCTATTTCAGGTAAAACCAACACGCCGGAGTATGGTTTAAAGTTCGCAACCGATAACCAGGTCTTTGGCGTGACACGCAATCCCTGGAACCTGGAACGTACCCCTGGCGGCTCATCCGGTGGAGCGGCAGCCCAGGTAGCGGCGGGGATGGGTCCTCTTGCCGTGGGAAACGATGGTGGTGGCTCTATTCGTGTTCCCGCGGCCTGTTGTGGTGTGTATGGCATCAAGCCCCAATTTGGGCGTATTCCTTCCTGGCCACGCCATAATGCGTGGTATATCCTGAACCACGAAGGCCCCATTACTCGAACGGTACGAGATGCCGCGGCCATGCTGGACATCATGGCAGGGCCAGACGCACGGGATTGGAAATCTTTACCCGATCAGGGTATTAACTTCCTTAATGCCTGTGATGGGGATATCAAAGGTCTCCGTGTGGCCTGGAGTCCAACGCCTGGTTACGGTAAGGTTGATCCCGAAGTGCTAGCGCTCTGCCAGGCTGCGGCGCACGCCTTTGCGGACATGGGCTGTGAGGTTGAAGAGGTGAGCCCTGGCATCCCCAACCCTGACCAGGTTTTCCTGGGAATAATTGTTCCCCGCTTACTGGTTCAGTTTGAGCAGGAGCTGCCTGAGAACTTCTCTGAGCAGATGGACCCGGCCGCCGTAGCCTTTTTACCTTTAGCTATGTCAATGTCCGCTCGTGATGCGATCAGCGCTATTTATGGCAACTATGCTCTATGGGATGTGCTCGTTCCATTTTTCCAGAAATATGACCTGTTCCTGACGCCGACGCTGGCTACCGCGGCCTATGGCCTGGGAATTTTCGGTCCAAATGTGGTGGCAGGCCAACCTGTTGCCAGTGCGCTTGAACCGTTCTTCACCTTCCCCTTTAATTTGACGGGTCAACCAGCGGCAAGCGTTCCCGTTGGTTTTACACACGATGGCTTACCAGTGGGTTTGCAGATCGTTGGTCGCCCCTTCGAGGAGGCGACGGTCCTGAGAGCCTCAGCCCGTTTCGAGGAGGCGAGGCCCTGGACTGATCGTTGGCCAAATTTGTAGAGTGAGGTTCAGCAATGTGCGTGAGCTATCCCGCTCGCGCACATTGCTCACCGCCCTTTATTTCTTATCTGCTGGTATATCCAGGCATCCAGCATACCACGCAGGGCACCGATCACGCACAGGACACCAGCAATAATCAGCAAAGCGAGCCATGTTTTGCTTAAACTGCTAAGGGAAAAGAGCAATGCCCAGATTACCAGGAGCAAGAACGCGCCCGCGAACATCACTATGCCCGCCATAGCACTGCTGCGCAGTAAGCTGGGAAGCTTCGTACTCGCGAAAAGCCGCACTGACATTACGGCCCCGGGCGTGGGTATCCCAATGAATACAACTAGCAATACCCCTAACATATTGAACAAAAGCGGAGTGCTGGCCGTATGTACAAAAAGGGCTGGCAAGGCAAAAATCAGAATAATCGTCAGTGGCAGCAGTCCGGTGAATGCACCCACAACGACCGGTCGCCAGAGGACTGGCGAAACCTCGATTTGTTCTCTGGCTGCATCAACGCGAGCAAGTTGACGCAGGGCATACAGGTTGCTCGCCAGTAGCAGCACGTACGCTATCAGAGGATACCCGCCCCTGGCTGCACCTCCAAAGTTGATAAAAAAACCGGCGGCCACCGGTGCGATGAGCGCTACAATGAGACAACGATAGACAAATCCCCGCATATTACGCTTACGCGTTACACCCGTAAAGCCAATGGCAGCCAGCACCAGGAAATTGATGCTACTGCCTAAGAGTACGCCCAGGGGTGCAATTACTTCAGTTCCTTGTTTGCTCGTCAATAGAACAAAGACAAAAAATTGTAAGAGCAGCGTAACCAATAGCGTACCATAAAAGAATAATCGCTGGCCCTCGCGATATGTTTGCACATCTGGGCCTGTCGTTCGACCATTAGGAGATTTTTTATCTTGCTCGTTATCCAGTAAGGCCGCACCTGCGATTCCTATTGGTAGTACACCTACAGGGCTCTGTGCCTGAGCCTGGGCCTGAGAGGGCCATTGCCATTGTCCCGGTGGACGCTGCCAGGGTGCTACTCCAGGAGGTGTAGGGCTGACCGGCTGTGTTGGCGGAAATGAACTGCCAGTACTCGGAGCGGGTACGGTTGCCTCATAGGGTACGCCCCACGGTCGCTCAGATATCGTCAGGTCGCTGTTATTGCCATCTCCTGTGAGACGCAAAGCGGAACCCGTCGAGGAGGCAACCGCCGCTCTGAAATCAGCCGCCAGCATGGTAGCGGTTTGATAGCGATCGGCGGGATTCCTGGCGAGGGCTTTCATGATCACCGCTTCTATACCAGGCGAGAGATCGGGCTGGATATTTCTGATGGAAGGCAGCGGGTCGCTCAACTTCTTTGCTATGATCGCAAAAGGAGTTGATCCCGCGTAGGGAACAGTGTTGGTGAGCAGCTCGAAGAGAATAGTGCCAAGTGAGTATATATCTGACCGAAAGTCTATCTCATTTGTGCTGATCTGTTCAGGTGAAGCATATTCTGCGGTGCCCAGGAAGCTGCCTACGCTGGTCAAGGTGGGCATGGCTTTCAAACGCACAATACCAAAATCGCTGAGCAGCAGTCGCCCATCCAGGTGGAAGAGTAGATTGCCGGGCTTGATATCGCGATGCACTATGCCAAGACCGTGAGCATAACTGAGGGCATCGGCTACCTGGGTGATATAGCTGGCAACTAATTTGAGGTCAAAATGCGAACCGCTGCGTTTCATCTCGTCTATGCGCTCACGCAGCGTCCCGCCGCGAATATATGGCATAACCAGGTAAGCTAATTGCAGTCCATCTACCATGCCCTCGTCATATTCGTAGATGGGCAAAATATTTTTATGCTCCAGCTTTGCCACGGTGTCAGCCTCACGGCGGAAGCGCTCCAGGAAGACACGCTGTTGATCGAGCTCTACAGCGTTAGAAGGGATAAGCACTTTCACCGCGACAGTACGCACGGGGCGGGATTGCTGGGCAAGGAAAACGGCTCCCATACCACCACGACCAATTATGTGCTCAAGAGTGCATGTGCCGAGGGTAATACCGATCAGTTCTTTTCCATCCATATATTTAATCCATCGTACTTTTTTAGACTATAGAAAAGTTCGTCATAGCTTAGTTCCATAAGTCTCCCTGGGCTACCTCTTTGACGACTCGCTTCTTTTGTACTGACCGTTTCTCTGGCGACGGTTTCTTCGCCGGAGAGGTATTCGTTGTACCCTCATTATTAGACGTAATGAGCTGGGCATCTACAAATTTATTTCCTACCACCTCCACCATGGCTTCAAAAATTGAGGTGCGATGCACGCGCACCTCAGGCCAGAGGCCGAACATTGCTTCCAGGGCTGCATCTTCACAATCAGCCAGCGTTGGCCAACGGATTCTGCTTTCACGCAGGACATCGGCCAGCGGCAGCTTACCAACACTCCCAATCCATTCTACGAACGAGGTTCGCAGTTGTTCCATCCAATTCACCTGGTAGAGCCCTATACCCGGGACAAAAGCTACCCTTTGTCCTGTACCACGAATAGCATACTCCGCTGCCAGCGCAAGCTCTGAACGACGATAGCAGTGTAAGAGTTCATAGCAGGCACGTTCAGGCAACAGGTCCTCGCGCTCCACTCGCTTCTGCACCTCAGCCACGCTGATCGATGCCAGGCGCGCAGCAAAATCATCGTAGCGGCTCCTCAACAGGCCTAAAAGTTCGGTAGCTGACAGCTGTCCATCATACCAGACTATAGGAAAGTTTGCAGCGATGCTGGCAAAGGGCTCCTTTGCTTCGACAGGAATAGCTAACACGATGTCTTCACGTCCCTGCAATTGTTGGAGTTTCTGTATCTTCCGCTCGCGATAGGCAGGCGTCCAGAAGCCAAGAATTTCAACATAAATACGCCTATTGGCACGTATGAGCACAAAGTCGGGTATGAAGATGCCATGATCGAGCAATAATGGCTCTGGCTCACGTATGAGATGCCAACCGTCAACGGCCTGGCTGTTCTCTAAGGAAGTGAAAGCTTCCGCGAAGGACTGTTCAATGCTGCTATCGAAGACCGTCGATGGAGCAGGTGACTGGACAAGCGGCGAAGCCCTTTCCTGTGCCGGGTCAGTCTCTGTTATTGCGGGCAGCAACGTGAGTACGTTATTATCCATGGCAAAGCAGTAGGAACGCTGTGAAAAGTGGACGCTCGCTTCTGCCTCTACAATAGCGCTGGACAGGAGTTTGGTACCCGCCACTGCATATTTCTGCTTGTGGCGTCCAGGTGTATCTTTTGTGTGTTGTCGTTGAGAGACGCCGTAGCCTAGCAACATACGACAAAGCCTGGCTAAGCGCATACCATACTGCTGTGGCGCACCCGTCATCTCCTGCGGACCATAGAGCGTGAGGTGCAGGAGAGGGTTTGTGTTAAATACGGAGCTTTCATAGGCCAGGTCGTAATAGACACCGAGCAAACGGGCCAGGTAGCAGAGGCGTTTGATGACCGCGCCGACACCGGTTCCCGTTGGTTGAGGTGCAGCAGATTGAGCCTCTCTATCTCGTACATTTTCAAAGGCCTGGCAGTCAATGACGAAGTGCACACTCGAAGCATTGAACAATGCCGCCTCAAAGGCCCATTGGTTGTAGAGGGTTGCCACGTCCTGGGCGCCGGGAGGCTGAGTGGCCTCACGCACAAGTATCTCCTCCTCGTCGCTATCCAGCACGAGTAGATACTCCAGGTTGGGAACGCTGAGCCGGTAGGTTGCGGCAAACGCCTGTAAGGCTTCGGTGCGTATCGCCGTATCCAGGAAACCCTGATAATGCTCGTTGACGTATTTGAAAAGCGCCAGCCGCAGGTGTACGGGGGAAGTTATTCCAGCTTCATCAAGGCAGGAGTGGGCCTCGCTCTCTATCCGCTCTAGTACTTCCGACCAGTTGCCTTGTCGCCAATGGTACCAGGCACTCAACGTGCTGACAAGGCAATGCGCAAAACGATAATCTCCTATGCAAGCGCGAGCATCATCCATGGAGAACTGCCGCCGGGGCTGACCAATCAGCTGCTCATAGTAGGCAATCAGCCCTTCTATCTCCGTTCGCAGTTCGCCCGGGCGAAGAAAGTGCAGGCCGACATAGAGTTCGCTGCCGCGCCGTTGTACCTGTTTTTTGACGTCTTGCAAACTAAAACGCACCTGGTTCCTCCTGATGTATATTTCCAGCAGACCTATTATACAGGAAAAAGGAAGCATTTCATAGGAAAAAAGTCTTATAAACTTGAACACCTGTCTAAAATTTGGTATGGTAATGATGGGATGGAAGTCTACCTGGGTAAAGGGAAAAAATTATGAGTACAAACCCATCACGCCTTGGAAAATACGAGTTGCGCAAACTGCTGGGACGTGGAAGTACAGGTGAGGTTTGGAAAGGATTTGATCTACAATCCCGGAGCGATGTCGCCGTAAAATTGCTCCATCCCGACCTGCTGCAAACCGATCCCAATTTCATGACCACCTTCATGAAAGAATGGCAATCTATCTCTTCCCTCCATCATCCCAACATTGTGCAGGTGCACGAGGTCAATATCTCACGTCCATCAACGTCTAGCGGTACCACTCCCTACATCGTGATGGATTACATAGAAGGACAAACCCTGGCCGATTATATCCAGCATACCTCGCGGGTAGGAAATTTTCCGCCCGTCTCCGCTCTTGTTTACCTTTTTACCAGCCTGGGGCAGGCCATTGATCATGCCCACGAGCAAGGCATCTTGCATGGTAACATCAGACCGACGAATATTTTGCTCGATAGCGCCAATACGAGGCATATGTCAAGCGGGGAACCACTGCTTACCGATTTTGGGGGCACGAACTTGCCAGGAAACAGAACCACCAGTTCGCCCTCCTATCTTTCCCCGGAACAGGTCAAAGGGGATAGTGCCGAGCCAGGCAGTGATATTTATGCGCTTGGGGTTATCCTCTATGAAATGTGTACAGGGGTGCTGCCATTCCATGACGAGAGCCACGTAGCTATCATGATGCACCATATCAATACGCTGCCTACACCGCCGGGGCTCATTAACCCAAATCTTCCCCCTGCACTCTCTGAAGTGATCCTGCGTGCTATGGCAAAAGACCTCCATACCCGCTTTGCCACGGCCTCCGCAATGGCCGCGGCCATTGCGGAGGCCTGCTCAGTAGAACCTCACCTGGAGTTGAATAAAACACCTGCCGGGGAAGTGCATTACTATCCGACAAGCGGGCCATTGCATTCCCCTTTGACACATATACAGCCCGCCGGCAATATGACAACAATTCTTGGCGTTTCAGAGCCAGTGCGACATATCTCTTCTCAGCACGCGGCGCCAGCAGGGCCGCATACACCCGTCACACGATTTGCGGGAGAGATGGTATCTTCGCGTACCTCCGGGCGACTGCCAGGGATGCCCCTACAATCGGATGAGAGTACAGTACATCGACCGCCTGTATCACAATTACAAACACAGACATCTGGCAAGTTAGCCGTGCCATCAATGATGCTACCTGCTCCTCCCAGTACGTCACCTGTTCTTACAGGTGATAGCCTGAAGTTTCGTTCCAATAATGTCTTATCACCAATGGTGATGCTTGTCGCCCTGCTTCTATTGCTGTTAGTAGTGGGTTCGCTTGCGGCGAGTTCATTGCTGCGCTCTCCTGGTCAACAAACAACGCTGCCCTCATCCAGTTCTATCGTAGGACATGCTTTCTTCCAGGATGATGCCCTGGGGCACGATGATATACTACGCATTGAGATGCAAAACATGCCGGCGGCTCCTCAAGGAGAACGCTATTATGCCTGGTTCCAGAATACGGCTGGCCACGCTGTTCCGCTAGGGCCGCTGACTGTACAAAACGGCACAACCAGTCTGCTCTACGCGGGAGACTCCAATCACACCAACCTTCTCGCGACCATCGAGGGAGTCCTGGTGACGCTGGAGAACGATGGAAAGACTACACCACTTGCTCCTTCAACTCATAAGGTATACCAGGCCAGTTTCGCTGCCGCTTCCCTTCAATATATCAAGCATATCCTGTACATACAGCCGGGCTTTCCCATAGAAACAAGTCCCATTGCAGGTCTCTTCGAGACGGTGAGTGGCATTAATGATAAGGCAGGTAGCATTGTGGATAGTTTGCAAGGAGGGAGAGATGTTGCTCTCGCTCTACGGCAAGCAACTCGTATCATTGAAATGATTGATGGCTCCCAATACGCCAGGAGCAGCGGGGACCTGCCTCCATCTCTCCCAGATATGCTAGCTCTTCCTGTTGGCCTCATCTCCTCGCCAACGCAGCCAGGCTACATCGCTACTCTGGCAGGGCAGGTAGACAAGGTAAGGCAGACGGCAGGCGATAATACCCAACTTCGCCAACACGCCCAGAACGTGAGCTATGCGCTGGCCGACTTAAGTGACTGGATACAAAGAATGCGCAGCTACGATGTACAAATCCTTAAGGCTACGAACCTGAGCGATCCGGCTATCATCAGCGCGGCCCTGCAACTGAAGCAGTTGGCGCAAGATGCCTATACAGGCCACACTATTCCACCAAACCAGGGGCCTCTCCCGATTCTCGGTTCAGCCGGCGCTTATCAAGCGTATGTTGAATGCCAGTATTTGGCTACGCTTGATATAAAGAAAGTTCCCTAAAGAGCGTCGTATGTGTATTTAGCCTTGACAATTTGTGTGTTGTTAATTATCATTATTTCGTACAAGTTTTATATCCTTGTTGATTCATGCCGTGTTGCTGTACAATCTGAAACGCGGGTACAGCAGAGTTGATATGTAGAGGTGGAGGCAATTAGCATGAGCACCTGCTTACGGAACTTAGGGAAATACAAGCTGCAGGAATGTATTGGGAGAGTTGGGAGGGTTGAAACCTGGAAGGCCGTTGACCCCCCATTCAAGCGTTATGTAACGATATTCCACGACGACCAGGAGCAGCAAAACGACCCCCATTTTATTTCTCGTTTTGAGCGCGAAGCGAAAGTAATCAGAACATTACGCCACCCAAACATTGTGTCGATTTGTGATGTTCACACCGCTCGTCCTCCAGAGTCAGAGAGCACTATCGGCTACCTGGTTATGGACTTTATTGAAGGAGTAACCCTGGCTGATTATATGCGCAATATAGCTCGCACAGGACATTCCCCGTCTCCTGGCGATATTGTTCACCTTTTTAAGGCTGTCAGCAGCGCGATTGACTATGCCCATCAGAAAGGTGTAGTTCACGGCGACATCAAACCCGCCAATATCCTGCTGAATAAATGGTCGCTCACGTCGATAGGCGAACCTATGCTCACCGGCTTCGGTACTGCCAAACTACTGGGAACATCTACCGGCGTGCTACGTCTTTGGGGACTTGATACCCCACTTTATCTTTCTCCAGAACAATGCCAGGGCCAGATGGACAATGAGCAGGGTGATATCTACGCCCTGGGTGTTATCCTCTACGAAATGTGTACCGGCACACTTCCCTTCCAGGGTGATAGTCCTTCTGAGATCATGATACAGCACATCAATGCTGTACCAAAACCACCTATCCTCATCGATCCTGATATTTCACCTGCTTTGTCGGCCATTATCCTCCATAGCCTTGAGAAAAATCCTAAGATGCGCTTTCCCAATGCTACTGCCATGGCTACAGCGCTGCAAGAGGTACTTGGACCAAAGGACAAAGGCTTATCTATGGGGAGCCGCAAAGGGCCTGGTACCAGCATACCTCAAACGCCAGGCATTGGCCCCGACAACATGACAAACAGCATAAAGAAAGCAACTCATCTAAACTCGACAAAGCCTATATCACACAGACTGGTACCCCACACACCCTCTACACCCCCGGCGCTTCCAGCATCTCCTAAAATCGTTGTCCAGCCTCCTCGGCAGACTTCCACCAGCTATGGAATGGCGATCTCATCCCAACTCGCTGCCAGTACCTCTTCTAAGAACTGGAACCCTGAAAGTTCCCCAGAAACTGAGAGGCTGCTAAGATGCGCAGTCCAGAGCCAGCCCGCAGTAACATTGACACAATTACCCCTGACACCTCCTCCTGCACCGATACCTGCTAAGCCCACTTATTCGCCGCCTTCTTCAATATCAACAGGCAGGAAAGTCGCAAACAATAGCAACCTGCTAACGCGAAAGTTGCATGTCACGATGATTGCTGCGCTTATCAGCGCGTTCGCGTTCTCCATGCTGGGTACTTATTTCGTACTTACACGGCAGCAGGAGAATGCAGCCTCTGTCCCGCTAGTTGGGCATGTCTACTTTATCAGTAGCGGGCGGGCGAACATAAACAACAGCCAGGGTATCAATGACGAGGTACAGGTTGATCTACAAAATATCCCTGCTCCAGGCGCAGGTAAAAGCTATTATGCCTGGCTGTTAGGTGATGTAAACCAGCCTGAGATGCCGTGGGTCTTGCTGGGCAAAGTAAGCGAGAACCAGGGGAACATTTCATTTCTTTATCCTGGAGACAAACTGCATACAAACCTCCTGGCAGATAACAGCCGTTTTCTCATAAGCGAGGAGGATGCTCATCAAACGCAAAATAACCCATTTCTTGATTTGAGTACCTGGCGTTACTATGCTGTGCTGCCGCAGAGTCCTTCCTCCAGGGATACGAATCACTTTAGCATGCTTGATCACCTGCGCCATCTACTCGTGCAGGCGCCAGAACTCGACGCGCTTGGGTTACCCGGGGGAATGAGTATATGGCTGCTGAGAAACACGGAAGAGGTTTTGAAGTGGTCTGTGGAGGCAAAAGATCGTTCCCAGAACATTGACGCGGTGCGCAGCCTGCTCACGGACATTCTGTACTATCTCGATGGAGAGTGCGCTTTAATAGAGCAAGGTGTACCAGCAGGCATGCCCATGACGGTCTTAGATGATACTACCGCCCACACTGCTCAATTTGCTTTGCTCAAACCCTGTATGCAGGAACAACTGGAGCAGGCGAATGCTTTGAAGCAAGTTTCCCATGCTATCCCACAGGACTATCTAGATCATATCCTGTTTCACCTGGTAGGAATGCTGGGATCCCCTGGTGCAACGCAAGCTACTCATACGTTAGCTACTCAAATTAATACAGCTATCAATAATGTACGGAGGTGGCTAAGCCAGCTTCATCGCGATGCAGTACAGCTTGCACATATGACCGATGGGCAACTGGAGCAAGCTGTTCCTATCCTCGATGATATGACGCTCCAGGCAAGATTTGCATATGCCGGTCGGGTGGACCCATTTACAGGTAATACAGAGGAAGGTGTGACGTGGATATACACCAGTATTCAGCGCCTGGCTACTTTCGACGTGACTCTGTATAGAGGATAGAGGGAGGCCAGGGTGCCCGCAAGTTTACAAAGGTAGGTTTCTCATGAATAGAGGTGTTCCGTCCAGTAGTGGTGCGTCTTGGCAACCACCGTGACGACGTTCTTGATCTCCTTTTCCAGGCGGAAGTTCGGCCCGGCGGGCAGAAACAGCACGCTCCCCTCACGCCGCACACAGACATTTTCCACCACAATGGCACGCAGCAACCAGAGCGCCATCTCCTCGTTTTCACACTGCAAGCCAACCCACCCCGGACTCTCACTGGGCACCGTAGACAGCCCAGTGACCAGTTGGAACCCCCGCTCGATCTCAGCGACTACGCGCTCGTAAGCATCCTGAGCCGCTTTCACCTCATCTGGAGTGACGGGTTCCAACAAGGTAGCGCGGTGGGAAGGACCTCCGGCCAGCGCCAGGTCGCAGAAACCGGTCCACATCTGGTCCCAGGCCACCTGCCCGTCGTCCGTGTAGTGCATAGGAGCTGATCCCATCGGAGCAGCGCTCACGACCTTCCCATCTCGATAGCGTGGTGGAAGAAGGTCTTGCGTTATATCACGAGGCCCGGTTGCACACACCCCCGGCGCGTTCTGATCGTAGCGATGGGAATGAACGGCGTAGGGAAGGTAGATATCGCTGATGGTGCGCAAGTCTACCTCGACGACGTTCCCGCCGGTGATGGTGACCTCGCTGCTGGGATGCGTCCAGATGATGTAGTCCCCGGCAGTCAGCGAGGGATAGACGCCGGCAAAGACCACGCGCCCGTTGAACCTGCGCTCCCAGACAGCGGTGTGAACCCGCTCAACGTAGCGCTCGACCATCTGTTTTGCTCTACCTTTCCAAATGGAGTAGCCTATCCCATTTCTACCTTCCTCGTCTACAAGCTCTCCTCATGAGAGCTGGGTTGCATACAAGTAAAGATGACAACAATGCCAACATGCGAGGAGCCCGGCAGGACCGAACCACCGAACTCCTCTGACCCTTCACAGCAAGAGCGACAATTCCTAATCCGTCGGGGATTCAAAACCGCTCTTGGGCACTCCCAGATAGGGAAAGCTCGATATATAGCGGTTTGTGCCCGGAACCTCGCCACTG
>Ga0137377_10003436_pt1 | contig 12268 bp, 13 predicted proteins | sample SagtaG_22_FD_104815 | JGI IMG/M metagenome (GOLD analysis project Ga0137377, IMG submission 104815) | Vadose zone soil microbial communities from Sagehorn Ranch, Mendocino, California, USA - Sage2_L_40_16 metaG | ecosystem: Environmental > Terrestrial > Soil > Vadose zone | place: USA... | reverse complement strand
GGCGCGGCCGGCTTTCGCAAGCTCGCGACTCAGGATCAGGCCGTCGCGGTCGTCGGTCAGTTCCACAGCTCGGTGATGACGGCGGTCCAGGCCCTCGCCGAGCAGTTCAAAGTCCCGGTGTTCTCCACCCAGGCCTCGGCGCGTCAGATCACGGAGAAGCACCTGAATTTCACGTTCCGCACACACGTGATCGACCCCGATCGCTGCCAGATGTGGACGCGCTGGGCCAAGGAGCGCGGTTTCAAGCGGGCCGCGCTCATCACGGAGAACACCGACTACGGCGTGGGCCTGGTCGACGAGACCAAGAAGGCATTCGCGTCGTTGTACCCGGGCGCCGAGCTCAAGACGATCATCTTCGATCGCGCGGTCGTCGACCTCACGCCGCAGCTCCTGGAGATCAAGAACTGGAAGCCGGACGTGCTGTTCAACGGCGGAATCGGCACGCCGATGTACCTGATCGCCAAGCAGGCCTGGGACGTGGGGTTGACTCCCGCAGTGCCGACGCTCATCTCCTACGACGCGCCGTCGCGGCCGGAGTACTGGAAGAACCTCGGCGAGAAGGGGAACTTCGCCTCCTTCATCGTCTACTACCACCCGACGATGAAGCTGACGACTCGCGGCGAGGCCTTCCGCAAGAAGTACATGGCCGAGTTCAAAGAAGATCCGATCTACGGCGCCCTGAATGGATATTCCCAGGTCGTCCTGATCGCCGACGCCCTGAACGCCGCCAAGAACGACAACACCGACGATCTGGTCAAGGCGCTCCTGGCCGGGAAGTTCGAGGGTTGGAACGGGACGATCAGCTTCACGCGCGGCGAGGGTCCGTACTGGCAACAGTGGACGCCGCCGATGCTGGTGACCCAGTATACCAAGCCGGAGATGGCGTTCACGGAGGTCAAGATCGTCTATCCGGCCGAGCTCAAGACGGGGGACTGGATGGCGGCGCCGAAGCGCTGAGAGCGCAGAGCGCCGTCGTTGGACGCGTTCCTCCTCTCCCAGTACGTGCTGTCCGGGATCGTCATCGGCGTGATCTACAGCCTGATGGCCCTCGGGATCACGTTCATCTACAGCATCATGAAGATGATCAACTGGGGGATGGGCGAGTTCTACATGATCGGCAGTTACGTCCAGTACGCGCTGATCGTGAACCTGGTCGGCCCCCGGCGCTGGTATCTGGCGCTGCCGCTGGCGATGGGGGCCGTCTTCCTCCTCGGGCTGGTCGTCCAGCGATTTCTTCTGCGGCCGATGTTCGTCGGCGGCGTCGAGCGTCGTGACGAGTACGCGACGATCATCACGATCGCGCTGATGGTCTTTTTCAGGAACCTGGCGATCGTCCTCGGCGGCCCGAACCAGTACGCGCCCCCGGACTACGCGCGGCCGGTGACGCTCGGCACCCTGCCCATCTCGGGAAACCGGTTCGTCGCGCTCATCGGAACGCTCGTCCTGCTCGGGCTCTTTTATCTGGTGATCAAGAAGACGTGGATCGGACGCGCGCTGCGCGGGGCCGCCCAGAACCGCGTCGGCATCCAGACGGCCGGGATCGACGTCCTGCGTCTGGACATGCTGGCCTTCGGCGTCGGCGTGGCGCTGGCGGCCGCGGCCGGCGCGCTCCTGGCGCCCGATTTCCTCGTCTACCCGGAGAACGGCGCCATCTCGACCTTCAAGGGCTTCGAGATCATCGTCATCGGCGGACTCGGCTCGATCCTCGGCAGCATCGTGGGCGGCGTGCTTCTCGGTGTGATCGAAGCTCTCGGCTCCGTCTTCGTCTCCGCAGCCTACAAAGACCTCTACGGCTTTCTGCTGCTCATTGCGCTGCTCGTTTTCCGTCCCACCGGGCTCTTCGGTGAGCGCGAGCGGAGCGTCTAGCCCTAGGCCGGCTTGAAAACAGCCGGGAGTCGCTTGATGCCGTGGACGAAGTTCGAGCGAAGCTTCTCGGGCTTACCGGTGGCTTCGATGTCAGGCAGACGCCGGAGGAGCTCGGTCATCATCACGACGACTTCGCGGCGGGCCAGGTGCGCGCCCAGGCAGAAGTGCGCCCCGCCGGTCCCGAAGCCGCCCTGGTGATTCGGCTCGCGCGTGATGTCGAAGCGGTACGGATCCTTGAAGTACGCTTCGTCGCGGTTAGCCGAGATGTACCACATCGCGACCTTCTGACCCTCGAGCATCTCGACCCCGCCGAAGGTAACGTCGCGCGTGAGCGTGCGGCGCATGTGTAGGACGGGACTCGCCCACCGCACGATCTCCTCGGCCGCCGTCAGTGCGCGCCCTTCCAGGTCCTGAAGCCACCGGCGCTTCTCGTCCGGGAACTGCGTGAGCGCCCAGAGCCCGTGGCTGATCGCGTTCCGCGTGGTCTCGTTGCCGGCGGCGATGAGCAGCAGGATGAACGGCCCGAGGTCCGCCGGCGGCAGCGCCTCGCCGTCGACCTCGGCGTGGACGAGCGTTGTCGCGATGTCTTCCTGCGGGTGCTCGAGCCGGCTCTTGCCGAGCCACAGGCCGTAGTCGCGCAGCTCGTGGCCCGCCTGAGCCAGCGACTCTTTCGTCCCGCCGTACTCGGGATCGCCCCCGGCCAGCAGGCGGTTGGTTAGATCGAGCAGCTTCGGACGGTCGACCTCGGGAACGCCCACCATGTCGCAGATGATGGCGACGGGCAACGCTGAGGACACTTCCGCGACGAACTCCACCGTACCCTTGGGCGCGATCGCGTCGACGATCTCGCGCGCCCGGCGCCGCACCGAGTCCTCGGCCTTCGCGACCATGCGCGGCGTGAAGCCGCGATTGACGATCGACCGGAGCTTGGTGTGCTTGGGCGGATCGGTGGAGATCATCGACCGGATCCCGATGCGATCCGTGTCCTCCGGGTCGGTCAGCACCTGGATGCCGTAGGCGGAGCTGAACGTCTCCCAGTCGCGGGAGGCGGCCACGATGTCGTCGAAGCGCGTCAGCGACCAGAAGCCGCGGCCAGAGTCCGGATGCTGGTGCCACGCGATCGGCCGCTCGCGTCGCAGACGGGCCAGCGCGCCGTCGACGTCCTCCCGGAGCCAGAAATCGAAGCTTCCGGGATTGATCTCGTCGAGGCTCAGTGTGGTCGTCGGAGTCGGGATATCGCGCACTCCCCTTCGAGTACCCCATTGCTACACTCGGGTCAAGACTCTGACGAGTGTAGGAGACCGACATGCGGGTGGTCGTCGACTACACCCTCTGCGAGAGCAACGCGGTGTGCATGCGCCTGGTGCCGGAGGTCTTCGAGGTGCGCGACGACGATCGGCTCTATCTGAAGACCGAGCGGCCCCCCGATGCGCTCCGGGCACGCGTAGATGAAGCCGTCCGGCGGTGTCCGAAGCAGGCGCTGTCCCTCGTCGAGGACTAGACGAAGCTAGTCGGATTGTCGCTGGGGCGTGAGGACCGGCGCCAGCGCCGGGATGCGCGCCGCCAGACGCCGGCCGACCGCGCGGCCGATTCCCACGAGCCCCCCCGGATAGCCCCGAGCGATGATGATCACGAGCAACGCGAACAGCACCATGCGTACTTCGCCCCAGGCGCGCAGCGCTTCCGAGAGCACCTCGATGAACACCGCTCCGAGAATGGGCCCGGGGAACGTCCGCAGGCCGCCCACGATGACCATGACGACCACCATCGCCATCTCGTTGAACTTCATGGGCGTCGGTGATAGCAAGCCCACGTAATGCCCCTGGAATCCGCCCGCGACCGCCGCGAAGACGGCCGACACGGCGAAGACGAACCGTTTCCACTTGAAGGTATCGACGCCCATGACGGCCGCCGCTTCCTCGTCGTCCCGGATCGCGCGCATGTACGATCCGATCCGCGAGTCGATGAGCTCGCGCGCGGCGAGCGCCGCCACCAGCGCGAGGGCGAGAAAGAGATAGTAGTACGGGGTCGGGCGCGGCGTGGAGAACAGGAACGGCGCGGCCAGGCCGAGATCGCCTCGGGTGATCCCGTACTCGACCGTGATCAGCAAGCGCACGGACTCGGCGAAAGCCCAGGTCGCGAGCGCAAGGTAGATCGCGCGCATGCGCAGACACAGGGTGCCGAGCCCGTAGCCGAGCGCGGCGGCCACGACGGCGCCGGCCGCGATCCCCACGAGGATCGGCACGCGCGCGTACAGCACGAGGAGCGCCGAGGTGTAGGCGCCCACGCCGGCGAACGTGTGATGAGCCAGTGAGAATTGTCCGGTGTAGCCGGCGAGCAGATTCCAGCCGATGGCGAGGATCACGTAGTAGAGGCTCGTCACCAGCACGTGCGTGTGGTACTCGGACGCGCCCCACGGCACCCAGGCGAGCGCGGCGTAGGCGAGCAGGCACCAGCCGAGGCGGCGGACGAGGCGCGACAGGATCAGGCTCCGAGTAGCGCGTCGCGGATGAGCTCGCGGAGCTGATCGGCGAAGGCTTGCCGTGGCCCCTCACGGCGCACGCGCCCGATCTCGAGCGTGTAGAGGTAGTCGGAGACCTCCACGGCCTTCGTGATGTTCTGGTCTACCAGCAGTATCGTTACCCCGGCGGCCTGCACTTCACGCAGCCGTTCGTAGACTTGCTCGGCGATGCGTGGCGCGAGGCCGGCAGAGGGCTCGTCCACCAGGAGCAAGCTCGGCTCGGTCACCAGCTCCTTGGCGACCGAGAGCATCTTCGCCTCGCCGCCCGAGAGCACCGTGGCCCGGAGGCGGCGCTTTTCCTTGAGGCGCGGGAAGGCGGCGTAGGCGCGGTCGAGCATCCCCGCCACTCGCGCGCGGTCGTGCCGGAAGACCCAGGTGCCGATCTGGAGATTCTCCTGCACCGTGAGCTGGGGAAAGACGTTCGCCCCCTGCGGTACGTAACCGATTCCCAGCCGCTTGAGCGCGTGCGGCGGCACGGACCCCACGTCATGTCCGTCGAAGACGATCTGGCCCGAGCGCGGATGCAAGAACCCGAAGATCGTCTTGAGCAAGGTGGATTTTCCGGCGCCGTTCGGGCCGATGATTCCCGTCACGGTGCCACGCTCCACGCCGAGGGTGAGGCCGTTCAGGATGTCGATGCCCTCGACATACCCGGCGACCACTCCTTCTAGCTCGAGCAGCGCCATCTAGCGCCCCAGATAGGCTTCGAGCACCGCGGCGTGGTTGGCGATCTCCTCGAACGATCCCTCGGCGATCAGCTTGCCCTCGTGCATCACCGAGACACGTCGACACAGCCGACGTAAGGTCGCCATCTCGTGGGACACGATCAGGAACGTCACGCGCTCCGCGCGATTCATGCGGAGGATCGTCTCCATGATCGTGTCCTTGATCGTCGGATGCACCCCGGCGAAGGGCTCGTCCATCAGGAAGAGATGGATCGGGTGCACCATGAGGCCGCGCGCGATCTGCAGCAGCATGCTCTGGCCGCCCGACAGCTCCCTGGCCGATGCGTGGCGGTGCCCGTCGAGCGTGACGAAATCGAGCAGGCGGCGCGCGCGCGCCCGGATCTCGGCCATCGGGCGGTGCCCCTCGCGGCCCGCGGCGGTCAGCGCTGGGAGCAGGGCGTTCTCCAGCACGGTCATGCTCCCGAAGAGCTTCGGTGTCTGGAAGGTCCGCGCCACGCCGCGCGCCGTGATCTCGTGAGGCCGCAGCCGGTCGATCCGCTCGCCGCGCAGGCGGATCTCGCCGGCGTCGGCGCGGTAGAGACCGGAGAGCAGGTTGACCGTCGTCGTCTTGCCCGAGCCGTTCGGTCCGATCAGTCCCCGGATCTCGCCCGGCATCACGGCGAGCGGAAGCTCGGCCACGGCGACCACGCCGCCGAAGCGCTTGGTGAGGCTACGCGTCTCGAGCAGCGGGCCGTTGGAGGCGCCGTCGCCCGTCATACCAGGCGGTCAGCCGGTCACGCCGGACGGGGCGACCGGCCGGCGGCGAGCCCGTTGTGGACCATCGTGACGAGCGACACGATGTCGAACACCGCAAGCCCGGTCTCGCGCTGGATGTCCGCGGTGTACGGCGGCATGTTGGTGCACTCCAGCACGATCGCACCGACGTCGGGATGCTCGGTGACGAGCCGGCGCGCGACGCGAACGTGCTCCTCGCGCGCGACGTCGACGTCGAGCACCATCTCGTCGCCCAGGAGTACGCGCGTGAACTCTTTCTCGGTCTCCATGCCGGCCACGGCCAACGGAATGTCGCCGCCGATCCCGGCGCCGTCCAGGTGCTCCTGGGTGAGCGAGCCCGCGTTGACGGTCAGGATGCCCACGCGCCGTCCGCGCGGCAGCAGCCGGTGGACGAGCGGCACCAGCAGAAGACTCGACGTGAACACGGGCACCGCGACCGCCCCCGCCAGCTCGCGCTGGAACTTGACGAGAAAGCCGCAGTTCGTGGTGATCGCGCCGACGCCTTCGCTCTCCAGCTGGCGCGCGCCTTCGACGAAGTTGGGCAGGAGCCCGGCGGCGCCACGGCGTACGACCCGGTCCGGATCGGCGCCGGTCACGCGCTGGTAGCGCACCGGGAACGGGAAGGTCGCCGCGTTGCCCATGTCGCCGGGGATGCGCGGGAACCGCGTGTCGAGCATGAGAATGCCCACGGTGAACCCGTACTGATTGAAGCCGCCCTGGACGCGTCCCGATGTCATGGCCCCATACTCTACCCTGCTTCTTCCCTTCGGGGCCGCGTGAGCTTATCCTCGTGCGGCATAGCCATGAAGATCGACATCTTTCCTCACGTCATGCCGCGCCGGTACTTCGACCGGATGCTGCAGGTGGCGCCGCCCGGCATGGCGCTCCAGAAGCGCATGTCGGGGATCCCCGTCCTGGTCGACGTCGAGCTGCGGCTCAGGATCATGGATCGCTACGAGGGCTACGTGCAGGTCCTGACGCTCGCCAATCCGCCCATCGAGGTCGCCGCCGGGCCCGACCTGAGCCCCGAGCTCGCCCGGCTGGCCAACGACGGCATGGCCGAGATCGTCTCCAGGCATCCCGAGCGCTTCCCCTCTTTCGTCGCGTCGCTGCCGATGAACAACCCCGACGCGGCAGTGCGCGAGATCGATCGCGCGATCGACGACCTGCAGGCGACCGGCGTGCAGATCTACACGAACGTCGCGGGACGCCCGCTCGACTCGCCGGAGTACCAGCCGATCTTCGACCGGATGGCCCAGCGGGACCTGCCGATCTGGATGCATCCCGCCCGTCCCGCTGCCTTCGCCGACTACGCGGGCGAGAAGCGGTCGAAGTTCGACATGTGGTGGGCATTCGGCTGGCCGTACGAGACGTCGGTGGCGATGGGCCGGCTGGTCTTCTCGGGGATCTTCGACCGCCATCCCCGGCTGAAGATCATCACGCATCACCTGGGCGCCATGATCCCGTTCTGCGCCGGGCGCGTGGGCGGCGGGCTCGACCAGCTCGGCAGCCGGAGCGACGATCCAGAGGACACGCGTGCGCTCGGGCGTCTCGCCAAGCGCCCGATCGACTATTTCAAGATGTTCTACGGCGACACCGCGCTCTTCGGCGCCTGGCACGCGATGGAATCCGGGCTGGCCTTCTTCGGAGCCGATCACGTCCTGTTCGGGACGGACATGCCCTTCGACCCCGAGAAGGGGCCGGGATTCATCCGCGATACGATTGAGGCGATGACGCGCATGCGGGCCAGCGAGGAAGAGAAGGCCCAGATCTACGAGGGCAACGCGCGCCGGCTGCTCCGGCTACGCCTGAAATCCTAAGGAGACAGACATGACCACCAAGCGAGCGAGCGTCGAAAGCACGGCCGATGCGTACCTGGAGCTTCTCGCGGCCCGCGGCGTCGAGTACTTCTTCGCGAACTCCGGGACCGATTTCGCGCCGCTGATCGACGCCTACGCGCGGCGTCTCGCGCAGGGATTGCCGGCACCGCGGCCCATGACGATCCCGCACGAGGTGCCGGCGGTCGGCATGGCCCACGGCTATGCGCTGCTCACCGGTCGGCCTCAAGTCGTCATGGTCCACGTCATCGTCGGCGCCGGCAACGCGGTCGGCGGCATCATCAACGCCTCGCGCTCGAACGTGCCGATCCTCTTCAGCGCTGGACGCAATCCACTGACCGAGTCCGGCATGCACGGGAGCCGCAACCGCCACATCCACTGGGCCCAGGAGTCGTTCGACCAGGCCGGGATGATCCGCGAGTACGTGAAGTGGGACTACGAGCTTCGCAACTTCACCCAGCTCGAGACCGTCGTCGATCGCGCGCTGGCGGTCTCGCAGGCCGAGCCGCAAGGGCCGGTCTACCTCACCTTGCCGCGTGAGGTCCTCGCCGAGAAGCACGAGGTCTTCGAGTACGCGGCGGCGAGCCGCGCGCCGAAGCCCGGCGCGGTCGCGGCCGCGCCGGACGCGATCGCCGAAGCCGCACGGCTCCTGACGGCGGCGCGCAACCCGATCATCCTCACCAAGGCGGCCGGGCGCGATCCCCTCGCCGTGCCGGCGCTGGTGAAGCTCGCCGAGGCGCTCGGCGCGCCGGTGATCGACCAGTTCCACACCTACATGAACTTTCCTCAAGACCACCCGCTTCACGCGGGCTTCGACGCGGCGCCGTATCTCGACGACGCCGACTGCATCGTGGCGGTCGAGTCCGACGTGCTGTGGTTCCCCGCGCTCAAGGCGCCGCGCCCCGAAGCGAAGATCATCCAGATCGCGGTGGATCCGCTCTACGCGCGCTACCCGATCAGGGGGTTCCCGGCCGACTCCGCGCTGTCGGGCACGGTCCGCCTGAACCTGGCCGCGCTTGCCGACGCCGTCCGCAAGGGTGTCGATGGCCGCGCCGTCGCGGAGCGGACGCAGCGCTGGCACGCCGAGCACCGCCGGCTGCGTGAGGTGTGGGCGGCGACCGCGAGGAAGGCTCAGAACGAGCGGCCGCTCGAGATGGTGTGGGTCTCGAAGTGCGTCGGCGACCTGGTGGACGAGAACACGATCCTCGTCGACGAGTACGACTTCGATCCGACCCAGGGCTGCTTCCGCACGCCGCGCAGCTACTTCGGCTCCTCGCCGGCCGGCGGCCTCGGCTGGGGCCTGGGCGCGGCCCTCGGCGCCAAGCTGGCCGCGCCCGACAAGACGGTCATCTGCTGCGTCGGCGACGGTGCCTACATCTTCGGCGCGCCCACCGCGGCGCACTTCGTCTCGCGCGCCTACAACCTGCCGGTGCTGTTCGTGATCTTCAACAACCGCGCGTGGAACGCGGTGAAGCGCGCGGTGCAGAGCCACGCGCCCGAGGGCCTCGCCGCGAAGACCGGCCAGATGCCGATCTCCGATCTCGATCCGGCCCCCGACTACGAGCTGGTCTGCCGCGCCTCCGGCGGCCACGCCGAGAAGGTCGAGGATCCGACGGCACTGCCCGACGCGCTCGCGCGCGCGCTCAAGGTCGTTCGCGACGAGAAGCGCCAGGCGCTCCTGAACGTCATTTGCAAGAAGCCGTGAGGAACCGGTGAGATTTCGCCGGATCCTCCTGCTCCTGACCGCGTGGCTGACCTTCGACCTGGCCACGCCCCTGCCCGGCGCCTTCGAGTTCGAGATCCAGGACTCCGAGATCGAGCACTCGCTCCAGGCGGGTCGCGAGCCTCACGCGAAGCGTGCGAGCGCCTCGTTGCGGTCGACTCCGCGAGAGCGCATCGCGCCCGACCGCCCGTCACGTTCGTCGGTGTCGCCGGTATTGGCGCTCGGCTCGGCGAGCGGTGATGGCTGGGTCCGACAAGTCAGGCTCGCTCATCGACCGTCCGCCGCTCGCGCCTCGTCACCCGAAGACCACTAGCTCCGTCGTCCCGTTCGTCTCCTGATCGCGCCGCCTCGGGCGGCCAACCTCGTTCACACAGGGAGACACGAGATGACTATCAGTCGGGTCGAAGGACTCGCGATCGCCGTCGCGCTGATCGTGGTCGGACGCCTTGTCGTCGCGCTGCTCAAGGCGCTGGTGGAGTAACGTATGATGTTTTTGATGGACCCTGAATTCTGGGCGCGAGTCTTCGGCATCATCGTGATCGATCTCACGCTCGCCGGCGACAACGCGCTCGTCATCGCGCTCGCCGTCCGAACCTTGCCGAAACGCCAGCAGTTCCTGGGCCGCATCTGGGGCACGCTCGGCGCGGTCGGGCTGCGGCTGGCGTTCATCACGGTCGCGACGTTCCTGATGCGGATTCCGTTCCTTCAGGTCGTCGGCGGTGTGCTGCTCCTCTGGATCGCGTTCAAGCTGGTCCACAAGGAGACGGGCGCCGAGGAGCACGTCCGCCAGGGCGGATCACTGCGAGAGGCCGTCTGGATCATCATCGTCGCCGACGCGGTCATGAGCCTCGACAACGTGCTCGCCGTCGCCGCCGCGGCGCACGGCGATATGCGGCTCGTCGTCTTCGGCATCGCGCTGTCCCTGCCGATCGTCGTCTGGGGCAGCGGGATCCTGGCGACCTTGATGAATCGATTCATGTGGATCATCTGGGTGGGCGGCGGCATCCTCGGTTACGTCGCGGGCGAGATGATCCTGAAGGACAAAGGCCTCGCGCGCTACATCGATTCCTCGCTGCCGGGCATCACCTTGCTGCCGCTGGTGCCGGCCCTCATCATCTTCGTCCTCGGGTGGTGGCTCAACGGGCAGTTGGGCAGAAAGAAGGTGCCGGGCAACGCCTGATTCAGTATCCTAGGCGCCTATGGCGCAAGACCTTCGGAGCTATCTCGACCTCGTCAAGCGTCGGAAGCCGGGCGACTTCGAGATCGTTTCGAAGCCCGTCGACCCGCGCTTCGAGATCACGGCGCTCGTCGTCAAGCTCGAGCGAGAGGGAAAGCGCCGGCCGGTCCTGCTCTTCGAGAACGTCAAGGGCACCAAGTTCCCCGTCCTTACCAATCTCCACGCCAGCCGGCCGCGCCTGGCCGCCGCCATGAACGCGGCGCCGGAGGCGACCCAGGCGACGTACCTGCGCGCGATGGAGAAGCCGCTGATCCCGAAGGTCGTCCCGACCGGACCGGTGCACGAGGTCGTCCTCGAGGGCGATCGGGTGAACCTCTACGACCTCCCCCAGATCGTCCATCACGAGGGCGACGCCGGGGCCTACGTCACGGCCGCGATCTCGTTCGCGAAGGATCCGACCCGCGAGATCTGGAACTGCGCCTACAACCGACTCCAGATCAAGGGGCGCGACACGACGTCGATCCATCTGACGACCGGCAAGCATCTGTGGGAGTTCCAGCGGATCGCCGAGGCGCGGAACGAGCCCTTGCCGCTCGCGCTGGTGATCGGCGTGCATCCGGCGATCGCCCTCGGTGCCTTGGCGATCGGCTCGATCGACGAGGACGAGCGCGGCATCATGGGCGGTCTGCTCGGCGAGCCGCTCGAGCTGGTGAAGTGCCGGACCTCCGACGTGCTGGTGCCGGCGCACGCCGAGCTCGTGCTCGAGTGCGAGATCCTCCCCCGCGAGCGCACGCCCGAGGGGCCCTTCGGCGAGTTCACGGGCTACAGCCTCGGCGAGCGCCAGCGCGAGATCGTCCACGTCAAGGCGATCACCCACCGCCGGGACGCGATCTTCCAGGACATCACGGTCGCCCACCTCGATCACATGCTGCTGTCCACGATCCCGATGGAGGCCAACCTCTTCCGCGCCGTGCGCGCGATGGTCCCCTCGGTCAAGGCGGTGCGCGTGCCCGGGCCCTTCACGTGCTTCGTCTCGATCGAGCAGCGCATCCCGGGCCAGGCGAAGAACGCGATCCTCGCCGCGCTCGGCGCCGATCTCTACATGAAGCGCATCGTCGTCGTCGACGAGGACGTCGACGTCTTCGACGACCGCCAGGTGAACTGGGCGATCGCCACGCGCTGCCAGCCGGACCGCGACATCACGATCATCACCAACGCGCGCGGCTCCGATCTCGACCCCTCGGCGCGCGACGACGGCCACACCGCGAAATGGGGTGTGGACGCGACGGCCAAGCCGTCGCTGGCGTCCTACACGCCACGGCACCGCGTGCCGTCCGACGTCTGGCAGCGGATCGACCTCAAGGACTTCTTCGCCTAAGCCGCTCCGTGGCGGAGAACTTCGCCCGGCGCCTCGAAGCCAGCTCGCGCCGCACCCCCGAGAAGCTGGCACTCGTCTGGGACGGTGGCGCCCTCACGTTCGGCGAGCTCGACCGGCGCGCGAACGCGTTCGCCGAGATCGTCGCGGCCGGGGGCGTGAAGCCCGGCGACCGCATCGCACTGTCGATCGGCAACCACTGGGCCTTCGCCGTCGCGCTCATCGCCGGCTGGAAGCTCGGCGTCACCGTGGCCCCGCTCGACAAGCTCCTGAAGGAAGACGAGCGCGCCGACATCCTCGCCGACCTC
>Ga0137377_10003435_pt1 | contig 12268 bp, 10 predicted proteins | sample SagtaG_22_FD_104815 | JGI IMG/M metagenome (GOLD analysis project Ga0137377, IMG submission 104815) | Vadose zone soil microbial communities from Sagehorn Ranch, Mendocino, California, USA - Sage2_L_40_16 metaG | ecosystem: Environmental > Terrestrial > Soil > Vadose zone | place: USA... | reverse complement strand
GACTATCTCGGCAATCATGTCAGGGTCAGCGTCACCGCGCTGGCGCTGGGGCTTCTGATCAGCCTTCCCTTGGCGATTGCCGCGCGCAATCGTCCGCTCTGGCGCGGCGTGCTGCTTGGGCTTGCCAGCATCGTGCAGACGGTGCCGGGGCTCGCGCTGCTGGCATTATTTTATCCGCTGCTGCTGGCGCTGGCGTCATTGACGCTGAACTGGTTCGGCGTCGGCTTTTCCGCCTTCGGCTTTCTCCCGGCGGTGTTGGCGCTCGCGCTCTATTCGATGCTGCCGGTGCTGCGCAACACCATCACCGGCCTCAACGGCATCGATGCCGGCCTTCTGGAGGCAGCCCAAGGCGTCGGCATGACGGCGCGGCAATCGCTGGTCTCGGTGGACCTGCCGCTGGCGCTGCCGGTGATCATGGCGGGCATCCGCACGGCGGCGGTCTGGGTGATCGGCACCGCGACATTGTCGACGCCGATCGGCCAGACCAGCCTCGGCAATTACATCTTCGCGGGCCTGCAGACCCAGAACTGGGTGTTCGTGCTGTTCGGCTGCTTCGCGTCGGCGGCGCTGGCGCTGGCCGTCGATCAATTGCTGGCGCTGATCGAGACCGGAATCCGCAACCGCAGCCGCATCCGCACAACGCTCGGCGGCGCCGGAATCGCCGCACTCGTCGCGGCCACGCTGGTGCCGGCGATGGCGCGCTCGCCATTGAATTACGTCGTCGGCGCCAAGACCTTCGCTGAACAATATGTGCTGTCGGCGCTGATCGCGCAGCGGCTGCGCAGCGAGGAGCTTTCCGCGACATCGCGCGAGGGGCTCGGCTCCAACGTGATCTTCGATGCGCTCGCCTCCAACGATATCGATGTCTATGTCGATTATTCCGGCACGCTGTGGGCCAATCAATTCCACCATACCGATATCAAGCCGCGCCAGGAACTGCTTGCCGACCTGAAAGAAATGCTGGCGAAGCAGAGCATCACCTTGTTCGGCGAGCTCGGCTTCGAGAACGCCTATGCGCTGGTGATGCCGAGGAAACGCGCCGATCAGCTCGGCATTCATTCGATCGCCGATCTCGTATCGCATGCCGGGACGCTGTCGATTGCGGGCGACTATGAATTCTTTTCGCGGCCAGAATGGGCCGGCCTGCGAGAGGCCTATGGCCTGTCGTTTCGCGCGCAGCGGCAGATGCAGCCGGATTTCATGTATGCGGCGGTCGCCTCCGGCGAGGTCGACGTGATCGCGGGCTATACCAGCGACGGTCTGATCGCGAAATACGATCTCGTCGTGCTGGACGATCCCAAGCACGCGATCCCGCCCTATGACGCAATCCTTCTGCTGGCGCCGAAACGCGCCGGTGATGAGCGGCTGCAGGCGGCGCTCAAGCCGCTGCTCGGCAGAATCGGCATCGCCGACATGCGCGAGGCCAATTTACGCGCCAGCGGCAATGACGCAGCATCGTCGCCCGATGCGGTGGCGCGCTGGCTGTGGGATAAAGTCGGAAAGCGCTAGTAGAGCGTTTCCCAACAAGGGGGATCTCATCCTTCGAGACGCATCGCTTCTCGCGATGCTCCTTGGGACGAGGATCTAGACCCTCGTGGTGAGGAGCGCGGCAATGCGGCGCGTCTCCGGACGATGCGGAGCCTGTCATCGGGCGCGCATTCGCGCGACCCGTTGGCATCGCCGGGAGAACCATGAGGCCATCTCCAAAGCGCGGCATCCAAATCTGGATCGGCGCTACCGCGTGCTAAATACTCGCTGTCTTCGCGATGCATGGGAGTTTGTCAGGATGACCGCAATATCGACCAACCCGAAGCAGTGGACCATCGGCCTCGTCGGTTACGGCGAAGTCGGGCGCATCCTGGCCGAAGACTTGCGCAAGCAGGATGTGACGATCGTCACCTACGACATCAAGCTCGATGGCAACAAGGCCGGCCCGCTGCGCGAGCATGCGCGGGACCACGGCGTCGCTTTGGCAGCGTCCCACACCGATCTTGCCGCGCGAGCCGACTTCATCGTGTCCGCGGTTACTGCGAGCCAGGCGGTCCCGGTCGCGCAAGCATGCGCACCGGCCGTGAAGAAGAGCGCCTTTTTCCTCGACTTCAATTCGGCTTCGCCCGGCGCCAAGCAGCGCGCCGCCAAGCTGATTGACGCTCGCGGTGCCCGCTATGTCGAGGGCGCGGTGATGACATCGATTCCGCCCTACCGGATCAAGGTGCCGCTGCTGCTCGGCGGCGCGACCGCGGGGGATCTTGCGCCCCTGCTCCTGCAACTGGGCTTCGACGCCAAGGTGGCCAGCAAGGAACTCGGCGTCGCCTCGGCGGTGAAGATGTGCCGCAGCATCATGATCAAGGGACTGGAGGCGATGACCATCGAATGTCTCACCACCGCGCGCGCCTATGGCGTCGAGGACGCGGTGCTGGCATCGCTGAAGGAAACCTTTCCCAGCATCGATTGGGAGAAACAGGGCGCCTATTTCTTCCAGCGCGTGATCGAACACGGAAGGCGCCGCGCTGAGGAAGTCCGCGAGGTGGCGGAAACCGTGCGCGAGATCGGGCTGACGCCCTGGTCGGCGCAGGGCACGGCCGAACGCCAGGCCTGGGTGGCCGATCTCGCCGATGAGGGCCTGTTCGGGACCAAAGTCACCAAGACCTTCGCCCGCAGTCCGGACTGGCGCACGGAAGCCGACCGTATCCTTGCGGCGGTCAAAGCAAAGAAGCAGGCGAGCTAGGCCGACACAGCCGTTCGCCGGTGCGGCAACACCAATCAGCGCGACAGCAGGTTCGTCTTCGCCAAATCGAGAACCTCGTCGCCGCGGCCGCTCATCACGGCGCGGAGCACCCACAAGCTGAAGCCTTTGACCTGCTCCGCGGTGATGGTGGGCGGCATCGACAATTCCTGGGTCGCGGTCACGACGTCGAGGACCGCGGGGCCATTATGCGACAAGACATTGCGGATCGCATGTGGAAGCTCTCCGGGGTCTTCGGCTCGCACTGCATGGATGCCCATGGCGCGCGCCATGGCTGCGAAATCAGGATTCTTGAGATCGGTCCCGGTTTCAATGAAGCCGGACGCCTTCATCTCCAGCGCCACAAAGCCGAGCACGCCGTTGTTGAAGATCACGACCTTCACCGGCAACTTCATCTGCGTCAGCGTGATGAGATCCCCCATCAGCATGGCAAATCCGCCATCGCCCGACATCGACACCACTTGCCGACCCGGCTGTGAGGCCTGAACGCCGATGGCGTGGGCCATCGCATTCGCCATCGATCCGTGGACCCAGGATCCGACGAGACGCCGGCGCCCGTTCATGGCGAGATAGCGTGCGGCCCAGATCGTCGGCGTGCCAACATCGGCCGTGAAGACAGCGTCCTCGGATGCCTGCTCGCTGAGCAGCCGCGCGAGGTATTGCGGGTGAATCGGCTTGTGCCCAGGCGTGCCGCGGGCCAGCTCGTCCAGGCCCGCCCGAGCCTTCTTGTAGTGGGCTACGCTCGCATCGAGATGTTTCCGATCGCTCTTCGCGGTCAGCTTCGGCAGCAGCGCCTCGATGGTGGCGCCGATGTCCCCCACGATGCCAAGATCGAGCTTGCAGCGACGGCCCAAATTCTCCGGCCTGATGTCGACTTGTGCGATCTTGATGTCGGTCGGAAAAAACTGCTTGTAGGGAAAATCGGTCCCCAGCATCAGCAACACGTCGCAGGCATGCATGGCCGCGTAGCCGGACGAGAAGCCGATAAATCCGGTCATTCCGACATCGTAGGGGTTATCGAACTCAACATGCTCCTTGCCGCCGAGCGCATGCACCATCGGGCTCTGGAGCGTCTCGGCAAGTCGCATCAGGCTGTCATGGGCGCCGGCGCAGCCGCGCCCACAGAACAAGGTGACGCGCTTGGCGCCATTCAGAAGTTCGGCGAGCGCCGTCAATTCGCGCTCAGCCGGCCGCACGACAGGCGGCGCCGGCAGAAGCCCGGCATTGGGTGAAATGCCGCGTTTTGGCGAGGACCGCAACGCGACGTCGCCCGGGACGACGAGAACCGCAACGCCGCGCTGCCCAACCGCCGCGCGGATGGCGTTTTCCAACACGTAGGGCAGTTGTGCCGGATCGGACACCAGCTCGCAATAGTGACTGCATTCCCGAAACAAGTCTTGCGGACGTGTCTCCTGGAAATAGCCGCCCCCGATCTCAGCGGACGGGATTTGCGCTGCGATGGCCAGCACCGGCGTGCGGCTGCGATGGGCGTCGAACAGGCCATTGATGAGATGAAGATTGCCCGGGCCGCACGACCCGGCGCACACGGCCAGACCGCCGGTGATCTGCGATTCGCCCGCGGCCGCGAAGGCGGCAACCTCCTCATGGCGAACGTGAACCCAAGTGATCGCGCTTCGCTTGCGCAGCGCCTCGGTCAGACCATTCAGGCTGTCACCCACCACGCCAAAGACGCGTTTCACCCCTGCCTGAATGAGTGTCTCTGCGATCAGATCAGCAACATTCTCAATGGACATGACACTTATCCTTACGATCTGGTGAGGCTTCTCGACCGGCTCCGCCCGACACTATCGGAAGCTGCTTGCCACCTCCAGGCATGATGCGGAAAAGCATGCCCTGACGCCGAAACTCCAATATGGTGGCGTTGAAATACGCTCGGACATCTGCCTGCAATGACCCTGAAAGAGGGGAACAGATATGCCCGCCGGTCTTGTTCAGACTTACCGCGCTTTCGCCTACAATAACGCTTGGGCGAACCACCGACTGCTCACGGCTTGCGCAAACCTGAGCGAGGAGGAATTTGAAGCTGAGCGGACGGGCTTCTTCCCGAGTCTGCAGATGACGTTGAACCACATTTACGTCGTCGACTTGTTCTACGTCGACGCGCTTGAGGGTGGATGGCTCGGGCCAAAAGCCTGGGAAAACCCTGTTCCTTATCCGTCAGCCGGTGAACTCAAGCGTGCCCAGGCTGCTGTCGACAAGCGCTTGATCGCAGCCTGCAATACGCTGACGCCCCTGCTCCTCGACGACATCGTGCGGGTCAATCGCGATACGCGGGTACAGACCGAACGGCGCGACCGCCTGCTCATGCATCTCTTCCAGCACCAGATCCATCATCGCGGGCAGGCTCACGCCATGCTGTCCGCGACAGCCATCGACCCGCCGCAACTCGACGAGTTCTTTTCGATCGCAGAAGCCCCGCTGAGGGCCGTCGAGTTCGACAGTCTTGGTTGGACCGAAGAGACCGTATGGGGACCGTGACCGGTTCTTATTCCATTGCGGTCACATGCGCGGCTCGATCGGCTTTTCGACCGCGCCGCCGCTTTCGGCCCAGTCCTTGAAGGCGCCGACGTTGTAGACATGCTGGTAGCCCATGTCCTTGAGCACCTTCGCAGCCAGCGCGGAACGGCCGCCTGAGGCGCAATAGAGGATGACGCTCTTGTCCTTTGAAAAATTCTTGTCGTGATAGGGCGACTCGGGGTCGGCACGGAACTCCAGCATGCCGCGCGAGACATGCACGGCGCCGGCCACCTTGCCGCTCTTCTCCAGCTCCGGCGCGTCGCGCACGTCGACCACCAGCGTGTTGCCCTTGCCGATCATTTCGTGCGCCTGGGCCGGGGTGATCTTCGGTACCGCGGCGTTGGCCGCTTCCAGCATCTGCTTGACGGTGAGCGTCATGTGAAACTCCCTGACTGGTCGTTGGAACGGAGAATGAGGGTGGGCAAAGCGAGCGTGCCCGCCATTTTCAATGCTGCCTGGAATAGGTGGGCACGGCGCAAGTGCGCCTTTGCCCACCTACGCGCCGTTCACCCTACACCCGCGGACCGCTGCGCGAAAGCGGTCGCGAGAAATGCCGCGACGGTGCCGCCGATCAGAAGATACTTCTGCGCGCAAGAGACCCTTTTGTTCCTACAAACCGTGGATCAAGCCCGCATCGATCAAAAGCCTGTTGAACCGGCGGGCTTCCGCGCCATCCTTGCAGGCGTAAAACACGCCGTTACAGCGCAGCATGATCTCCTTCTGTTCGGCGAAAGACGGGTCGAGCGGGATGCCGGCGGCCTCCTGGATCACAAGCGGCAGGTACGCCCCGTCGATCGTGTCCATCACGGCGGGGCTCTGCACCGGTTCGAAGTTGACGGCGTCGATCGCGTAGTAGGTCGCGTAATAGCGCGGATCGTAATTCTCGAGCTTGTTGCCGATGCCGCGCTCATCGAGAGCCGGATCGAGCAGATGCGGCGAGAACTCCGGCTGATGATCGCCGTAACGAACGATCAGGAACGGCTCGCTCGCGAATTTCTTTTTAAGGCTCGCGACGAAAGCCTTGTAGTCGCCGGCGCTCATCGCCTGCCGGCGCAGATATTCGTCGACTGTGGGCGAGTTGCCCGCCGCGCGCCACGACGGCGTCAGGTCGGGGCGAAACCTAGTTTCCCAGGGAAAATGATTGGCGGCGAGATAGACGAACACGAACAGCGGCTTGTCCGACGGCTGCTGCGACATCAGCTTCAGCGCGGAGTCGTAGAAGAAACTGTCGGGCTCGACATCCTTGGCGCCGAGATCATGCGCATCGTAGAACTGCTCGATGCCGGTGGTGGTCTGGAAACTGCGTGCGCTCATGAACGCGCCGAACGCCGGATAGAGCGAGAAGGTGTCGTAGCCGCAGCGGCGCAGCGACAGCGGCAGTCCGCGCTCGACGCGCCCCGAGGCGATGCGCGTCACGAAATAGGCAAAGCGGCCGAACGAGCGCGCCGAGAGCCCGGCCAGCACGTTATATTCGGTGTACCAGCTCGGCCCACCATTGCTCTCGGCCAGGAACTTGCGTTCCTTGCCGTCGAACGACTTGAAATGATTGCCGTAGCCCGACGGCACCTTGACGCCATCCGCAGCGCGAATGTCGAAACTGGATTCGTCATGGATCATTATGATGTTCGGCCGGCGGCCCGCGGGATGGCAGGAATCCAGCAGCGGCACCTTGAGGCGCACGCTCGCGACCGCGTCCGATTCCATGAAGCCGTAATGGATGAAGTCCGACACCGCGGTGACGCCGGAGCGGGCGAATTTCGACAGGTAGCCGTCGTCGTAGTAGCCCCGCCAGGCTTCGTCGGGAAAGGTCAGGGAATACCCGGCGAGCGCCGCGAGACATGCGAGCTTGCAGGCCAGCGCCGGCAGGCGGCGGATGCGGAACGGATCGAGCCACCACAACGCATACATCAGCGGGCCGATCAGGATCGCGGCGCCGATCACGGACCAGCGCAGATTGGGAAAGATCGTGAACAGGAACGCCGCGGTGTCGCGGTCGATCACCATCAGGTCGACGAAGTTCGCCGTCATCTGCACGACGTCGTGCTTGAGCCGCGACAGCAGCACCAGCACCACGACCATGGTGAGCGACAGCGCGCCCGATAGCGCCGGGCGCCGCAACAGCGCGATCCAGAAGAAATTCACGATGCCCCAGGACAACAGAAAGCCCAGGCGCGAAACGAAATCGATCTCGGTCTGAAACATCAGGGCCAGCGCCGCCAGATGTGGCGTTGCAACGGCCGACCATCCGTAGATGCCGGCCGAAGCCAGGCTCGTGGACGCAACGCCAGCCGGAGGACCGCCAGTTTGAGGACCGCCAGTTTGAGGACCGCCAGTTTGAGGACCTGGGCTCGGCGCAGACGCCATGGGGTTGAGAGGCTGTCAGGACCCGGCGGGCCCTAAGCCTTCGCTGGCGGTGACCAGGGGGCGGACGCCGCAGCCGGTGTCTGCGACGCGTCATAAAATTGTAATTCAATTGTCATATATTCGCAATCGAACCACGTCTCAGACCTTCGCCTAGAGACGAACTTCCGCGCAGCAACCTTACCGCGTCCCTTTGCAGGGTCCGATCAGCCCCGTAGAGGCCTGGCGATGCCGCCGATGAAGAGATCGAGCACCGCTTCCGCGGTCCGTTCGACGTCGTTGTCCGCGACACCCCAGCGCGGGAAATGCCCGTCGAGGTTCATCCGCGCGAAGCCATAGACCAGCGCGCGCCCGGCGATCTGAACCGTTTTCAGGTCGGATGGCCGGAGCTGGCCTTGCGCGAAGGCCTCGGCCAGCAGGCGCTCGGTCATGGCAATCAACTCGGCATTGTCGCGGGACAGCTCAGTCGCGCCGTCATGGTCGAAGTAGCGAGCGCTCGAAATGATCTCGAAATGCGCCGGATTGCGCATCGCCCAGCGCAGATAGGCGAGGCCAAGCTTGCGAAAGCGGCTCAAGGGGTCACGGCTTAAGGGATCACCTGCCGTCGCCTCGGCAAGCGCGGTATGGATTTCGGCACGGAAGCGCCGCTGCGCCTCCTCGGCCACCGCCGTCATCAGCGCGTCGCGGGTTTCGAAATGCCGGAACGGAGCGCCGGGCGAAACGCCGGCGCGGCGCGCCGCCTCGCGCACGCTGATCTGCTCGGCCCCTCCCTCCTCGGCCAATTGCAGCGCCGCATCGATCAGGACGCGCCTGAGGTCGCCGTGGTGATAGGGTTTGGGCGCCGAAGGACGACGGGTTGGCAGCCGGTTCGGCTTGGCGGATTTTGGCATGCGCCTTACTGTTGCTTGAGCATGACCTCCACCCCCATCGGGTCGCAGCCTGCGGGCGTGCTTTGGGGCGTGCTGTTCCGGTCATGCTCTAGCATCACCCGATCGTGAATGTAAGCGGCGATTACACCGTTGACCGCATCGTCATGGCTGGATGTAACTAGCGATTACATTGAACGACAGGAAGGTCCATCATGCTCCCCGCGCGCCAAAGCTGGTTCGAAGGCTGGCGGCTGTTCGCCGTGCTGACGCTGACCCTGATCGTCCTGTGCGTTGGGATCGCGGGCATGCGGCAGTTCGAGGTCGACGGCATCCGCATGGTGATCCGTTTCACCGCGCGAACCTCGCTGTTGTTCTTCTGCCTCGCCTTCTCGGCCGCCGCCTTGGCGCGGCTCTATCCCAATGCATGGACGCGATGGCAGCGCCGCAACCGCCGTGCGCTCGGCGTCACCTTCGCGGCCTCGCACGGTCTGCATGCGATCGCGATCGGCGCTTTCGCGGCGATGGACCCCGCTGGTTTCGCCGCGGCCACCAATCTCGGCTCCTATGTCTTCGGCGGCATCGGTTACGCCTTCATCATCGCGATGACCGCGACGTCGTTCGACCGCACCGCGGCCGCGATCGGCCCGCGCGCCTTTCGCCTGCTGCATCTGTCCGGCGGCTATTATCTGTTGATTCAGTTCATGATCGCATTCGGCAAGCGGATTCCCGAGATGCCGTTGTACAGCCTGTTCCTGATCCCGCCTCTCACCGTGTTGGCGCTGCGAATGATTGCGATGGTGCCCCGCGCGGAGCGGCCGGTACGGGCGGGCTAAGGCCTCGCTCAGCCCTCCATCAGCAAATGGAACTTGCGGCCAAGCTGACGGTGAACGGTGAGGACCGCCCTATCGACGTCACTGATCAGGCTCTCGCCGAGAATGACGTTCGGGATTTCCCAGTTCCGCCCCTCGCGGACATCCGGCAGACCGCCAACAGCGGGAACGCGCGCGGTTTCGCATCCGGGCTGGCTGCGTAACGCCTCGTCCGCGAGTTGCGTCAGTTCCTCATTGTTCTTGCCGATCGTCGTCATCGCAGCGTCCCAGCGCGTCTTATTGATGGCCGAGCCCCTCGAGCTCGCGGGCGCGGGCTTCGGTCATGCTGCGCATGCAGTCGCCGGCCTCGATCCGCGGCCAGCCTTTTCACATGCATTCGAAACTCACCCCTTGAAACTCACCCTTGCGGCATCAGCCCGAGGCGCTTGGCGATGATCCTGTCGACCGTGCGCTTGGGCAACCAGGCCGTCATCAGGTGCCGCAGCGGATCCGGCGCGAGCTGGTATCGTATCTTGGGATGAGGCAAGGTCAGGGCATCGAAGATGCATTCGGCGATCTTTTCCGCCGGCAGTCCGATGGCGTTGAGTTGCGCCACATAACCGCGCACCTTCCGCAGCGCGGGGAGATAGGGCGAGTTTTCGTAGCGCGAGATATCGGCTTCCTCCGCCTTGCTCCAGATCGGCGTCTTCACCGGCCCGGGCGCCACGATCACGACGTCGATCCCAAACAGCATCAGCTCGCGGCGGAGACTCTCCGAGAGGCCCTCGATCGCATGCTTGGACGCCGCGTAGGCCGAGGTCAACGGATTGCCGTTCTTGCCGGCGACCGAGGAGATCATCACGATCCGGCCCTTGGGTCCCTTCAGCGACGGGTCGGAGCCGAGCAGCGGACCGAAGGCCTGCGTCGCAATGATCGGCCCGATCACGTTGACGTCCATCTGGCGGCGGAAGTCGTCGGCGGGCAGTTCCAGCACCGGACCCGCCACAGCGATACCGGCATTATTGACGAGCCCTGCCAGCGTTTCGCCATTCAGCGCCGCACGGACCTCGCGGGCGGCGGCCAACACCGCGGCCTCATCGGTGACGTCGAACAACAGCGGCGTAAAATTGGCGCCGAACTCGCTTTTGAGGCGCTCGGCATCGGCCTGTTTGCGGACGCTGCCGAAGACACGAAATCCCTTGTCCAGCAGCAATTTCGCGCTGGCCCAGCCGATGCCGGTCGACGCGCCGGTGATGACGACAGATTTCATGATTTTCACGTCCCTGTAATGCCGGTTTGATGTAGGCGGCAAGGGAGAAAGCGCAATGGACGGCCGATCGTATCGAGCGACGCCGAATTGGGAGCATAGACGGTTGCGGTCCGCGGTCTATCGGCGCCAGTTCGGCGAACTACCGTCTACCACAGTCGCCGGAGCGCGCGGCAATTGACGGGTGGCACCAGTCGCTGCAGAGCTCCCCGTCTGGTGTGAGAGGTCAACGTCTGCTCCACACTGCCGCCGATGATCGGGCCGGCACCTGCCGGCGTCATTCGGCAGGCGCTCCGACCGCCGACGGCGGCAGGCGGCTCGGAATGTGCAGAAACAGCGCGCAAACGATCGCAGCGATCAGACCGAGCAAAGCGAGCCCATAGAGTCCGCCGGCGTAGCTGCCGGTCAGATCTTTCATCACGCCGACATACCAGGGCCCGAAGAAGCCACCGAGATTACCGATCGAGTTGATCCAGGCAATCCCTGCCGCGAGCCCGGCGCCGCTGAGAAACATCGGCGGCATGGCGAAGAATGGACCCTTAGAACCATAAAAACCCATCGCGGCAATTGACATGCCCACCAGAGCCCACCAGGTCCCCATCGTCATGCCGGCGATGACCAGCCCCACGGTCGAGAACACGCAACCGATGAACAGATTCCAGCGCCGCTCGTTCATGCGATCGGAGATGCGTCCCCACACCACCATGGCGATCGCGCCGCACGTATAGGGAATCATGGTGAGCCAGCCGACCGTCATATTGCTGTAGTCACCGAGCGACTTGATTATTTGCGGAATGAAAATCAGCATCCCTAGGCTCGCGGTGACGATGCCGACGTAGTTCAGCGCCAAGAGCAGCACCTTGGGATTATAAAGTGCCTGCCACAGCGTGAATTTGCGCACCGCCTCAGTGGCACGGCGTTCGGCGGCTACCTTGGCGACGAGCCAGTCTCGCTCCTCCGGGGTAAGGAATTTGGCCTGCGCCGGCCGATCCGTCAGCACGAAATAGGTGATCACCCCGATCACCAGGGTCGGGATCGCTTCGGCGATGTACATGACCTGCCAACCCTTGAGGCCGAACAGGCCATCGAGGCCGAGAAGCCCGGTCGATATCGGCGCGCCGATCGCCACCGCGACCGGCAGACCGACAAGAAAGCCTGACACGATGCGGGCGTGATGATGGCTGGGAAACCAGTAGGTGAAGTAGAGGATGATGCCAGGAAAGAATCCGGCCTCCGCGATGCCCAGCAGGAAACGCACGATGGCAAAGCTCGTCGACCCCGTAACCATAGCGGTCAGGCCAGCCAGGATTCCCCAGGTGATCATGATCCGGGCGATCCATATTCTGGCGCCGACCTTTTCCAGGATCACGTTGCTCGGCACCTCGAAAATGAAATAGCCCCAATAAAACATGCCGACGGCAAACCCGAAGGTGCCGGCCGACATGCCGAGATCGCCGCGCATGGTGAGCCCGGCGAAGCTCACATTGATCCGGTCGATGTAAGCGAGCACATATGACAGAACAGCAAACGGCAGCAGGCGCAGATAGACCTTGCGCATGGTCGACCGTTCGAGCGTGCGGTCCATTGTATCCTCCCCAGAAATTCGTGGCCGGCCAGGCTTATGCCGATGTTCTGATCTTCAGTAAGCACCCTACTCGGCGTGCCCGTCGATGATCGG
>Ga0137377_10003434_pt1 | contig 12271 bp, 10 predicted proteins | sample SagtaG_22_FD_104815 | JGI IMG/M metagenome (GOLD analysis project Ga0137377, IMG submission 104815) | Vadose zone soil microbial communities from Sagehorn Ranch, Mendocino, California, USA - Sage2_L_40_16 metaG | ecosystem: Environmental > Terrestrial > Soil > Vadose zone | place: USA... | reverse complement strand
CGGCTCGCGGATGACGATCTCCCTTCTGCCCTTGGACAGTTCGAATTCGCGAACTGGGGTTACTGTGCTCTTCCCGGTTCCGACGTCGCCGATGATGATGAAATGGTCTGAGAAGTCTATCGAATCGAGGATCGAGAAGATCGGGAGTGGCGGTTCTGACTTGTCAGCCGTTTTCTGCGCTTGGTCCTCTGTCCCAATGTTTGGGACGGCTGGGGAACGGTCGCCATAGTCGACACCGAGTTCGTTGCCAGCCAAATGAGATTCAGGCCCTCCAGAGTATATTTCACGAAGGGCAGAAATAAACCAGCGCTGATGATAGACTGAAAAGACTCAGCTGCGACCCTTTCTGAAGCAGTTAATTATGCTAAACTGAGGAGGCTCAGATTGACTGGGGCCCCCATCCTTGGAGAGACAAGCGAAAGACAAGAATTCACAAATGTAACTGGCAACACCGCGAAAGACAAGTAGTTGACTTCTCTGTTCGCCCGCGTCGAGAAACACTCCCATTCTTTTCGTTGGAATAGGGCGGCTGAAACCTACCCTAGCAGCCTAGCTCTAATTTCGAGCGACGATTTCGCAGGGAGAGGGCAAGCGCTCGACAGAATTAGCCTATTCAGATTTCGAGCGGCCATGCAGTCCGAGACGACTGCGGGTTTTGCTCGTAGCATCAGACAAGGAATCCTCGCGCAACAGCGTGCCGCAGCTCAATTTCAGAAGCTGGGGGGTCTTGGAATTCCTCAGGTTCTCCGTTCACAGGCTCTGGAAGCGTACTTTGGTCATTGGCTCGCAAAATCCCCTGCTGAGAAGAAACGGCTGCTGGACCGGTCCTGGGGACTTGCGAGAAAATCATTGCGCCTCTTTGAAGCTTCCAAGAACTCTGCCGCATATATCGAGACCTACAACAGACTCACATTTGGCGTTGCATTGAATATCGAATGCGACGGGAGCTTACGATCACGCATTCGAAAGACGAAGGAAGCGATCCAATACGGGAAGAAAGCACTGCTCATGGCTGAGTCAGCTGCTAACAAGCAAGACTACGCCGAATGCCTTGTGAAAACGTCAATCTTCCTAAACGCGCTGGCGGACGACGACTCAATTCAGGAAGAGTCACGAAAAAGTCGACGAGAAGCCCTTCAGTTGTGGCAGAGGGCCACGAGAATAGACAAGGAGACTACTATCCGAGAGATCTCTCATCCGCTATCTGGATTCCACCAAGCATCAGATCCCGGCCTCAGCCTGCAGATCTGCAAGGAGGCTCTCCAGATCGCCAAGCCACGACGCGACAATTTTGCTATCGGACGCTTGATGGACCAGCTTGCGAAATGGACGCATTACGCTGCACAGTCCCGTCAATCAGGCGACGACCCCACGCTAGGACCAAGACTCCGTGCTGAAGCCCTTGGCTACGCGGAAGCCGCCGCGCAACGATACGACACAATCAACTTCACGAGTTCGATCGCGGGGGCACTCTGGGTCCATTCTCCCTACACCGAGCATTTCCAAGAATTGGCAAGATACGAGACCGACCCTAGTAGGCGCCGCCGGCTTTTGGAGAAGGGATTTCGCAGCACGGGCGAACTGCTTAGACTGGCGAAGCAGAGCCAAAACGAGCGGGTAATGTTCTACGCCTTTCACACATGCTACAAGTGCGAGGTTGTTCTCGCCGCGAGCGAGACAAACGAGAGAAGGAGAGGAGAGCTTCTGCTGAAGGCTCAATCACACGCAATCCTAGCATACAATCTGGTCGGCCAGGTTGGTCCAAGCACGAGTTGGAACCGAGGAGTAACGACACGCGCGGTCGCTGACGTATTTTCAAAACTAGCACAGCTGGAGAGAGGGTCAGAACGTCGGTGCCAACTTTTGCTTCAGGCCGCTGCCAAACTTGAGGAGGGATTGGCGGTAACCACCGCGTACGTTTCTGCTCTCCAGAGACCGCCCCACCCCACTCTCATCGCACAAATTGGCCAGTACTACCGGGAATACGCGGACACCCTCAAACAACTAGCACCGCTTACAAACCAAGAGGGATATCTTCGAAAGGCAGTGACGGGATACTCGGCAGCAGCTGATTGGTTCGAAAGAATTCCACGCTATGACAGGCTGGCTGAGTGCTATTGGAAATTAGCTGAGACCTACGATCTCCTTCAAGCTTACTCTCTAGCATCGGAGAACTTCATCCTCGCCGCACGAGCCTATTCGAAGCTGGGCCGGCGAGTTCTTCCGCTCAAAGAACATTCCGAAGACTATGGGCGCTACCTAATTGCTTGGAGCAAGATTGAGCAGGCAAGAGCATCCCATGTAGAAGATCAACACCAGACGGCCTCAGGACTATACAATTCGGCGGCTCGTCTCCACAGATCAACTAAGAGGTGGCGCTTCCTTGCTCCTTACTATTCAGCTCGCGAAAAGCTCGAACGGGGAGAGAGCCTGAGCAAACAAGGCCGCCGCCCAGCTGCGGCATCGGCTTTTCGCCAAGCTGGAGTCATGTTTGCAGAATCAGCAGCTAAACTCGGGGAGCGACTTCTCCTCACAGATCAGCTCGACGAGAAAAAAATGGTAGAAGAACTCCTCAGGGCACCGAGAGTCCAGTACTCTCAGACGAGGGAGATCCTTGAGCAAGCTATGGAAGCTGAGAGTCAAGAAGACTTTCGGACGAGCTATGAGAAGTTCCGCCTCGCCTCGGAGAAGCTTAAAGAAATTCTCAACCTCTCAACGTCTGAGCAAGACCGTCGAGAGATCCAATTCCTATCTGTCTTGTGCGAAGCGTGGCTCCTTTCCTGCAAGGCCGAGATTGACAACTCATCAGAACCCCTGAAAGCAGCGTGCGCCCAGTTTGAAATGGCCAAAGACATCGGCCTCAACCAAACCGCTACGAAACTCGCGTCAGGACACGCATCATTCTGCAAGGCTCTCATCTCAATCCACGAGTTCGCAGAGACGCAGGACCCATCGCTTCATAATGAAGCGTCGAAGCAACTAGACATAGCAAGCCGCTATTATCTCGAAGCCGGTTCCAAGACCGCGTCGGCACACGCAACGGGGCGAAGGATGCTTATTGAGGCGTTCGGATATCTGGACATCGCTAGCAAACGAAAGGGTCAAGATGAGAAAGCAAGGCTCTACCGGTCGACCACCGCGTTATTACGCGAAGCGGTCCGACTGTTCGTTAGAGCTCAACAACCTAAGAAGGCAGAACTTGCTCGGTCATTTCTCAAGAAGGTTGCTGTCGAATCGAAGATTGCGTCGGAACTGACCAGTATTCTCGACGCCTCGCAAGGAAGGCCGACGAACATCGCCTTCCAGACTCACATCAATGATAACGAAAAGCCCGCTGGACTCGACCGTTTCGAGGGAGGTGATTTGGAGGCTCGATTTGTGAAAGTGACGACAGGACTCCCTCCGGCAGGAGTTGTCGAACTCGAGATCGAGATTACCAATACGGGGAAACAGCCTATCCGGCTGGTAAGTCTCGATAGCTCGATCCCGGAGGGAGCCGAGCTCATAGAGGCCTCGGAAAAATGGGTTCCAAAAGGTCAGTCTCTAATCGGAACTTTGAGGAGACTAGATACTTTGCAGACTGAGAGAGTGAGGATAAAGTTCCGAACCGTAGCGGAGGGATTGCTATTGATGCAACCAAAGGTCACGTTTGTTGATATGACTGGATTGCAACTGGAGCGCCTTATTGAACCAAGAGTCTTGGCTAACTCTCGGATAATGGAGTTCCTCGCCAGCTCCTTCTTGGAAGACTACTCCAGACGATTGGCGATTCAGATCTGTGGGTGGCGAACCTTCATGGCCATTGCGGATACGTTGAAGATTCCAAGAAGTCATCTATACGGAGAGCCAAGATACGGTCGTTATTTCGGAAGGCAACTTGACGCTCTAGTCAAGTCGTCGGTGGTTGAATATCGAATATTTCCCAACGAGAGAGGCAGAGGTGGCGAAGTAACCAAGGTCAGAGTCAACTTGGACAATGAGTGCGTGAACAGATACTTTGAAGAAACGGCTGCGAGAGGCGGCCAGTCCTTCAGTCCATTGCGACGCTTATCCTCAAACATGCCCAAGGTTTGATTGGATCGCTAGCTTTCTGATTATGGTTCTCCTCTTACACTGGCAAGTAACGGATCATTTCTCTGAAAAAAATCAATATAATTTTCAGAGATGAACTGTGCCCGTTCGATCTTGAAGGGTCTATTGACACGCTTGGAATCGCGAGTGGAGATTGTGGTAGCGTTCGTTCTTGTCTTTTCGATGGTCTTTCCAGTTTCTACCGTTGCATCGACGAGTCACGTGCCGAGTCATTTTTCGACTCAGTCAATCCTTATTGATTCAAGTCATTCTGCCCCGAGTAGAGTCACGCCGGCAGGTTCCGCATCTCTAAGCAACTATTCGCTGGCGGTTCTGACGAATTTCGACGGAGTAAACGCGCCCGGTAGTTGTGATGTCCCATTCGACAGGAAGTCCGTTTGCAATCCTCCGGACATGGGACTGGCAGTAGGGCCCAACCAGATTGTCGAGATGGTCAATCGACAGGTGTACTTCTTCAGCAAGAATGGAGTGTTGATACAGAACGAAAACCTCTCCACGTTCTGGGGCGTCTTCCAACCATGGTCCGACCCTGAAGTGCTCTATGATGTCTCGAGCCAGAGGTTCTATGCGTCCATAATCAATACTGCATCCTTCCAGGTCTACTTCGCGGTCTCCCTCTCGAGCAACGCTACCGCTGGGTGGAAAATCTACCCATTACCCCAGCTGATCTATTCGGGGAGTCCTCCCTCCGGCGGTTGCATAGTTGGAACCTCGCTCTTCCCGGACCAGCCGATCTTGGGAATCAACAATGACAAGGTAAGCCTCAGCGACAATAGTTTCTGCGGTAACATACTTCTCGGCGCGCACTTCTGGATTCTTAACAAGACGGAAGTTCTCTCTGGCGCAAGCAGCCTTCACATGGCCTCAATTGGGCCTCTTGCAAATACAGAGTCTGTTCATCCAGTTCAGTCTCTCAGCTCAACCAACACCGAGTATATGGTATCCACGGGCGCCGAAGATCTAGGCACGAGCGGGAATATTGTGGCTCTGTACTCAGTGACCGGTGCACCTCCTGGACAGGTGACGTACCACATTGCGAATCTCACACTCAACTCATTCATTTCTGGCCCACCTGGGGCCCTTGAAGCTAACACAACCCAGACAGTCTGGTGCGTCGGAACAGGCAGCACTTCATGTAATGATGCTCGCGTCCTCGACGCCAAGTGGTATCTAGGAAAACTCTGGTATTCTTTAAACGAAGGATGCACACCACCCGGAGACTCTCAGACAAGAACATGCGTTCGTCTGACGGAGATCGATACAGCAACTCCGACGGTCATTCAGGATTTCGACTATGACGCAGTCGGACAGTACTACTATTATCCGGCGCTAGGCATCGATGCGAGTGGAAACCTTGCGGTCATCTATGGGTTCTCATCTTCCTCTACGTACCCGAGCCTCGCGGCGACAGCTCAGGGCTTCAACGACCCCGTTGCAACGATGCGAATCCCAAAGGTCTTGGTGACGGGATTATCTGACAGTCTCAGTGGAAGGTATGGAGACTATTTTGGTGGCGCAACCGATCCCATAGATGCATCCATGGTGTGGATCGCGGGTGAATACTATGGGAGCATCACGGGGGAATGTCTGCCACAAGCCCAGACTGGACCGTGTTGGTCCACGCGGATCGCGAGCACTCGGGTCGAGGATTTCTCGATAACAGCCAATCCAACGTCAATTGCACTTCTGGCCGGATCCCTTGGAAACTCGACGATTACAGCAACCCGTATCAACGGATTCCAAGGCACGGTAAGTCTGACAGTATCAATCACGCCATCGTCTGGGCTGGTCTGCTCTGCGTCTCCTTCAAGTCTCACACTCGGCTCCTCCGCGAGCGGCACTCTTAGTTGCGGCCAAGGCTCCGCAGGAAACTACACTGTCACCGTGACTGGAAGTAATGGCGTATTCTCCCATTCTACTACCGTTTCGGTGAGAGTCACTGATTTCAGCGTGACTGCTCCCCCGGGGATAAACTGTATCTCGCTCAGAGGAAACTGCAGGTTCTCGGTGACCGTAACCAGCGTCAACGGGTTCGCTGGAACGGTGCAACTCTCCAGTAGCTCGGGGTCCGTATCACCCTCAAGCATAACACTGTCAGCTGGGAGCTCGGGAAGCGCTACGGTAACGTTTTCCGCTGGTCCGAGTTCAGTCTCTGTCACCTATACGAGTGGCACGTTGGTGCACCGGTCCACGACCCATGTCACTTACCCTCAGTAACTGGTCACAAATGAATCCGCTAAATACTCGACAACGTCGATTACACCGGCTTGGCTCGGGTTCGGAGTGGCGTAAACCCTGATCAGCATACTTCAAACAACCGTCGCCAGCGTACTTTGACGATTAGAGCTTGGCCTGTTCGAGATAGGCGGCTCCGTACTTCTAAACTGCTATAATTTGAGACTCTCACCTAGTTCGTATGAGACGTTTTCCCAAGACAGTTCTTCTTTCCGTGTTGTTAGGGCTATGTCTGCTCGGCATGAGCGCTGCAGCCACTCGCGAACCTTGGGGAGCATCAGATGGATATCCCCTTCGATACAGCTACCCTAACCTGCCGTGTGCGCGGCCCAACCCGTTCAACGGGTGCGGCTACTCTTACGACCCAGTGTTGGTTGGTTTGGACCTTCTGTTCTGGTTCGCCCTTTCTCTACCTGCTGTCTCGGCGATACACCTAGCTCGGAAACTCCGCAAGAGTGACTCCCGTTCGAAGTCACGCGACCCCTGATTAGCAAACTGCAACCGACCAGAGGGTGTGGGAAGGAGGAGAGCGGACAGTAAAAAGAGGGGAAAAGGGGAATCTGTCCGGTTGAAACGATACTGTGTCCATGGTCTTTAGGAGTGGAAGGTTACGCTGAAGGTGTAAGTTCCGCCGACGTTGAAGACGCCCTGGATTGTTCCCGTTCCTCTAATCCCTATTAGTTGCGCGGTTCCGCTGCCTGGAAGGAAAGCGGCGTGTATGTTCAACTGTCCAGTGATTGGGCTGAAGGTTCCGGCGAAGCCGATTCCGACTGTTCCGGTCCTGCCGAGTATTGTGCCGGTGAAAGTTCCGCTACCAGCTATGAACCCGGATCCTGTAGATGTTATCACTGCGACATCGGTACCTGACAATGACCCTGAAAGATCGCCTATTGCGTTGATCGTGAGGCTCTGAGTGATGATTGTGTTGCCACTTATGACTTGAACATTAATGGTTGTCGCGGTGGTTGTGAAGGTTCCCGTGGCTGTCTGAGTTGTGGTTGCCTGGGCGGCGGGCAAGAAGAGTAGAAAGACTGCGAGCAGTAGGTAGAAGATTCTCCTGATTATTTTCGTCAATTCTCACCTCCCCGATTTCTCGTCCGGTGTCTTATTGTCATAGCGCCTCCTCAGCGCTCAAATCGTCGACTTCAGATCAGACCAGAGTGTTCATCTCGTTTCGCAAGCATAGGTCTGAACTGGATAGAACCCCAAACCGAATCTAATTGCTATTAATTTTATCCATGGGACCTAGGAGACTGACGGCAATCTTGAATGCACGAACGACTAGCTAGAACTCTGCAGAGCAGGCAGTGTATTCTGGGGCTCGAACCAGTTTTTTCGGAATCCTAATGAGCCTGAGAGACCCTATGTGACCGGACCCAGACGATGGAATATTGGGTTGAAATCATTCTCATAGTGTTACAATTCCCGGTGTTTCTCGGCCTCATCTATTGGTTCGTGAGGCTTCAGAACGAGACAAGGAGACGAGGGAGGATACGGATCAGTTTCAGGGACCTTAGTCGCAGGACAAAATTGTTTGGAATTCTCTTGCGCAGCGACATGGTCTTCACGTTGTACCTGGCTATAGCTAGCGTTTTGAACCTGACAGGAACGGTTCCTTTGCCCTTGTCGGGTCTCAATTCGGTGGTAACGCTGCGGACGTTGGCAATTGGTTTGGTCGGGCTTGCGTATCTTATGTCTGTCAACTCTAGTCGCAGCTCCAACCTTCACCAATCTGATGGGAAGCAGTGAAATGCAAACTCGAACTCTGTGGTTCGGAGTTCGAGTCTATCTTGTGATCTTGATCTATTTGCAGGTGACGCTTCTTCTAGCGGGTAATGGCATCGCTACCTTTCCGTGGGGAGTCCTCACGCTTTGTCCTAGGAGTTCGCGGACCAAGGCATGATATTCGTGCTGACTATTCCTGGATTGCTCGGCATGTACATTGTGAATACAAGGCGTAGACTTGAGAGCGAAAAGCGCACCGTTAGATCAAACTAAGTAGAATAGGTTTCTGAATAATTACTGACAGACTCGGGTTCCGTCGGGTCTGCTGTTCTAGCGGATGACAGTTAGCGTGAGCGTAACCGTGCGAGTTATGACGCCACTGGTAAGCGTGACAGTAACAACGTAGGTTCCGATGGGAGTGCCCTTTACAGTGGATATCGCGAGGATTACCGTACTCGTTCCGTCAACGGACAAAGTTGACGTGGTCGTGCTGAGGCTCGTGGAGGGTCCGTTGTGGTTCGTGGGAGCGACTTTAGCTGATAGGCTTACGATTCCGTTGAAACCGTTTAGGCTCGTGAGAGTGATGGTTGAGGTGCCCTGTGACCCGCGTTTGAGTGTGAGCATGGTTGGGCTTAGCGAGCCTGCGATGTCCCAGACCCTAACCGTTACTGTTGCGGAGTGAGATGTTGACCCGACACAGCCTGGCTGTGGACGAAGGTAGCATTCTAGGTTCACCACAAACGTTCCGGTAATGGTTGCGGCGTACCTGCCCGGAGATGTGGAGGTGAAAGTACACGATGCTGTAGAAGTGGTGCCCGCCGGTAGGTTGCTGGAAGAGGGACACCAAGCGGTGAGCCCTGTTGGAGCGGAACTGCTCAGGTAAATAATTCCCGACAGTCCAAACAGACTTGTCAAAGTGACAGAGCTTGCACCGCTTGAGCCAGGAGGAAATGAGACCGACGAGGCGGAGAGGCTAAAGTCCATAACTGTGGCGGGGATAGTGATTGAACGAGTTACGGAACCCCCAGTGCCTGTAACGGTTACATTGTAGAGCCCCGCTGGACCCAGCGCCGTGCATGTCGTATAGTCAGATCCTGAACCACCAGGAGGTACGTAGACGGTTGTTGTGTTTGCAGAGTTGGTGAAAACGCATGACAGTGCAATCGAGGAGGGACTAACCGCCAGGTTAACAAATCCCGAGAAACCATTCACACTACTTACTGTGACAAGGGACTGTTTCACAGCCCCTACGGGCATTGAGAGGTTGGTGGCGCCGTCCGATATCACAAAAACGTCAAAACACGGAGAATTGACCGTCACGGTGACGTTTGTACTGTGAGAAAACAATGCGCTGGACCCCGTGACTGCTACGGTGTATGAGCATGCTGGTGTGCCTGGGGGTGTTGAAATTGTCAGCGTAGAGTTTTCACTTCCTCCTGTGGAGAGATTGACGCTCGTTGGGTTCAGACCCATGATTAGTCCAGAAGGAGAGCTAGAGGCCGTCAACGTCACAGTTCCGGGTCCGCCGACGAGGCTGGAGATGGCTATTGTAGAGGAATTGGGGGTACCCTGTGTAAGGTTCAGATTGTTTGCATTTGAGGAGATGGAAAAGTCGGGGCTCGGGCCAACCGTAACAGAGAGGATTGTTGTCTGGAACCAGGATCCAATTGTCCCGTTAATTGTGACTGAGTATGTTCCAGTAGCAGTGGATATCGAGGTCGAGACCGTGATCGAAGAGTTTACCGTCCGGTTGTTTGAGAGCAAGACAGTGTTTGGATTGAGACCCACTTGAAGGCCCGTCGGCGAGGCCGCGGTGAGCGTGACTGTCCCAAAGAAATCGTTGAGACTCGTTACGCTCAATGTCGAAGCACCTATCGAACCGGCGCTGACGTTGATATTACTTGGATTGGCCACGAGCGAAAAGTATTGGGCCGTGTTGGTGTAGAGGAGAGCTGTCTGAACTGTCTCTGCGACTGGAGCCGGTGTACCGTCGCCAATAGTGACACAGACGTTCGGGGCGACGCTCGTAGTCGAACAACCCGTCTGGAACCCGATGGGAGTGTCAAAAAACGAGGCAGCCCTGGCTACGTTGTAAATCGCTGTGAACAAGAGACCAGTCGTTGGGGCAACGGTCAATGAGGAGCCGGATGCTAAAGCCGCCAAATGGAGAGTATCAGCATTGTCCGTCGACGAACAAGCAGAACCTTGAATCAATATTCCACCATCACATTGGACAGATATGGTCTGCGGACTGAGCAAGACACTGCCTGTAAGGTCGACGCCTTCTGGACTGAGGATCGTGTGATCAACCACGATTGCTATGTCAAAATAGTTGAGACTGCTCGAGTTCTGGATGAACACTGCGACTCGGAGCAGTGGGCCGATGGTGCCCGGTATCGGTGCGGGACTTGAAGGGCACGAAGTGCTGCCGGCAGGAATGATGCAGACAGTGCCCGTCGAGGATGCGTGGGCTGGGTGTGGGAAGGCGGTGGCGAGAAATATCGAGCTGGTTAACAGGAGGATGAACGAAGAAACTCTCATTTTTGTCTTCAAGAGTTAGGAATCTACCAAGGCTCGCCTAGGCGTCTATGCTCACATAAGTCTTACGCCTCTTGGTGAGGCAATTCTATCCACATTCCATATCCTTCTATATCTCTGGATTGCGACGGACACTGTAATGGTTCGAAGCTCAATTGGACAGTTTCGCTTCGCTCTTCTTGAGATGAGGAGACCGTCTCTTCGATTCACCTGCGTTGCAAAGGATCCCGATTTCTACGCTCGGACGCTGCAGGTCTGGTGCTGGAAGTGCGGCAGGGTCACGACGCATGAGGTCACGTTCCGCTCGGGCGGGAGATGCTTTCTCTGCAAAGAGTGCGGAAATATTGTCGTGGAAAAGCTGTGAGTTGAATCGTGCGGTTAGTCCTGAATAATTACTGGTTGGGTTTTTCGTTGCGGGAAGCTTCGTCGTTGGTCGTCACTTTTTTCGGGGTCTCCTCCGGAGGTGTAAGAGATGAACTGGGGGCGGGTGAGCTTACTCTCGGGTCACCAATCTCCTCGGCGGATTTAGAGTTGATTGTTTCGTCGCTTGCAAGCTTGCTGGTTCCTCTATTCCTTTTGGATGGGTGAGTTGATTTCCGCAGAAAGGACATTTTTCGAGCTTCGGGTCCACTCCGGCGTGGCACTTTGAACAGAGGACCCGACTCTCCCTAGCAAAGAGGAGGAAGGCGAGAAGAGCGCCGATGAGGGCTGTGATGAGAGCCGCCGCTATCAACCAGTAAATGGACGGGAATGAGCTGTTGGGCGGATTAGGTGGACTGATTGGGGGAGGATTCGATGGTTGGGCAGAGCCGGAGATGGATGTGAGGTAGATGTTGCCCATGTTCGAGGCCTGATCTCCAGAAGTGTCGTTTGCTGTTGCGCTGACGACATACGTGCCGTTGGGAAGGCTTGCGCTATACGGCCAGCTTGCAGCGAACAATTTCTCTGGCGCGGCGGAGTTGGTCGTCAATGAGCTTCCAGCCGCGGAGAAGACTGTTGTTGATCCTGGTCCCGTTATGGTTAGAGTCGCGTTGGCGACGTGGTAGGCTCCAAAAGGATCAGCCACGTGCACTGTTAGAAACACGATCCTTTGAGGAGTCGTCCAGTTGAGGCTGAAACTGGATTGTGAGGTGAAGTTCGCGTTGAATGTCTCGATAAGATTGACGGTTGGAATGTTCGAGACGGGCATGACTAGAGCGGACGAATAGCTCGCGCTATCATACCAGACATAGAGCTGGGAGACTCTGAAGACTGTCACGGAGAGTTTGATCGTGGAGGCTTGTGTGAAGGTGTGGTTGATGTTGAATCCGAGCGTCTCCTTGTAAGGGACAGTCGGACTAGAGTTCAAGGTGATGACCGCGGATGTGCTGACGACTGCGAGCTGGCCCGCAGTGCTGGCATCGTAGATGGTTGCGTTCAGGGATCCAGGAGCACCCGAGACCGTGACCCAGAGAACAATGGATCCAGGACCGATAGACGTTAGGGCCGAGGTCAGTGCAGGGTACAGTGTGAAGTTGAAGACGTTATATCGGAGGTTCGGGCTTTCAGCCGTTCCGTCCCATAGGGTCGTCGTGTTCAGGACATGCGTGGTCTGAACTCCTGAGATGGTCACGTTGTTTGGAAGTTGATGAAGATAGAGAGGAATTCCAGGATTGTTAGAAGCCACTACAGTCGGAGCATG
>Ga0137377_10003433_pt1 | contig 12272 bp, 11 predicted proteins | sample SagtaG_22_FD_104815 | JGI IMG/M metagenome (GOLD analysis project Ga0137377, IMG submission 104815) | Vadose zone soil microbial communities from Sagehorn Ranch, Mendocino, California, USA - Sage2_L_40_16 metaG | ecosystem: Environmental > Terrestrial > Soil > Vadose zone | place: USA... | reverse complement strand
GCATTCGCTCTGATTTCGTCGCCCGTCTTCGCCGCTCAGGCAGTGTCGGGTCTGACCGACATCCCGGTTGCCGCTCTCGTCGCCCTGGCCGGTGCGCTGGTGTGGGGGAGGCGGCCGGCGCCAGCTCGCGCCGTCGCGATCGGAGTCGTCGCGGCGCTTGCCATGCTCGCCAAGCCAAGTGCGCTCCTGGCTCTCATCGGCCTGGCGCTGGCTCAGCTTCTACTCGGCGAATCCTGGCGTTCGCGGCTGCTGTACCGAGTCGCGCCGCTCGGTGCCGGTATCGGCCTCGGATTGCTCTACGACTTCGTCCAGGCGCGCTATGTCCACCAAGGGCTCCGGACCTTCCTTCAGGCGGGCGTCAACTCCGACTACTACCGCACGCTTGCCGACGAGGCACGCCGCTACGCGCTTCTCGACGGGAACTGGTTCGGTGATGGCCTCCGGGTCGCGGTGTTCTTTGCACTCATCTATGCAGTTCTACGGCTTGTGGGCGTCAGCCACCGGCTCTGCGTCGCGGTCGGAGTCCCATTCGCACTGTTCGCATCCTGGCTCGGGCCCTGGCTCGCGGCGCGGGAGTCAGACGGCACGGTCGGTTCGTTCCATTCAGTCGGCGCCGCGCTCGCGGCGCTCGGAACCGCAGCATTTCTTCTCTTCGGGTTGGGATCGCGCGACGGCGCCGTCGTGTCACGCAGCGAGCTGGCGCGACTCGGGATCTGGGCGATCCCAACGGCGGCAGCGTGGGCCTTGTACGGAGCGTACGACTTCCGGCTGCTCGCGCCGGCTTGGCCGCCGCTGCTCGCGCTCGTCGCGCTGACCGCGCTACCGGCCGCGAAGACGCTAGCCCGTCGAGGCGCAGTCGCTCTTGCGATCCCATTCGCGCTGTTCGCAATCGTCGTGGCGGAGAACGTCTACAACCTCGACGGTCTGCAGAAGTCGGGCTGGAGCGAAGTGCGCAGGACGCCGAGTGGCGATTGGCTCGACAAGTCGACGATGCGCGCGATCGTGATGCCGGCGTTCAGTCGCGCGCTCGCGGCCGTTCGCCCGCAGATGCGTCCCGGGGACCTCTTGATGTCGCCGGAAGGAGCCTTCCGGTTTTTCTTCCCCGGACACGTCGAGCAGTCATACCCGAACAACTGCAACGACCTCCATCGGTTTCGCGTGTTCGTCTTGACCACGGACGAAGGCAGCAAGCGCTACATGGAGCAGTTTCTCCACGTTTCCGGCGAGCCGTCGTTCTGGGCGGCGTGCAAACAGCCGCGCCTGAAGCAGCTCACCGATGGGTCGGAGGGCTACGCCGTCTTCCGCGTGGGAGCTTGATGCGACTCGCCGTCCTCACGACGTCGTACCCGCGCTTCCGGGCTGATGTTGCGGGCCGCTTCGTAGCCGATGCCGTGCAACACGTACGCGCGCGCGGACTCGAGGTCGAGGTCGTCGAGCCGTCGCAGTTCCGCCACTACGGGATCGCCTACGGGCACGGCATCGTCGCCAACCTGCGCCGACGTCCATGGCTCGCGCTCTTGCTGCCGGCGCTGCTGACGAGCTTCGTCCGGGCAGCGCGGCGTACCGAGGCCGATCTCATTCATGCGCACTGGCTCCCCGCCGGCTGGGTCGCAGCCCGGACCGGCAGACCGTACGTCGTCCAGGTCTGGGGGACGGACCTGGAGCTCGCGCGCCGTGCGCCGTGGCTGGCGCGCCCCGTGCTACGGCACGCGCGGCTGGTGATCGCGGCCTCGAACGACCTCGCCGACGCCGCTCGCGCACTCGGCGCTCGTGAGGTTCGCGTGATTCCGAGCGGGGTTGAGCTGCCTGCCGACGTCGGTGAAGAAGCCGACCCGCCGGAGGTTCTCTACGCCGGTCGTCTCTCTGCCGAGAAGGGCGTGCTCGAGCTCGTCGCTGCGGCCACAGCAATGAACCTCGTCGTGGCAGGAGACGGTCCGCTCCGCCGCCAAGTCCGGCAGGCTCGAGGTTTCCTTCCCCCCGCCGAGCTCCAGGCTCTGTACGCGCGAGCCGCCGTCGTCGCGTGCCCTTCCAGGCGCGAAGGTTTCGGTGTCGCCTGCCTCGAGGCGATGGCACACGCCCGCCCTGTAGTCGCGACGAACGTCGGCGGCCTCCGCGACCTGGTCGTCGACGGGGAGACGGGGATCGTCGTCCCGCCTCGCGACCCACTCGCGTTGCGGACTGCCCTCGAGCACCTGCTCGCCGATCGCGAACTACGCCAACGTCTGGGAGCCGCCGGACGCGAGCGCGCACGAAGACATTTCTCATGGGATGCGGTCACCGACGCCACGCTCTCCGCGTACTCCGAGGCCACAGGGAGAATGGTCGCGTGAGGAGAGCGTTCATCACGGGAATCGGGGGCCAGGACGGCTCTTACCTGGCCGAGCTTCTCATCGAAGCCGGTTACGTGGTCACCGGGCTCGTACGCCCGGGCGCGGAGCACTACCCGAACCTAGAACCACTACAGGACAGCGTCGAGCTGCTCGAGGCCGACCTACTCGACCGGGACTCCCTGGCAAGGGCCCTCGAGGCTGCAAGGCCGGACGAGGTCTACAACCTTGCCGCGCCGTCGTTCGTCCCTGCTTCATGGGACCACCCCGTCAACACGGCCGAGTTCGCCGCGGTTGGCGCAACCTCGCTGCTCGAAGCGATCCGCGCCAAAGACCCAGCCATCCGCTTCTACCAAGCCTCCTCGAGCGAAATCTTCGGCGAGCCTCGCGAGAGTCCGCAGACCGAGCAGACTCCTCTGCAGCCGGTAACGCCGTACGGCGTCGCGAAGGCCTACGCGCATTTCATCGTGCATTCCTATCGTCGCCAGTACGGTCTCTTCGCCTGCTCCGGCATTCTCTACAACCACGAGTCGCCGCGACGACCATTGCAGTTCCTGCCGCGCAAGGTCGCGCACGGCGCCGCGGCGATCTCGCTCGGTCTCCAAGACGAGCTCGTGTTGGGCGATCTCGACGCGCGCCGTGACTGGGGCTATGCGGGTGACTACGTGCGCGCGATGTGGCTGATGCTGCAGCAGGACGAGGCCGGGGACTACGTCGTCGCATCCGGTGAAGACCACTCGGTCCGTGAGCTCGTCGAGTGCGCCTTCGGTCACGTAGGGCTCGACTGGCACGACCACGTGCGCGTGGATCCCGCGCTTCAGCGCGGTGCAGCCGAGCTTCATCGGCTGGTCGGCGACCCGGCGCAGGCGCACGACCGCCTCGGCTGGCGACGGGAGGCCGGTTTCGAGCAGCTCGTTCACCTGCTCGTCGATGCTGATCTAGAGAGCCTGCGCACTCCTGCCGGCGGGCCCACAACTAGCATGAAACGATGAGCGAGGATCGCCGGCTGACAATCGACGGTGTCGACATCCACGACGGCAGCTCGTGCTACGTCATCGCGGAGATCGGCAACAACCATCAGGGCAGTCTCGAGCAGGCGAAGCAGCTGATGGATGCCGCCAAGGAATGCGGCGTAAATGCCGTCAAGCTCCAGAAGCGCGCGAATCGCGCGCTTTACACGCGCGAGTTCTTCGACCAGCCCTACGAGAACGAGTCAAGCTTCGGGCGGACATACGGCGAGCATCGCGAGGCGCTCGAGCTCTCGGCGGTGGACTACGCGGGGCTGCAGGCCCATGCGCGGGGCGTCGGCATCACGTTCTTCGCCACTGCGTTCGACTTCGAGAGCGCCGACCTGCTTGCAGAGCTCGGTGTGCCGGCGTTCAAGTTCGCCTCCGGCGACATCCGTAACACACCGCTGCTGCGTCACGTGGCCGCGTTCGGGAAGCCGATGATTCTCTCTACCGGGGGCGCGGAGATGGCGGACGTCGAGCGCGCGGTCGAGGCGATCCTGCCGCTCAACGATCAGCTCTGCGTGCTGCAGTGCACCGCCGCCTATCCCGCCGATACGGGCGATCTGAACCTGAACGTCATCACGACGCTTCGCGAGCGGTTCCCGGGCCTCGTGATCGGGCTCTCCGATCATCAGAACGGCATCGCGATGGCGGTCGTGGCCTACATGCTCGGCGCCCGTGTCGTCGAGAAGCACTTCACTCTGAATCACGCGGCGAAGGGCACCGACCACGCGTTCTCGTTGATGCCCGAAGGGATGCGGAAGCTCGTGCGCGACCTGCAGCGCGTTCCCGATGCGCTCGGCGATGGGATCAAGCGCCCACTGGCGATCGAGGAGGCGCCGATCCGGAAGATGGGCAAAAAGCTCGTCGCCGGACGCGAGCTCGAGGTAGGGCACATCCTGGCGGCAGAGGACGTCGCGATCAAGTCGCCGGCTGACGGGGGCCTGCCGCCGTACGAGCTCGACCGCATCGTCGGCCTACGCCTGCGAAGGCGGTTGGCCCCGGACGAGAACCTCATGCTCGCCGACCTCGAGCCGGTCGAGGAACCGGTCGCGGCGCACGCAGCTCGGCGCCTGTGACCGAGCTCGGGCCGCTGCTCGAGCGGTTGCGGCTTGCAGTGTTCGACTTCGACGGTGTGTTCACGGACAACCGCGTCTGGGTGAACGAGGCGGGCGATGAGATTCTCGCATTCTCGCGGAGCGACGGTCTGGGCTTGCGGCGCTTGGAGGAGGTCGGCGTCCGTCCGCTGATCGTCTCGATGGAGCAGAGCCCGATCGTGAGCGCACGGGCCCGGAAACTCCGGGTCGACTGCGTGCAGGGAGTCGGGAACAAGCTCGCGGTCTTGCGTGAACGCACCGGCGAGCTCGGCGTCGCATTCGAGGACACCGCGTACGTCGGCAACGACATCAACGACGCCGAGTGCCTGCGTGCGGTGGGAGTTCCAGTCGTCCCGTCCGATGCGTGGCCCGAGGTCAAGCCGCTCGCGCGCTGGGTGCTCTCGCGGGCCGGTGGTGCCGGCTGCGTGAGAGAGTTCTGCGACGCGGTGTGGGAGGCTCAGCGTTGACACTGACCGATCTGTTCTCGCTCGACGGCCGGGTCGCCGTCGTGACCGGTGGTGCCGGCCAGGTCGGGGGCGAGATCGCACGCGGGCTGGCGGCGTGCGGAGCGAAGGTGGCGATCTTCGACCTCCTCGCCGCGCCGGAAGGCGACGGCGTGCGCAGCGTCGTCGTCGACGTCACGGATCGCGCCGCCATCGAACGTGCGACCGCCGAGCTCTCGGACGTCCCGCACATCCTCGTGAACGCCGCGGCCCTCGACTCGCCCCCGGACGCGCCGGCCGAAGAAGTTGGACCGTTCGAGGACTATCCGTCAGAGTCGTTCGACGAGGTGATGCAGGTGAACGTCAAGGGGACATTGTTCGCCTGCCAGGCGATCGGTGCGCGTATGGCAGCCAAGGGCCGCGGCTCGATCGTGAACGTGTCGTCGGTCTACGGCATGCTCTCGCCTGTACAGGAGCTCTACGACTTCCGGCGCGCGGACGGCGAGACGTTCTTCAAGCCGATCGCGTACTCGGTTTCGAAGTCCGCGCTGTACAACCTCACGCGTTACCTCGCCACGTACTGGGCCAAGAGCGGCGTGCGTGTGAACACGCTTACGCTTGCGGGCGTTTGGAACGACCAGCCGGCCGAGTTCGTCGACGCGTACACGGCGCGCATGCCGCTCGGCCGGATGGCCGAGGCGAAGGAGGTCGTCGGTCCCGTCGTCTTCCTGGCTTCCGATGCTTCGTCATACGTGACCGGCGCGAACGTCGTCGTCGACGGCGGCTGGTCGGCCTGGTGATCCCAAGAGAGGTTCAGAACCTCATCGACGGTCGCGCCGCTTCACCACAGGGCGGTGAGTGGTTCGAGAAGTGGCGACCGGACAACGGTGAGCTGCTCTGCACCGCGGCCCGGTCGCGTGGAGTCGACGTCGCAGCGGCAATTGCAGCGGCGACGCGGGCCAGAACGGAGTGGGCCGCCCGGACGCCGGTGGAGCGAGGAGAGATCGTTCGTGAACTCGCACTCGCACTCCACGCGAGGCGCGAGGAGGCAGCGGAGATCGTTGCGGCGGAGACCGGGAAGTCGATGCAGCTCGCGCTCGGCGAGACGGACGCGGCGGTGGAGATGGGCTTCTTCGTCGCGGGCGAAGGACGTCGCCTCTACGGGCGGACGACGACGTCGGCCGTGCCGAATCGCACCGTCATGGCGATCCGCCGTCCCGTCGGTGTCGCGGGCCTGATCGTCTCGTTCAACACGCCGCTGCCGAACTACGCGTGGAAGGTCTTTCCCGCGGTGTTCTGCGGCAATGCGGCGGTGCTCAAGCCGTCCGAGCACACTCCCGCCTCGGCAGCGTTCTTCGGCCAGCTCAGCAACGAGTTGCTGCCGCCGGGCGTGCTGAACGTCGTCCAGGGGCTCGGCCCCGAGGCCGGCCCGCCGCTCGTCGAGTCGCCCGACGTCGATCTCGTCAGCTTCACCGGCTCGGCGGAGACCGGAAGGTGGATCTCGGAACACGGTGGGCGCCGGTTGGCGAAGGTCGTGCTCGAGCTCGGCGGCAAGAACGCGCTCGTCGTCTGCGACGACGCCGACCTCGGCCGGGCCGTTGACTGGTCGCTGGCATCCGCGTTCTCGAACGCCGGGCAGCGCTGTGCCGCGGCGAGCCGGCTCGTGGTGTTCGACGCCGCCTACGACGAGTTTCGCGAGCGTTTCGTCGAAGGCGCGCGCAGCTACGAGACGGGGCCGGTGATCAGCGAGGCGAGCCTCGAGCGCATCCTCGCCGCCCTCGAGGGTGCCAACGTGGTGGTCGGCGGTGAGCGGCTCGAGCGTCCCGGCTGGTGGCTTGCTCCGACAGTGGTCGAAGACGTGCAGCCCGACGCGGCTCTCTCCGGCACGGAGCTCTTCGGCCCGGTTTCGATCCTCTATCGAGTCGCCGACCTGGAGGCTGCGATCGCGCTCGTCAACGACTCGCCGTACGGGCTGACGTCGGCGATCCACACGGCGAGCCTGCACCGGGCGATGCGCTTCGCCGACGAGGTCGAAGCGGGCGTCGTGGTCGTGAACGGCGGCACGCACGGCAGCGAGCCGCACATGGGCTTTGGCGGCGTCAAACAGTCCGGCACAGGATGGCGCGAGGCCGGGATCGAGGCGCTCGACGTCTACACGGAGTGGAAGTACGTCAACCTGATCACCGATCCGGCGAAGACGTGAGACTCGACTCTTCCCTCGACTCGACGCGTGCCTTCGACTCCGCCCGCGCCTGATCGAGGAGGTAGTCGAGAGACGGGCGGGGCTGAGCAGTCGCGAAGATCTGGTACGAGAACAGCTGTTTCCGCAGGCGGATCAGGCGTCGGTTCAGCCCTGAAAGCACAAGCCCGCTTTTCGCCTCACCAAGCGCGAGCCGGAACGGCGCCGGGACTCCGCGAAGAGCGACGATCTCGAAGCCCGCGCCGTCGAGAAGGCGCTTCAACGTGGCGAAGGTGAAGAGTCGGGTGTGCGTCAGGTCGAGAATGCCGCGCTTCCCGTAGTTGAACTGGCCGGTGAGTAGAAGGACGCGCGTGAGAGCAAACGCGATGTTTCCCGTGCTGAGCACGAGCCGGGCCTGTGGATTCAGCCTCATCGACTTCGCCAGAGTCTCCATGAATTGTTCAGGTGAGCGGAGGTGCTCGATTACGTCGAGCAGCAGCACATAATCGAATTCGCCCGGGTCGACAGGAAGCGGTGCCTCATCGAGGTCGTGGAGGTGGAAGGAGTGGAGCTCGACACCGTCTGCAAGGGGGAACAGGTCGACGCCGGTTACCTCGCAGCCCAGCTCGCGCAGTCGTGCGCCAAGATAGCCTCCTGCGCAGCCGAGGTCCAGCACGCGGCTACCCGGCGCAACCACCTCGAGGGCGAATGTATGCGGGCTGTCGAAATCGAGCCGGGACTCGTATTGGACGTTGCCCGCGGCAGGCGAGGTATCGAACTTGCGGTCGTAGAGGAGGCTCAGATCCTGGAGGCGCGCTCGGAGAGTGGTCCCGGCGACGTTCCACGCATAGGCCAGGCCGTTCACCCTGCAGAGTTCTTCGCCGTAATAGGTGGGGATGGGCAGCTCCTTGATCCGCTGCTCCGCCAGTACGAGCTGAATGATGATTTCCGTGTCGAAGTGGAAATCGTTCGTGTTCAGGCTGAAAGGGATCCGGCGCAGCGCGTCCACCGAGTAGACCCGATAACCGGAGTGAAACTCGCTGAGTCGCAACCGCAAGAGGCGGTTCTGAGCGGCGGTTAGGATCTTGTTGCCGACGAACTTGTACAACGGCATCCCGCCACTGAGCGCGCCGCGGGACTCCATCATCCGCGACCCGAAGACCGCGTCCGCTTCTCCCTTTGCCAGCGGTTCGACGAGCCCGGGCAGACACTCCGGCGCGTATTGTCCGTCGCCGTGCACGAGCGCCACGAAGTCGAAGTCGCGTTCGATTGCGAAATGGAAGCCGATCTTCTGGTTGCCGCCGTACCCCTGATTGATCGGGTTGAAGAGCACATGCAGCTTGAACGGCAGCGTTTGCGAGCCGCGAACCTCTTCCCCGCGTTCGAAGGTTTGGTCGGGGGAGGAGTCGTCGATGACGAGGACTTCGACGTGGTAGTCGTCTGCGAGCCCGTGCGGTATGCGGGCGAGGACATCCTGGATCGTGCGCTCCGCGTTGTACGCGACGATGAAGATCAGCAGGCGCGGTCTCGTCTCGTGCGAGAGCGCGGTCTCGCGATCCCGGTCCACGAGGCGAGTCTAGTCAGGTGACCGAACAAACACCCACCATCGGAATCCTCGGGCCAGGAGCTGTCGGCGGCGCGCTCGCCGTGCCACTCGCCGAGGCGGGGCTGGACGTCGTGTGCATCGCCCGCCCTGCCACGGCTGCTGCGATCACGTCGCAGGGGCTGTCCCTGAGACATGGCTCTGGCGTCAGAACGGTGCGTCTTCGTGCTGTGGAGGGGCTTGAAGAGACCGTCGATCTGCTGCTCGTCACGGTGAAAGCGACCGGGCTCGATGACGCACTGGGGCGCATCGAGGCGACCCCCTCGGTGGTGCTGCCCTTGCTCAACGGCCTCGAACACGTCGACACCATCCGAAGCCGCCTCGATGGACGAGTGCTCGCCGGCAGCATCGGAAAGCTCGAGGCGTATCGCGACAGTCCGACGGAAGTCGTGCAGACGACCCCCGCGCCGTTGATCACGATCTTTCCCGAGGACGGCGCCGCCCACCTGCTGAGCGAAGCTGGGCTCGATGTCCGTGTCGGTGAGAGTGAGCAGGCGGTCCTTTGGGAGAAGACCGTCCGGCTTGCTCCCCTCGCGGCGGCGACGGCGATTACGCAAAAGGCCCTGGGCCAGCTGCGAACCGACAGCACATGGCGTTCCACCCTGTCGGCGGCGGTCGCCGAGGCGTGCGCGGTCGCGGCCGCCGACGGGGTCATCCTCGACGAGGGGGCCCAGTGGGAGATCCTTGACACGATGCCCGCCAGCGTGACGACCTCAACGGCACGAGACGCGGCTGCGGGACGCCCGACCGAACTCGACGCGATCCTCGGTGCCGTCGTGCGCGCGGCGAAGCGGCTCGAGGTCCGCGCCCCGACATTGGATCGCCTGCTGGCCGAAGCGGAGGACGCGTGCCGAGCGCAATCGCACTGATCCCCGCGCGCGCCGGCTCCGAGCGCGTCAAGGACAAGAACATCCGCCCGCTCGCGGGACACCCGCTGCTCGCCTACGCGATTGCGACCGCGCGTCAGGCCGGCATCTTCGACCGAGTCGTCTGCTCCACCGACAGCGGCAAGATTGCCGAGGTCGCGCAGCGGTACGGCGCAGACATCCCGTTCCTGCGTCCGTCCGAGCTCGCAACCTCTACCTCGCCGGACATCGAATGGCTGAAGTACACGCTCGAACAGCTCGGCGAGCACTACGACCTCTTCGCAATCGTCCGTGCAACCAATCCCTTCCGAGGACCCGACGTGCTGCAGCGAGGTCTTCAGCAACTACTGGCGACGCCGGAAGCCGACTCCATCCGCGCAGTCGAACTCGTGAAGCAGCACCCGGGGAAGATGTGGGTCGTCGACGGCAAGGTAATGCATCCGCTGCTCGAGCAGTCACATCTCGATGTCGCGTGGCACGCCGGCCAGTACCAGGCGCTGCCCGAGATCTACGTGCAGAACAGCGCCCTCGAGATGGCGTGGACGCGCGTCGTCTCGCAGACCGGAACGCGCGAGGGGCGAGTGGTGGCCCCGTTCTTCACGAAAAACCACGAAGGCTTCAACGTCGACGACGAGGAGGACTGGGCCCGCGCCCGTGCACTCGTCGACTCCGGCGAGGCCAGGTTGCCCGGAGTTGAGCGCCTGTCGCATCCGTATCCTGCCGCGGAATGAAGGTCGCGCAGCTCGAGACGCTCTTCTGCGACGCCGGTTGGCGTCCGTGGATCTTCCTCAAGGCGACGACGGACGACGGCGCGGTCGGCTGGGCCGAGATCACAGATTCTCACGGCTCTCCGCACGGGCTGGCGGGGATCGTCGAGGATCTCGCGCCGCACGTCGTCGGCCGAGATCCCCGCGCCGTTGAGCGGATCGTCTGGGATCTCTTCCGGGCGACCCGGCAGAGCCCGGGCTCGGTGATCCAGAAGGCGATCGGCGGGATCGAGAACGCGCTACTCGACCTCAAGGGCAAGACACTAGGGGTTCCGGTCTACGAGCTCTTCGGCGGACCGACGCGCGACGACGTCGACGTCTACTGGTCGCATTGCGGGACGACGCGCGCCCGCGCGTGGGAGGTCACCAACACGGAGAAACTCGCGTCGTACGAGGACGTCACCAAGCTCGGCGCCGAAGTCGTCGAGCGTGGCTTCAAGGCGTTCAAGACGAACATCGTCATTCCCGGCAACGAGCCGCAGGTGCTGATGCCCGGCTTCCACGGTGGCGGGCTCGATCGCAATCCGTCACCCGAAATGGAGGACGCGCTGGTGCAGTTGCTCGATGCGTTCGCCGAAGGAACGCAAGGGCAGGCCGAGCCGATCGTCGACCTGAACTTCAACCTCACCGCCGAAGGCGTGCTCCGCATTGCACGCACGCTCGAAGATCACGACCTGATGTGGCTCGAAGTCGACGCCTTCGACCCGGTCTCGCTCGCGGCCGTTCGCAACGGCTCCGCGATCCCGATCTGCTCGGGTGAGAACCTGTACACGAACCGCGGCTTCCGTCCCTACTTCGAGGCGGGCGCCATGGACGTCGCGTCGGTGGACGTGATCTGGAACGGTTTCCACCAGGCGAAGAAGATCGCCGACCTCGCCGAGACGTTCGAGGTGAACTGCGCCCCGCACAACTATTACAGCCATCTCGCCACCTTCATCTCCGCGCAGTGGTGCGCCGCGATCCCGAATGTCCGGATCCTGGAAGTGGACGTCGACGATGTACCGTGGCGAGAGGAGCTCACCACGGCCGTGCCGGACATCCGCGCCGGACTGCTGACTGTTCCCTCGGCTCCCGGCTGGGGGGTGGACGTGAACGAAGACGTGCTGCGCGCACACCCGTGGCCCTAGGGCGCCTGGCGGGGAGAGCCCACGCGCTGGCAGGGCGTCTCCGGCGAAGAGCGCGCGCACCTGAGCTCGTGCGGCTGGCCGTGCCGGGAACGCAGCACTCGGTTCTCGCGCGGGCGGAAGGGTCCGACCTCGCTGCGTTTCACCACGTCTTCGGCGGCGCCTACGACCTCGAGCTTCCGCAGGAGCCACGCCTGATCTTCGATCTCGGCGCGAACGTCGGTTACGCGTCCGTCTACTTTGCACTGCGGTATCCCGGCGCGCGCGTCCTCGCAGTCGAGCCTATGCCGGCAAACGCAGCATTGCTTCGGCGCAACGTCGCGTCACTTCCGCGCGTCGAGGTCGTGGAGGGTGCCGCCTGGCCTAGACCCGGCCGGCTCGAGCTCACGGACCCAGGCAAAGGCTACTGGGGCATGCGCGTGCACGCGGCGGGTCAGGAGGGAGCGGTCCGCGCAGTGACGGTCAACGAGCTCTTGGAGCACACGGCGGCGAGCCGTGTCGATCTGATCAAGATCGACATCGAGGGCAGCGAGCTCGAGTTGTTCTCCGAGAACACCGACTGGGTGGCCGGCGTCGGCATGCTCGTCCTCGAGCTGCACGATCGCTTCCGGCCCGGGTGCCGTGAGGCCCTCGATCTTGCGCTCGCGAGATCCGGCGTTCGCTTCCGCGAGCTGCGTAGGGGCGAGGACGCCGTATTCGTCCGCGACGACGGATAGATCAGCCGGTTCCGCGTCCGCGTCAGCCGCAGCTGGCCACGCGCCGGAAGCCACTCCACACGTCGTATCGGAACACGCGTTTCCAGCCCCGAACGCAGGGGGCGCTGCTTTGACCACGGAGGATTGCCCAGTCCGCCTTC
>Ga0137377_10003422_pt1 | contig 12289 bp, 3 predicted proteins | sample SagtaG_22_FD_104815 | JGI IMG/M metagenome (GOLD analysis project Ga0137377, IMG submission 104815) | Vadose zone soil microbial communities from Sagehorn Ranch, Mendocino, California, USA - Sage2_L_40_16 metaG | ecosystem: Environmental > Terrestrial > Soil > Vadose zone | place: USA... | reverse complement strand
TCGTAAGGGGCTGGCCACCCTGCAAGCTCGTACTCCAGATGGTGCTCCATCCTCCGGCCAGCACGTTTGCAAACCCACTGGCCTTGGAGAAGAAGTGCTTGCCTTTGCCAAATGGAAGCTCGTAGCCGCCGCTAAAATGGAACACGTTGCGGATATCGAAGGGAGCCAATGCATAATCGGAGTGTATGCCCATACCAGGAATCTGCGGGGCGCGGTAGCCACCTATGCTGCCTCCGTTCAGCAAATCGCGGGCGTCGGTCCGGACCTTGGACCAGGTGTAGGCAGCCAAGAAATTGAGCCCGCCAGCAAATTGCTTTTCCACCTTGGTCTGAAGGCCGTGGTAGGCGCTATTACCACTGGTTATTGCATAACTTGAGCCTCGCCCGAAATCCAAAAACTGCTTGGCTTGGTCGGGATTGCCGTCATTAGGCAAGAGCTGGTTCACATTATTGGTGCTCGGAAAAGTTTCCAAATGCCGCGCCAGGGAAGTCACGTAGCCTGCTTGAACCGACATGGAATGTGTGAGTTGATATTGAAGAGTAAGATTGGCGCCCATTGAGTAGGGAGTCTGGTAGTCAAACTGAAGGCCTCGCAGGTTTAAGCCGCTGGCCTTAAACAAGGGAGAGAGCGGGTCGACCGGAGTACAGCTGAAGCCTGTCTCCAGAGTTGGCCCTCCGGCCGGCGTGGCAGTATTGCACCCCGCGAAGTTGTTGATGGGATGGTTGTCATCGGGCCTGGTGAAATGGAAATCGAACTGGAATGGATAGTTCTCACCGAGATTCGGCGAGTAGCCGCGGTTCTCGAAACCGTTAAAAAAGAGGCCAAAGCCCGCGCGAGCCACAAGTTTAGGAGTAACTTGATAGGCAAGTCCGAGCCGCGGCGCAAAATTCGTCTTCTGTGAATAACCAAGTCCCCTCCCATATTTGTCCGTGAAGGCAAGCGCAATGCCGTCTTGCGACAGTAAATTGATGAAGCTGGGCGAGAGTTGGCTGGCATTCTTTGCTGCTGGGATGATGTACATCGGCGTATTGTTCGGTGGGCCGGATGGTACAAAGTTGGCTTGGTTGCCATGGTGGTCGAAGACTAGCCCAAAGAACTCCCAGCGCAAACCCAAATTGATAGTTACCTTGGGAGTGAGCTTCCAATCGTCATTGATATAGCTCCCGTAATAGTTCTTGCCATTGTCGGTCAGTGAAATGTTAGAAACGCGAACGTCATTCGGGCCGCCGAGGTAATCGACTCCACCGGGAACAGTCGACGCGATGGGAGTCAACAAGAATTGTGCGATGCCGGTATGGCCATTCTGCCCCCCATTCGGGATATCCGTGTAGGCGCCGTTGAAATCAAATTGTCCGCGGGACCAGGACGGCTGAAGCGTGGAGAACTTCACGTGTTGCCACTCGAAGCCCATCTTGAAGGTATGTTTGTCATAAACCTTCGTGAGGTCATCGGTGAGCTGCAAGGTGGACGACACTTCATCCGACGGCAGGAAGGCATTGCTCCCCAGCGTCTGCAAGCCGTTGAAACTGAAAGCTGGAAGGCCGCCGTTTTCGGCCTGCTGGGGTACCCCCAGAATCCCATACTTTGCGGGAATATCACTCAAATCACTCGCCGAAGGCGAAACGCGCGTCGTGTGTAGATAGTTTAGACCCGCGCGGGCAACGTTAATTAACTTCGGGGAAAACGTGTGGGTGTACACCAAGGCGCTCTGCTGCGCATTGGCGGTCTGGTTGCCCTGCTGGAAGCCACCGCCATCGGCCACGCCGCCAAAAATACCGGGAATGAACTGCGGATCATCCGTAAGGCTGAATCGGAAGAACATCTGATTCTTTTCATTGAAATTCGCGTCTAGCCTGCTATCAAAGGAGTTGCGATGCTCGAAGAGCTTGGGCGAGTTGGTGAAGTTGCTCGCCAACGTGCCGCTCCTAGTCGGCAGAGGATACAGGTTCAGAAGTTTAATGGCGTTGGCATCTAAACGACCCGCCGGGAGCTGATTAAGGTTGCAGGCAGCCAGCGTAAAGATGGGCGTGGAAGCCGGGCACGTTCCGAAGGGATCCCGGACAAATCCACCAGGGACAGCACGCGTCGTTGCGGGATCCAAGATGGTGCCGGTGGGCATGGTGCGGCCCAATAAGTCCGTCTGCGTCCCGGATTGAAGCGTGATCAAATCGGAGAGGTCAGTAAAACCGCTATTTCGCTCCAGGACCGTGGGAACGGCCCCGCTGAGGACCGTCCCCTGAACTCTGCGAAGTCCTTCGTAGTCGCCGAAGAAGAAGAGCCTGTTCTTACCATTATAGACTTTGGGGATTACCACTGGGCCACCCGCGTAGAACCCAAACTGGTTTTGGCGGAGCGCCCCTTTTGGCCTCCCGCCAGCGTTTTCAAAGAAGTCGGCAGCGTCGAGCTTATCATTTCGGAAGAACTCCCAGACGGCTCCGTGAAAGCTATTTGTGCCGGATTTGATCGTGGCATTTAAAACGGCAGCACCCGAACGACCGAACTCCGCGCTAAAGTCCGATGTTTGCACCTTGAATTCTTCGACGGCATCGAGCGGAGGCAAGACAACATAATTCGTGCCATTGAGAAAATCTACGGTATCCGAGTTGTTATCGATGCCATCGAGCAAATAGTTGTTTTGAGCCGGCCGAAGACCGTTCGCCGCGAAAGCGCCAGTGGCGGCATTGCCGCGAGTATCCGCCTGAGGAGAATTCACACCAGGGGCGAGTTGGGCCAGGAAGGTGAAATTGCGCCCGTTCAAGGGAAGGCTATTGACGTTCCGTGAGTCGATTACTTGACCGACGGAAGCGTCCTGTGTCGCAAGTACCGGAACGGAGGAAGCGACTTCGATCGTTTCCGTAACCGAGCCGGGTTTGAGCGCAAAGTCTACAACCACATCGGCGCCGACATTCACCGTAATGTCCCGCTTTTCGACGGTCTGAAACCCTTGCAAGGAAACTTTGATCTTATACGTGCCGATCCTCACCGGCGTGAACTTGTACCCTCCGTCCACCGCCGTCGTAGTGGTGAGGGCTGCATTCGTACCCTGGTTTGTAAGGGTGACACTCGCACCAGTGACGGCTGCGCCGGACGCGTCCGTTACTGTTCCGAGGATAGCGCCGGTATCAACCTGAGCGCGGAGCGGGCTAGCCGCGAAGAATAGAGCGACAAGGATCAACCCGAACCACCCTCTCCGACCTTGAGAAAATCCGATTCTAGCCTTCATTGTCGTCCCTCCTCATTCCGTTGGCCCGAAAAAGCAAATGTCAGGCCTGGCCTAGCATGTCAGGCAATCGTCCACGACCGATCGCTACCGCACCGAAAACAATAAACCACACCTCAGAATGTGACTGGAAACACAGCTGCAGGTCAGAGATGGAGCACTCACGTATCCACTCGCTAGTTGACGCTCACCGCTTAACAGGCGCCCCAAACAGCTTAAACGCTTAACCTGTGGCGGCACTCCATCACAATTGTTTGAATGCTGTCAAGCATTTTTTTGATATATACTTCTGACCAGCCCCCGTACGGTGCAAAGTCTCCGTTTCAGCCATTTGTCGAGGATGGTTCGCCAGATTTATGCAATTGACAATTCGAGATGTTGCGAAAGCAGCAGGAGTTTCCACCGCTACGGTGTCCAACGTCTTGAATGAGCGGGGAAAAGTGGGCCGGCGCACGCGAAGCCTGGTGCTTTCGACGGTAAGAAGACTTAGTTATCTGCCAAATCTCCATGCCCGTCGTCTGGCGTCGCGCGATACGCGCATGCTTGGCATCATTGTTTCCGACATCGAGAACCCATTTTTCCCGGAGATCATCAAAGGCTTTCTTGCGCGGACCCGGCAACTCGGCTATGACGCGGTCCTGAGCGATACGAACTATGACCCGCGCCGTACCCAAGAGGCGGCCAGCCGAATGATGGCGCATAACGTCAGCGGCGTGGCGATTATGACTTCGGAGATCAGCTCGTCGTTAATCAACGAATTGGCGCGGAGGAAGATCGCCGTCACCTTTCTAGACCATGCCCCGGCGCGAGGCTATGTGAGTACATTGCGCATCGACTACAAAGCCGGAATCGAGCTGACGGTAAATCATCTCTACAGCCTGGGTCACCGAAGGATTGCCTTCGTCGCCGGAAGACCCAAACTCAAGTCCAACATGCTTCGGCTGGAAGCCTACGAGAATGCCATGTTGCGGCTGGGACTGAAACGCGGGCCGGTCATTCACGGAGACCTGCGTTTCGAAAAAGGAATGGCCGCGGGTCTGTCGATTGCGAAAATGTCTCCGCGACCTACTGCGGTGATGGCGGTGAATGATCTGACCGCGGTGGGCGTGCTGAACGGACTGACGAACGCGGGGTGCCGCGTTCCGGGCGATATTTCAGTAACCGGCTTCGACCGCACGCACCTCGCCGAATATAGCAACCCTTCGATCACCACCGTGGACATTCACAGGGATTTGCTTGGACAAATGGCGGCGGACGTTTTACATGAACTTTGCAGCTCCACGAACCCCCATGGCAAGGTATACGAGATTCCTGCCGAACTGATTGCGGGAAATTCCTCCGGTCCTGCGCCCTCCTGAGTGAGCTTGTAGGTGGCCCTTCAGGCGTTCCCCGGCGTGTTGTGGGTTCCGTTGTGACCCACGCGGGAAAATGCTTCATTGTCAGAAGACCACACCTTGCCCTGCAGCTGTTGGTTTGAGTGGCAAAGAGATTTGCCGCTTTAAAGAAAATTTGCGCTAATATCGCACGTTCCGCAAGAACTCCGGGATGAGATCTGCCATCGAAACAAGCCACAAGCTTTCGCGCCGAACATTTCTGGGAGCGTTTCGGTTGAGCCCCTTGCTTTTTCTTCCGGCACCTCTTCATTGCGCAGCATATCCAAGCCTGGCGCCCCGCCTCTTGGCAGAGCGGACGTCTGCTTTCCCCTTTGCGGAATCGCGGTTGACTCCGCATTATCCCGCGAAGTCTCCTTTGGAGGACGTCCTCCGCTGCGTCAGTCCCGGCAGCGATGAATATCTGACGGAAAAGTACGCCGCGGAAATCGCACAACTCCTCCACCTTTGGACAAAAGACCTGCGCTCAAGCCCACGCTCCCTCGAAACCCTAACGCGATTATTGGACCCTTCCTTTAAAGCCGCTCCACTGATTCCAGCACAAGAAAGAAACATGCGTTCGGGAAATGGGGTTGAGGTCCTCCGGAGAAAGTTTCCCGGTGTGGCGGCCTTGGGCGCTGGGCAATTCCTCGAACAGCTCCGGACCTACTTGGCCCCGTTCGCGCACTTGGAAACCGTGGAATTCCAAATCTTCGAAATTGCGCAAACGGCGAATTCTCCGCTGCGGGTGCGCACCGGCATTCGCTATGACCTTGCGGGAGTCCGGCAGGACTCCCTGCGCGAAGAGCGCATTGGATGCTGGCTCACCGAATGGATTCGTCCCGACGCTCGGGACTGGCGCGTCTCTACCTGGGTCGCGACGGAAGAAACTCTGAGCCGCGCCGAGCAACCCACGTTCGTGGATGTGACTGCGCCAGCTCTCGGCGCCTCGGAGTCCTACAAAACTCAAATGCTTCGCAGCACCGACTACTGGCGCACGGTGCTCGACGAAGCGTGCGGCATCAACGTGTACGGCAACTGCGGCGTGGCCGCCGGAGACTTTGACAACGACGGTCTCGACGATCTTTATGTCTGCCAGCCTTCGGGGCTTCCCAACCGGCTTTACCGCAATCGCGGCGACGGTACTTTTGAAGATGTGACCGACGTTGCCGGAGTGGGCGTGCTGGACGGCAGCGCTTGCGCTTTATTCGCGGATTTCGAGAACAGGGGACTTGAGGATCTCCTGGTGGTTTGCGCCTCCGGGCCCTTGTTGTTCCGGAACCAGGGAAACGGAAGATTCTCACACAAACCCGACGCCTTCCAGTTCGCGAACCGGCCCGCCGGAACCTTCACAGGCGCCGCCATTGCCGACTATGACCGGGACGGCCGGTTGGACATTTATTTCTGCCTGTACACCTACTACGTGGGACTGGACCAATATCGCTATCCCGTCCCCTATTTTGACGCGCGCAACGGCCCTCCCAATTTCCTGTTCCACAACGAAGGCAAAGGCACGTTTCTTGACCGTACCGAGGCTGCCGGTCTGAATGTTGACAATGATCGTTACAGTTTTGCCTGCACCTGGAACGACTACAACGGCGACGGATGGCCGGACCTGTGCGTCGTGAATGACTTCGGCCGTAACAATCTGTACCGAAACAATGGCGATGGAACTTTCACTCCCGTTTCCTCGGAAGCGTCTGTCGATGAAGTGGGCGCCGGCATGAGCGCCTGCTGGCTGGACTTCGATAACGACGGAAAGCAGGATCTTTATGCCGCGGGCATGTGGGTGGCCGATGGCATGCGCATTTTTGGCCAACCGCAATTCCATGCCCATGCAGCGGAAGAAATCCGCGCCCATTACCGGCGTCACATGAGCGGCAACTCGCTGTATCGCAACCAAGGGAACGGCAAATTTCAAAATGTGGCGGTGGCGGCAGGAGTGGAAATGGGCCGCTGGGCGTGGTCCACGGATGCCTGGGACTTTGACCACGATGGCTACTCGGATCTTTACGTTGCGAATGGCTATATTTCCGGGGCTGGCGGGCCCGACGCCTCGAGCTTCTTCTGGCGGCAAGTGGTGGCAAAGTCCCCGGAGAACTCGAGCCCTTCACCGGATTACGAACGCGGATGGAACGCCATTAACGAGCTCATTCGCGCCGACTCGACTTGGAATGGGTTTGAGAGGAACGTTTTCTTCGCCAACAATCGCGATGGCACGTTTTCCGAGGTCTCCGGCGTCGTTGGCCTGGATTTTCTCGATGACAGCCGTTCGTTTGCGCTGGCGGATATTGACAACGACGGCCGCCTGGAAATCATTCTTAAGAACCGCACAGCTCCCCAGCTTCGCATCCTGCACAACGCGATGAAGGATCTTGGCGCGTCGATCGCCTTCCGTTTACGGGGGACAAAGAGCAATCGTGACGCGATTGGGGCAGCGGTGACGGTCGAAGCCGGCGGCCGCCGTCAAACCAAATTTCTGCAAGCGGGTTCCGGTTTTTTATCGCAACACACGAAGGAGCTGTTCTTTGGGCTTGGAAAAGCCGCGGACCCGGTCCGAGCCACCATTCGCTGGCCCGGCGGAATGACGCAGGTGTTCGAAAAATTGCCGGTAAATCACCGCGTCGAGATGCGGGAAGGCCTAGAAACATTTCTAGCAAAACCTTTTGCCGTTTCGCCCCCGTCTTATGCGACCGGGCCCGAGCCCCAAAAGGCGGAACCCCTCCCTCGTTCCGCGGAAACATGGCTTGTCCAGCCCATTCACGCCCCCGACTTCGCATTGCCCAATCTGGCAGGGGACACGATCCGCTTGTCCTCGTTTCGCGGGCACGTTGTCCTTCTTCATTTTTGGACCACTACTGCGCCAGGCTGCCTTGCCGAACTCCGCCTGCTCGAAAGCAACCTCGGAAAATTCTCCGCCCATGACCTTCGCCTTTTGTGTATCAATGTGGATGATCCGCAAGACGCGGGGGCGGTGCGACTCTTCGCCATGCAACAAGGGATTTCTGCCCCCATCCTCCTGGCAAGTCAAGAAGTCGCGGGAGTCTACAACATCCTCTACCGTTTTCTGTTTGACCGCCGGAGAGATCTTGCTCTTCCGACCTCTTTCTTGTTAGAGCGCGAGGGCATGATCGTCAAAGTCTTCCAGGGACCATTGGACCCCAATCATCTCGTGGATGACATCCGGACGATGCCCGATACTCCTGCTGGGTTCGTGGAGAAAGCCCTGCCGATAAAGGGCACGCTGTACCAAAAGGAGTTATTGCAGCGCAACAACGTCACTTATGGAGTGGCCCTGTTTCAGCGCGGCTATTTTGAGCAGGCCGCCGCCTCCTTCAAACTGGCGATCGCCAACAAGTCCGACGATCCCGTTGCCTACTACAATCTCGGCACTCTCTATCTGCAAAGAAGGGATCTCGACAGGTCGCGTCAATACCTTCGGCAGGCGGTGAAACTGCGCCCCGGCTATGCCGAGGCTTGGAACAATCTCGGAATGGTCGCCGCCGAGCAAGGGCAGGAGGACGAGGCTGTCAAGGATTTTCAACAGTGCCTCCTGCTCAAACCCACCTACGTCACAGCGCTCATAAACCTTGGCAACCTTTACCGTCGAAAAGGCTCCTTCCATGAGGCCAAGGAGCTCTTGGAGCGGGCCGTCGAAGCTGCTCCCGAGGACCCCGATTCGAATTACAGCCTGGGGATGCTGTATGCGGCGCAAAATCGGCTCGAGCGAGCATCGGAATATCTGGAAAAGACCGTCGCCTTGCGTCCGGATCATGTCGACGCGCTGAACAACCTGGGAGTTGTCCTGGTGCGGCAAGGGCGCTACCCTGAAGCCAAAGAAAAATTTGAAACGTGCATCCGGGTGGCCCCGGGGTTTGACCAGGCTTATCTCAATCTCGCCGGACTCTACGTGAGCCTGGAGGAAAAAGAAAAAGCAAGAGAGGTTTTGCTCGCATTACTTCGCCAGCAACCAGAGCACAAGTTGGCCCAGCGAGCGCTCGAGATGCTAAATTGATCCTCTCCTGCCAGGCTTTTCGGAGAGGCCATTCGCGGAGGAACATTCCTTCATGCTCTTTGGCGGTTTTGATCGGCATTCGAGGGGAGGTACGGGCCGGTGGGCCCAGTTAGGCAGCCTCCTGGCGCTGACGGCGATTTTGTTCTCCCAACGAGGAGACGCAAGACCGCAGTCTTCTCCGACCACGCAAGGCGCTCGCCAATCTTCCAGACTTACGCCGCACTTCGCGGAAGCCCAGAAGCTTCTTCGCGAAGGACGCGTCGAAGAGGCGAAGGGCAAAATCCTTGAAGAGCTGAAACGGAATCCTTCGAGCGCCGAGGGATACATCCTTTTGGGTCTCGCCTGTACGCAAACAAAGAATTATGACGAAGCTTTCGACGCCTTCGCACACGCCCTCAAACTCAATCCGAAATCCGTTAGGGTTCGCAATAACTTGGGGAACCTGTACGTAGCCGAGGAAAAACTGGACCAGGCGGAAGGGGAGTTCCGCCAAGCCTTGCGGCTCGATCCCGCAGATCACGACGGAAACTACAATTTAGGCCTGGTCCTGCTCGCAAAAAAACACCCCGGGGAAGCCATTCCCTATTTGCTGCGGGTCCGGCCGCCAGACATCGCGTCCCGTTTCAACCTAACCCGAGCCTACCTTGAGGCCGGCCGCACGAGGGAGGCCCTCGGAACCGCCAGGGAGCTTTCCGCCCTCGAGAAAGACAACGTCCAGGTCCATTTCACCCTGGGCGTTTTGCTCGCCTCCGAAAAACAGCATCGTGCCGCTCAATCCGAACTCGAACAGGCCAATCGATTGCAGCCCAACACCTTTGAGATCCTGCACAACCTCGGGGGCGCCTACTTGCGGAACGCCGAATATTCCAGGGCCGAACTCGTTTTGAACCGAGCTTTGACACTTAAGCCCGATTCACCGGAGACGCTCTATTTATTGGCGCAGGTTGATTGGGAACAACACAAGCCGGCAGACGCCCTGGATCTCCTGGCGCGCGCCCACAAGCTCGCTCCCGACAATGCGGACATCACCTTTTTGTTTGCCCGTATCTGCATGTCCGAGAATTATTACGAGGACGCCATTCCATTGCTCGAATCGGGTTTGCAGACGTCTCCCGAGCGAGCCGATCTGCGGGCCGCGCTCGGGGAAAGCTACTTTATGTCGGGCAAAGTGGAAAAGGCGATTGGGGAGTTCAAGCAGTTGATCGAACTGGACCCGGCGGCAAGATCCTACGCTTTTATGGGCCTGTCTTACCGGCAACTGGGGCGTTTCGATGAAGCCAGGAAATATTTCCAGGAAGGTCTCAAAAAGGACCCCCGCAACACGGCCTGCCTGTTCAATATGGGCTACATCGAAGAGCACCAGGGCCATCACGCGGCCGCTGAACATTTTTTTCAGGAAGCACTGCGTTCCAATCCCGATTATCCCGAGGCGCTTCTGGAGCTCTCTAATCTGCGGATCACCGGTAAGAAATTGGCGGAGGCGGCCGACCTGCTGCGCAAATACGTCCGGGTCAGTCGTGCTCCCGCTTCGGGGTACTACAAACTGGCGATGGTAGAAAGAAGCCTCCAGCAAACGAAAGCGGCGGAACGGGATATGAATGTGTTTCAGACGCTCTCGAAGAATGCTTCGACCGGCCCCTATCCCTACCAACATCTCTTTGATTACCTGGACAACCGGTCCACCCTTTCCAGCAGGGAAAAAACCATGCTGGACCTCACGCAATTGCTCCAGCAGATCCAGACACACCCGGGTCAGCCCGAGGACCTCTATTTGCTTGCCGAAGGCTATCTCAAACTTGGCAAAGTGCAAGACGCCCGCAAGGCCATCGCGGAGTTAGACCAGCTCAGCACCTCTGACTACCGGACGCAAACCGGGGTCGGTGTTTTGCTGGCGCGCTACCGGCTCTACCACGATGCCATCCAGCACTTTCAGAACGCCTTACGCACGAATCCCGATTCGGATGACGTGAAGTTCGATTTGGCAGACGCTTATTTTCGCAACGGCCTTTATCCGCAGGCACTGGAAACGGCGCAACAGGTCTCAGCCAACGGAGGCCAGGACGACGCTTTCCTCGCTTTGCTCGGCGATATCAAAGCCCATCTTGGACAAACCGGCGAGGCCTCCGAAATTTTCAAGAACGCCATCCGGCGAAACCCGGACAACGATCAATACTATCTGTCTCTGGCTCTGCTGCAATTTCGGCAAAACGACCTTGCCGATGCGGAAAAAACCTTGCAGGAAGGCCTCGCCCGTAATCCAGGGTCGGGCAAACTTCTCTGGGGACAAGGCCTGCTCTCGGTTCTCGAGGGCAAGACCGCGCAAGGGGGCGAGCAATTCGAGCAGGCGGTCGATCTCTTGCCGGAGTGGTCGGGCAGCTATTGCACGCTGGGCGTGTTCTATTACGAAACCGGACAAATCGACAAAGCCAGAGAAGTGTTGAAGCGGTTCGAAGGCAGCAACGCCGCGGGGGGGTTGGATGTCCATCGCATCCAAGAAGTTCTGGAAAGAGCGTCCGCGATGCCGGTTATCGTCAACCAACCCATGCCCATCGAGGCCAGGCAACAACTGCTCGAATTCGCGGTAACGATTGTCGACCGAACTCTCTAGGCCCGAGCCGAGGAAACTTCGGGTTGTTGGCCCAGCAGCGGCAGTGCTACAGTCGGTTGGTTCAGGTCCAACGGATAAGCCATCCGGGAATGCGGACAAATACCGAGACATTCAGGTTGTTGAGTTCCATCGGCAAATGTGCGGCGGTTGTTGCTCTAGCCGCACTGCTCATAGCGGGCGCCGTGGTCATGGCCGAGACCCCTCAGGTTCCGAAACAAAAAGATGCTCCCGTTCCCGTCCGGTTCACCGACATACGAAAATCCGCAGGCATCACTTTTGTTCAGGACTCGACGCAAACCGAAGAAAAGTATTATCTGGAAACCATGGGCACCGGTGTGGCGTGGATGGATTATGACCAGGACGGTCTCGTGGACCTTTTTCTTGTTCAATCGGCCGCGACCGACCTTTACAAGCCGCCTCACCCTTTGCGCTCGGCGCTTTATCACAACAACGGCGATGGCACCTTCACGGACGTAACGGAAAAGGCCGGCGTTGCGGGGGCCGGCCATTACGGCCAAGGGGTCGCGGTCGGCGATTTTGACAATGACGGCTATCCCGATCTTTACGTCACGGGTTACGGAAGCGCGATCCTCTACCACAACAACCGCGACGGCACGTTTACAGACGTTACCAGCAAAGCGGGCGTGGCCGACCAAGGCCAATGGTCCACGAGCGCCGGCTGGTTTGACCACGACAAAGATGGCTATCTGGACCTGCTGGTCACGAACTATATCGACTGGAGCCGTTCGGGAATCGGCAACAAGTTTATCCTGCTGAGCGGCGTCTCCATGAAGTTTCTGGACTTCGACAACGATGGCTGGCCGGACATCCTCCAGGCCAACGGAGCCATGGTGGACAATGTCGAGCTGTATCACAGCGAGGTAACCTACAAAGAACCGTTGCTGATGCTTAGAAATGTGGGCAAAGGCCAGTTCGAGAAAGTCTCGGAATCTCTCGGCCCCGATTTCACGCGCCCTATCGCCGGCCGCGGCCTGGCCACCGCGGATTTCGACAATGACGGCGATATCGACATCGCCGTTAATGTGAGGGGCGATTACCCCATGATCTTGCGCAAT
>Ga0137377_10003421_pt1 | contig 12292 bp, 7 predicted proteins | sample SagtaG_22_FD_104815 | JGI IMG/M metagenome (GOLD analysis project Ga0137377, IMG submission 104815) | Vadose zone soil microbial communities from Sagehorn Ranch, Mendocino, California, USA - Sage2_L_40_16 metaG | ecosystem: Environmental > Terrestrial > Soil > Vadose zone | place: USA... | reverse complement strand
TCGCGATCCTTGCCGGCTTTCTCTTTGAACTGTGTCATGCGGTTGAGCCAGCCGAGCCGCGCCACGCAATTGAAAATCCAGGCGAGCTCGGCGTGTTCGGCGACCTGGCTTTGGTTGAACACGATATTCTTTCTGGGATCGATGCCGCAGGCGAGAAATGCCGCGGTGACCTCGCGGATCGCGTGCGGCAATTCGCTCGGATCCTGCCATACGGTGATGGCGTGCAGATCGACGACGCAATAGATGCACTCAAAGCGATCTTGCAGCTCGACGAAGCGCTTGATGGCGCCGAGATAATTGCCGAGATGGAGATTGCCGGTCGGCTGCACGCCGGAAAAAATCAGCTCCTTGAATTTCATGGTTGGCAAAGACCTCGCTAAAGCGTGCAAGTCGAGTGTAGAAAGCCGATCCGCTTGATACGGGTGTGACGCAGTCCGGCGGTGTCCCCATGCCACGCCGTCGGCTTGCCGTGCAAGAGGCGGCGGTTATAGTGCGCGACCCCGCGCAACCGCCTCCGATCTAGCCCGAGATCACCAAATGTCAGTAACCGCTCGCTATGATGTCTTGGGCATCGGCAATGCCATCGTCGATGTGATTGCCCGCGCGGACGACGATTTTCTGCTGGCGCACGGCATGCGCAAGGGTACCATGGCGCTGATCGATGAGGGGCGCGCGCAGGCGATCTATGACGCGATGGGCCCGGCGGTTGAGATGTCGGGCGGCTCCGCGGCTAATACCGTCGTCGGTGTCGCCGGTTTCGGCGCCCGCGCGGCATTCATCGGCAAGCTTAAAGCCGACAGCCTTGGCCGGGCATTCAGCCACGATATCCGTGCCGCCGGCGTGACGTTTGCGACGCCGCCGGAGCCCAATGGGCCGTCGACCGGACGCTGCTACGTGCTGGTGACGCCCGACGGCGAACGCACAATGAACACCTATTTGGGTGCAGCTCAGGATCTGCATCCGCGCGACGTGAATGAAGAGATGATTGCATCGAGCGCCGTTACCTATCTCGAAGGCTATCTGTGGGATCCCAAGCACGCCAAAGAAGCTTTCCTCAAAGCGGCTAAGATCGCCCATGGCAGCGGCCGTAAAGTCGCGCTGTCGCTGTCGGATGCGTTTTGCGTCGACCGCTGGCGGGACGAATTCCTGGAGCTGATGCGTTCGCGCACCGTCGATCTGATCTTCGCCAACGAAGCGGAGCTGCACAGCCTCTACCAAACCTCCGATTTTGACGGCGCGATTGCCGCATTACGCGCCGATATTGCCGCGGCAGTGGTGACGCGCAGCGAGAAGGGTTGTCTCGTGGTCGGTCCCGAACGGATCGAGGCGGTGCCGGCTTTCCCGGTCGAACGCGTCATTGACACCACCGGGGCGGGCGATTTGTTCGCGGCCGGCTTCTTATCCGGGCTGGCCCGTGGTCTCGACGACCGCACTTGCGGCCGGCTCGGTGCGCTCGCGGCGGCCGAAGTCATCCAGCATCTCGGCGCCCGCCCCGAAGTCTCGCTGCGCCAGCTCGCGCGCGAGAACGGTTTCGCCGATTAGATTTTGGCAGCGGCTTGCGGCCGAAAGCGCAACGGTAACCAATCGCTAACCAAAGCCGGTTAACGACTGGTCAACTACGCTGGAGATCCGAAATGGCCGAGAGCCCCAATCACGCCGCAGCCGGCGCTGAGGCAGCCACAAGCGATACTGGCGGGTCGCAAATCGTCAATCTGCCGGCGCTGGTCGCGCCCGCGCCTGGCGCGGCTCAACATCAGGTCGAGGACAAAGCGGCCGGCCAATCGGCGGAGGCGACTGGCGCTCCCGCGGCACGAGCCCGCTCCAAGCGCTTTATGATGCTCGCCGCGAGCGTCGCTTTCGCTGCGGGATTTGGATCATTCGTCGGTTCGGTTTCCGGTTCGGGATTGGTCCGGCTCATCTATCCGCCGCCGGCCCCGGTCCCGGCGCCAGCGAGCGGAATTGAGAAGACAATTGCGGCCATGCACGAGATCAAGCTTGAGCTGGCCCAGGTCGCCGCACTCAAATCGAGCCTCGAAAACACAGCCCGCAACACTACCAGCCAATATGCCAAGATTTCCGATCGGCTGGATCGCCTCGATCAGCGCGGCATCGTTGCTGCCGAGACGACAGCTTCGCTGCCGGTTGTCGCGCCGGCCGTCCCGGCGGCGCTCCCGACGGGCGCCGAACCGCCGAAGCTGAGCGACCGCGTTTTGCAGAACTGGATCGTCCATGACGTGCAAAACGGCCGGGCTTTGGTCGAGAGCCGCTATGGCGGCCTGTTTGCTGTTGCAGCCGGCAGTGTTCTTCCCGGCATTGGCCGCGTCGATACGATCAAGCGCCAGGACGGCCATTGGGTGGTGCTGACGGCCCGCGGCACCATCACATCCGCGCGCTGATAAGATGGCGCGCCGATAAGATTTCAATCTTATCGCGAATATAAATCGCGGCGTGCTGCGGCGCCGATCCCGCCTTTCTGCCACGCCATTTGCTATCCTGCATTGCCTTGCCGCAGGATGCATTGAGCATGAACATGTTGCGCAGCATTGGCCGGCTCATTTTGGCGGCGATTGCGTGCTCGACATTGTCCGCGCTCGCTGTCGCGCAGCCTGGGGTGCCGCCGGCAAAGCCGGAAATGACCGAGGCCTGTCCAGGTCTCGTCGCCGACAGACCGGCCCCAACGCCGGCCGCGCTGCGCTTGGCTGCGCTGAACTCCGATCAAGCCCGTCTAACTTTTGTCGGTCACGCGACCTTTCTGATCGAGAGCCCGCAGCTGGTGCGGATTGCGACCGATTACAACGATTACGTGAAGCCGCCGCTAGTGCCGGACATCGTCACCATGAATCACGCGCACAACACGCATTATACCGATCATCCGGACCCGGCGATCAAATACGTGCTGCACGGCTGGGGCAACGGTCCCGGGGTACCCACCAAATGGGACCTAAAATATCGTGACGTGCGGGTGCGCAACGTACCGACAAATATCCGCAGTTTCTACGGCAGCAGCGATACCGAGCGCTACGGCAATTCGATCTTCATTTTTGAGATTGCCAATCTTTGCATCGCGCATCTCGGTCATCTGCATCATACTTTGACGCAGCAGCAACTTAATGAAATCGGCCGGATCGACGTGGTCATGCCGCTGGTTGACGGCAGCTATAGCCTCGATCTCGATGGCATGATGGAGGTGCTGACCGCGTTGAAAGCGCCGCTTATGATCCCAGCGCACTTTTTCGGTCAGTACACGCTTGATCGATTTCTCGACCGCGCGCGCAAACTCTGGGACGTCGAAGCGGCGGAAATCCCTTCAGTGGTGGTATCGAAGGCGACGCTGCCGGCGAATCCCAAAGTTTTGGTGCTGCCGGGGCATTGAACTTTCGAGGTTCCGGCGCCTAGCGACGGCAGGAGCCCGCAATCTTAGCGAGGCTCAGCGGCTATGAAATCCCGGTTTTGTCGCTGCGCGGCAATCCGAAAGCAACAGCCTCAGACATCAACGCTGGCGGTGAGGGCGTGTTGTTCGATGAACTCGCGTCGCGGCTCCACCTTATCGCCCATCAACTCGTCGAAGATTGTGTTGGCCTCGTCAATTTCCTTGACGCTGACGCAAAGCAGCGAGCGCGCATTGATGTCCAGTGTCGTTTCCCAGAGTTGCTCCGCATTCATCTCGCCGAGGCCTTTGTAGCGCTGTAGCGTTGCACCCTTACGGCCGGCGCTCATCACCGCTTCGAACAGACCGACGGGGCCGTGAATGGGGACCCCTTCGTCTTTTCGCCGCAGCATCGCCGGCGGCGACGGCCGCGGATAGATCTGCTGCAGCGAGGGGGCAAATTCGTCGAGCTTGCGCGCATCGGCAGAGCCGAGCAGGGCCTGGTCGATCAGGGCGACTTCCTTGACGCCGCGCAACGTGCGCTCGAACCGGAAGCCAGCCTCGCTGAATTGGCCGTGCCAGCCACGCTCGGCAGCCTCGGTGAGTGCGTCAAGCCGCCGGGCGATATACTCCGCTGCCGCCGCCGCTCTTATCGGATCGCCGGTGACGTGGGAGCGCAGCACGCCGGCAATGGCGGCTTGCTCGATGACCTGGCGATTGTAGCGGCTGTGCAGGCCGCGCAGCAGATTGCGGATGGTGCGCGCTTCCTCGACCAGCCGGCGGAGGTCATTGCCGGCGCGCACTTCCCCGGACGATAGACGCAGCACCGTCTCTTCGAGACCGGCATCGATCAGATAGTTTTCGAGCGCGTGCTCGTCCTTGAGATATTGCTCGGACTTGCCGCGGGTCACCTTATAGAGCGGCGGCTGCGCAATGTAGAGATGGCCACGATCGATGATCTCGCGCATTTGCCGATAAAAAAACGTCAAAAGCAGCGTGCGAATGTGGGCGCCGTCAACGTCGGCATCCGTCATGATGATGATCTTGTGGTAGCGCAATTTGTCGATGGAAAACTCGTCGGCGCCAATGCCGGTGCCGAGCGCCGTGATGAGCGTGCCGATCTGCTCGGACGAGAGCATCTTGTCCATGCGCGCGCGCTCGACGTTCAAAATCTTGCCACGCAGCGGCAACACCGCCTGAAATTCGCGATTGCGGCCTTGTTTGGCGCTGCCGCCGGCGGAATCGCCCTCGACGATAAACAATTCCGATTTCGCCGGATCGCGCTCCTGACAGTCGGCGAGCTTCCCTGGCAGCGAAGTGACTCCAAGAACGCTCTTGCGCGTCATTTCGCGCGCCTTGCGCGCGGCTTCGCGCGCCGCGGCGGCCTGGATTACTTTGCCGACAATGGTCTTGGCCTCGGACGGATGCTCTTCGAACCAGGCATTGAGCATATCGTTGACGATGCCCTCGACCGACGGCCGGACCTCCGAGGACACGAGCTTGTCCTTGGTCTGGGAGGAAAATTTTGGGTCGGCCACTTTGACCGACAGCACGGCCGTCAATCCTTCGCGGCAGTCGTCGCCGGTTAATGCAACCTTTTCCTTACGTGCAACGCCGGCGGATTCGGCATAACCGGTCACTTGGCGCGTGAGCGCGCCGCGGAAACCGGCGAGATGAGTACCGCCGTCGCGCTGCGGAATATTGTTGGTAAAACAGAGCACGTTTTCATGATAGCCGTCGTTCCACCACAGCGCGCATTCGATGGCGACGCCGTCGCGCTCAGCCTTGATGACGATCGGCTGCGGCACCAGCGGGGTTTTATTGCGGTCGAGATATTTGACGAATGCCTCGACGCCGCCCTCGTAACGCATCTGTTCGCGTTTCTCGACAGCGTGACGCATGTCGGAAAGCAAAATGGTCACGCCGGAATTGAGGAAGGCGAGTTCACGAAGCCGGTGTTCCAGCGTCGCGAAATCGAATTCCGTCATGCTGAAGGTTTTTTTGGACGGCAGAAACGTCACTTCGGTGCCACGCTTGTCGCGCGCGGCGCCGACGACGGCGAGCGGCGCGACCGCTTCGCCATCGTGAAATTCCATGAAGTGCTCCTGACCGTCGCGCCAGATCCTTAAGCGCAGCCAGCTCGACAATGCATTGACGACCGACACGCCGACGCCGTGCAATCCGCCTGAAACTTTGTAAGAGTTCTGGTCGAATTTTCCGCCGGCATGAAGCTGCGTCATAATGACCTCGGCGGCCGAGACACCTTCACCTTTGTGGATGTCGGTTGGAATGCCGCGGCCGTCGTCACGGACGGTGCAGGAACCGTCCGGATTGAGTATGACTGTTACTTCCTTGGCAAAACCGGCGAGCGCTTCGTCGATCGCGTTGTCGACGGCCTCATAGACCATGTGATGCAGGCCGGAGCCATCATCAGTGTCGCCGATATACATTCCGGGCCGTTTGCGAACGGCATCGAGCCCCTTGAGCACCTTGATCGATTCTGCATCGTAATCGGAAGATGGTGGAACTTGCCTGCGAACGGGTTCGGCCATGTTGGGCTTTCGAAGTCTGAGCTTTCGAAGTCGGCTTTCGAATCAGTGGCAAAAAATTATGTGTGAATCACCGAATCTTGTACACCAAAAAGGCGATCCGTACAGGACAAAAGGAGTGCAACTAAGATATTGTTAGAACGCGATTTTTCAAGGTTTTGCGGGGCGGCGAACGGGCGCTCTTTTTGGCCGCAAATTAGCCCCGCATCGTGCGCTGTTCGCGGGCAAGGTTTACCCCGCCCGGTTACCAACCCTCACATTTGGCGATTAAGCGCGCGACCGCCGCGGCCTGCTATTGGACTGTTGGCCCAATAAATGCTGGTCGCCCGGCCTATACTCGGGAACTGGATGCTGAAAGCGATCGAGCGCCGCGGTCCACAGTTCCATTCGATCCAAATCCCGACGCAGCCGCTCAAGCGACTCAATCAAGTTCCGGATGATCGCATCAGCGGGCGATTCGGGCATTGTGGCGTCTCTGTTCCGTACCGGACGTTTCTTGGTCCTCGGAGTTAAGAACCGGCGCGCGGTCTTGTTCCAAATGTGAGTTGAGCATGTGGGTTGGAACAAGCTCTGTCAGCAATGCGACTACGGCTGACGAACGAGTGTTCCGGACCTGACTTCGACAATTTCGGCTGGTGATTGCACTTCACGGAACACCGCCGGATCGGCGCCAGTCATCCAGGCTTGCGCTCCAAGCTCGGTGAGTTCGCCGTACAGCGCAGTGCGGCGCGCAGGATCAAGATGCGCAAGAACCTCATCGAGCAAAAGGACGGGTGCGGCGCCGGTCATCTCGCGTAGCAATCGAGCGTGAGCCAGCACAAGCCCGATCAAAAGCGCTTTCTGCTCTCCGGTCGAAGCGTCTGCAGCGGGTAGGCTCTTTGCCGCGTAGACCACTTTGAGGTCGGTCAGATGTGGTCCATCGAGCGTGCGTCCGGCCGCTGCATCGCGGCTGCGATTGTCGCGCAACACCGCCCGGTAACGTTCTTCAATTTCGCCCGCGGGATTTTGCGGGACGAGCGTCTCGAGCCAGCCGTCGATTGCAATTTCGACAGGCGGGAACGGCGAGTCTTTGCGCTTGGCGAGCACACCGTCGAGGCGGCGAACCGTTTCGACGCGCAGGCCCGCCACCGCAACTGCAAGCTCGGCGGTCTCGTGTTCGACGGCATCGAGCCAGTGGCTATCGGTGCGCGCATCTTCCAAGAGTCGGTTGCGCGAGCGCAGCGAGCGTTCGAGGGCGTTGACGCGGCTGGTATGCTCGGCATCGACCGCGAGTGCGAGACGGTCAAGAAAACGCCGGCGCTCCGATGGCGCACCGGCGAAGAGAGTGTCCATCGCCGGCACCAGCCATACGACCCGCAGATGATCGGCGAATGCCGCCGGAGATGGCACCGGCTCGCGATCGATCCGGCATCGGCGTTGGATCGCGACGTCATCATCGGCCGGTCGCTCTATGCCGGTGCCGAGCGTTGCCAGTCCCAGAGCGCCCTCGATTTCGGCAGCGACGGCCCAGGACCCGTCGCCCTCGCTGAAGGCCACTTCATTGAGAGTGGCCCGGCGCAGACCGCGTCCGGGCGCAAGAAACGAAATGGCTTCAATTAAATTGGTCTTGCCAGCCCCATTGGGCCCCACCAGCACGATCGTCGGCGCATCGGCGTCAAGCGAGGCCGCATGGTAGTTGCGAAAATTGTGCAGGTTTAGGCGGCGGATCGATGCGAGCATCAGGGAACGGAATTTGGATCAGGGTGACCCCGATACCTGATTACCGATCCCTGTCAAACTCTGGGTCAAACTCTGGGTCAAACTCTGGGTCAAACTCTCATGGGCATCAGGACGTAGAGCGAGCCGCGTTGATCCTTGTCCTGGATTAGGGTCGGCGAGCCCGGATCGGCAAGCTTTAACACTGCTGCTTCGCTTTCGATCTGCGCGGCGATGTCGAGAAGATAACGCGAATTGAAACCGATATCGATGGGATCGGCCGCGTATTCCACCTCGAGTTCCTCGTTGGCGCTGCCGGAATCCGGGTTGGTGACCGACAGCAACAGACGCCCGGCGTTGATCGACAATTTGACGGCGCGGCCACGCTCGCTGGATACCGTGGAAACCCGATCCACCGCCGCCTCGAACTCTTTCTTGTCGACGACCAGTTCCTTGTCGTTGTTGACCGGAATCACGCGCGCGTAATCCGGAAACGTGCCGTCGATCAACTTCGAGGTCAGCACGGTCTGGCCGATGGTGAAGCGGATTTTGCCTGGCGACAATTCCATTGCCACTTCGGCCTCCGGGTCTTCGATCAGCCGGTGCACCTCGCCGACCGTCTTGCGCGGCACGATGATCCCCGGCATGCCGGCGGCGCCCTTCGGCAGCTCAAGCTCCATCTGGGCGAGCCGGTGGCCGTCGGTCGCGACGGCCCGAAGAGTTTGCGCTTTGGCCGTGCCCGCAGCATGCAAATAGATCCCGTTGAGGTAATAGCGCGTCTCTTCGGTCGAGATCGCAAACTGTGTCTTGTCGATGAGGCGCTTGAGCTCACCGGCTTTGAGCGTGAACTTATGGCTCATTTCGCCCGCGGCGAGATCGGGAAAATCGCTCTCGGGCAGCGTCTGCAGCGTGAAACGGGAGCGGCCGGCGCGGATCGCCAATGCGGCGCGATCGCCGGACGATTCCAGAATAATCTGTGCGCCTTCAGGCAGCTTCCGCACGATGTCAAAGAACATGTGCGCCGGCACGGTGGTTGATCCGCCGGGGGCGACCTCGGCGGCGATCGTGTCGGTCACTTCGATATCGAGATCGGTGGCTTTCAACGAAAGCTTGGAACGATCGCCCCGCAAGAGCACATTGGCGAGAATCGGAATCGTATTGCGGCGTTCGACCACGCGATGGACGTGGCCCAAAGACTTCAACAATTCAGAACGCTCTACGGTGACTTTCATTGCGAAATCCATGAAGAAAGCCGAAACGCAGACAACAAGGGTGACCTGATAAGAAGGTTTCGGCAAGCCCAGCCCCGCGACCGCCATGGGCTTTTCCATGCCTTTTTACAGGTACTTGCTGGATTCCGAGCAATCAATCGGCGGCGTCAATCCTGCAGCTGACGCTTGAGCGCCTCGATCTCCTCGGCGAATGCGCTGTCGTTCCCGGCCAAATTCTCGATTTTTCGTACTGCATGGAGCACGGTCGTATGGTCGCGCCCCCCGAACCGGCGACCGATCTCAGGCAACGAGCGCAGAGTTAGGACCTTCGCCAGATACATTGCCACTTGCCGCGGCCGCACGACGTTGGCTGTTCGCCGCGACGACAGCAAATCAGCCCGGCTGACATTGTACTGGCGCGCGACAATGCGCTGAATGTCCTCGATCCTCACTCGTTTCGGCTCGGCCGGTCGGATTAGGTCGCGCATTTCCCGTTCGGCCATTTCAATCGTGACCGGCTGGCCGCTGAGCTTGCTATGGGCCAATAGCCGATTGACTGCACCCTCAAGGTCGCGGCCGTTATGGGTGACCGATTTGGCAATGAAAGCGAGAACCGGCTGTGGCACTTCAAATCCGGGATGATGCGCGCGTGCGGCGCCGATCCGGCTCTTGAGAATTTCAAGCCGTAGCTCCTCGCCCAGCGAACCGATCTCGACTACCAAACCGCCGGCAAGCCGCGAGCGCACCCGATCGTCCAAGCTCTCAAGATCGGCAGGCGGTCGGTCGCTAGCGATCACAACCTGACGCCCGGCGTCGATCAGGGTGTTCAACGTGTGGCAGAATTCGGCTTGCGTCGAACGGCCCTGGAGAAACTGCATATCGTCGATGACAAGGACGTCGATGGCGCGAACCGCCTCCTTGAAGGCGAGCGTGGTCTGACTGCGCAGCGCAGAGACGAAGCCATACATGAAGCGTTCGGCGGTGAGATAGAGCATCTTGCGATCGCCGGCGCCGTTACCTGCCCACGTGATCGCCTGCAGCAGGTGGGTCTTGCCCAATCCGACTGCGGCGTGGATGTAAAGCGGGTTGAACATCAGCGGCTCACCGCGCCTGCTGGTGGCGACCTGTTTCGCCGCGGCGTGAGCGAGCGTATTTGAACGCCCGACAATGAAGGATTCAAAAGTCAGCCGCGGATCGAGTGGCGAACCGCCCAGCGCTTCGTGCACGCTCATGAAGGGAATGCTGGCGCGGGCGTTCAAGCCCTCGAGCGGGGCTTCACGGCCGTCCCGCGCTGGCAAGGGCGGCTCCAGCGTTTTCGGTTTGGCCGCCGGCAGGCGGATCGTCGAAGAACGAACGCTCAGTTCAAGCCGCGTGACATCGGGCTCTTCTGATTGCCACTTAAGCAGCACCTTTTCGCTGTAATGCGATTGGATCCAATTGCGCAGAAAGCGGGTCGGTACCGAGAGCCGCACCAAGCCTTTTTCTACAGCTTCGAGCTCCATGCGTCCGAACCAGCTACCGAACACATCCTCGCCAAGTTCAGTGCGCAACTGATCCTTGACCCTTCGCCATCGCTCCTGATCGGTGCTTGTCATATCGATGCTTTTTCGTTCGAGAAGGAACCTAAGCGAACACGTCAGAACAGACGGTCTCGGCTTCGCGAAGACGCTACACAACTGGCTTGCAGGGAAATGGCGGGGGGCGCTGAATGGCAGGTGCGACCGCTGCAGCCGGCCTCAGCCGCTTGACGGGATACCGGGCTGGTAAACTCCGGGCCAATGAGCTTCAGGCCGAGGCGCGGTTGTCGCTTTTCGCGATCGATCAGTTCTCGTTGTCATGCCCCCCACTCCATCGTTCGCGGGCTCGATGGCGACCCGTGAGACCCCGGCGCATTGCCCGGCGCCTCGCAACGAGACCCGCTCTGTGTGTTTTCAGTCCGGTTCCAAACCGCGGCTGCACTATTTCGCTCTACAAATACGCTGCGACGTCACAACTCGAGTAATCGAACACACCTCTCCCACACCCATTCTTCGATGGGTTCCCGTTGCCTGATTGTTGAAGACCTTCAGAACGGAAGGGAGTTAGAAGGTAGCATGCGATTTGCGACCCGCAACCGCAAAAACCGCGTCAACATTGGACTTTCCGCACTGCGCGGCGATAGCTGAGAACACGCAAAATCGGTTCGGCACGAGCAAAGTATTGAGTCGATTTAACGATTCACATTTCTGCAATATGTGACACGCGCACGAAAGCGATTTGGTGCAGCAAAGCAACAAATAAAAAAAACCGGCGATGTGATCCGCCAAATTCAAAGTCCGCGCCAGGCTATGTGCGATAACCCTTTCATTGTGCATGAATTCTTCTGCGCGCGGGGCAAGGGTACCCGTCGTCATGGCGCGCCGGAGCAAACAAGAATCGCTAACGCCGGCGCGCGCAAATCGCGCAATCACCGCACAATAAGACTTTTCCGCGGCGTCGTGACAATAATGCAACAGATTGATTGCAATCCACAATTTGGATTGCCTGCCGTGAAGAGGAATTGTCTAACGGGAGCGCGCGCCGGAGCTATTTCTTTTCCAGTTTGGCGATCTGGTGCGCAAGCCGCGACACTTTTCGGCGTGCGGAATTACGATGCACGATGCCTTTTTGCGCCGCGCGGATCAAAGCAGGCTCAACTTCTGTCATGGCGCCGCGCGCGCGGCTGTGGTCACCCGCGGCGATCGCCTCTTCGACCTTGCGGATCGCAGAGCGCATGCGGGAGCGCCGGGACTTGTTGACGACGGTTCGGCGCGCGGCCTGACGGGCGGCTTTTTTTGCGGATTTCGTATTCGCCATACGTGTTGGACACAACAGATTGTGAAAGAACGGGGCTTATAGGGGGCCGCTGCATCACCGTCAATGGCGGCGGCCCGGCGTGTATGGCCGGCGTTGGCGGCGGGTCTGACTAGGCAACGCGTTTGGCCCGCACAGTCTCGTAGCCGGCTATTACGGCCGCCTGGTCTGCGGCTGGGAATTCGGACAGGGGCGGATCGACCCGCATCCATTGCGGATCGCCGTGGATGTGCGCGAGCAGTGCCTTTATTCCGGGGACCAGCGGTTTGCCGTCGAATAGCTTGCGGATCGCGACCGCCTCGCCGAGAGCCGCCGCATCGCCAGAGCGATAGGCGCGCGCACATAGATCGGCATTGAGATTCGCCGTCGCAGAAATGCAGCCGGCGAACGGACCCGACCGCGCTTCCGGCAGCGCCGCTTCGGTGGAGGGAAACACCTTGAAGCGTGGAGCGATTGCGGCGGCTTCGCGTGCGTAGGCCATATCGCCCGACGAATCTTTTAGACCCACAATCCGCTCGCCGAAATTCTGCAGCAGCCGGCGGATCAGCGCGATGTGCCAGGGGAGGCCCGATTGCGCTGGAAAATGGTAAAGATAAACCGCGATGGGCTTGGCCGCGGTCGCCACCAGAATGGCATCG
>Ga0137377_10003420_pt1 | contig 12296 bp, 9 predicted proteins | sample SagtaG_22_FD_104815 | JGI IMG/M metagenome (GOLD analysis project Ga0137377, IMG submission 104815) | Vadose zone soil microbial communities from Sagehorn Ranch, Mendocino, California, USA - Sage2_L_40_16 metaG | ecosystem: Environmental > Terrestrial > Soil > Vadose zone | place: USA... | reverse complement strand
CGATCACGATCTCGTCGAACGACGTCAGGAACGCGAAGATCGCGCCGCTGGCGATGCCCGGCCAGAGGAGCGGCAGCATCACCTGCGTGAACGTGCGCAGCGGGCCGGCGCCCAGGCTTCGGGCCGCGCGCTCCAGTGACCGGTCCAGCTTGTACAGGACGGCGGTGACGTTGAGGACCACGAACGGAAGCGCCAGGACGGTATGGGCCAGCACGAGACCGGTGGCCGTGCCGATGAGCCGCCAGCGCGCATAGACACTGTAGATGCCGATCGACAGCACGATGGTCGGGACCATGATCGGCGAGACGACCAGCGCGCGGAGGGCGCTCTTGCCCGGGACGACGAGCCGAACGAGAGCGATGGAGGCGAGGGTGCCGAGCGAGGTGGCCAACGCGGTGACCATGACCGCTACCTCGAGGCTGCGCACCGTGGCGTCCATCCACGACGTGCTCGACCAGTACGCCTGGTACCACCGCATGGACAGCGTGCTCGGCGGGAACTCCAGGAAGCGCCCGCCACTCAACGACATGATGACGACGACGAGGCTGGGCAGCGCGAGGTAGGCGAGGACGATGCCGGTGGCAGCCCACAGCAGCGGGTGCGTCCGCTCGCCCGTCACACCCACACCTTGTCGAGACCGAGGAGGCGGTCGAAGCCGATCACGAGGACGACGGTCACGACCAGCAGCACCATCGCCACCGCGGAGGCGAGGCTCCAGTCGAGCAGATCCACGACCTGCGTCTCGATCACCATCGCCAGCGTGATGACCCGCGAACCTCCGAGGAGGGCGGGGGTGATGAAGAAGCCGAGGGCCTGGACGAAGACGAGCAGGCCGGCGGCCGCCACCCCCGGCAGGCTGAGCGGCAGCGTCACCGATCGGAAGCGCCGCCACGGCCCCGCCCCCATGACCTGGGCGGCCGCGGGCAGCCGGGGATCGATGTTCCGGAGCGAGGCGTAGATCGGCAGGATGGCGAACGGAAGGAGCACCTGCGCCATGCCGATCACGACACCGGTTTCGTTGTACATGAGCCGGAGCGGCTCGTCGATCACGTGCAGCCGCCGGAGGAGGTTGTTCAGCACGCCGTTGGCCTGGAGCAGGACCATCCAGGCATAGGTTCGCACCAGGATGCTGGTCCACAGGGGCAGCAGGACGAGCACCATGATGATCCTGAGCGCGACCGCCCCGACGCGGGTCAGCACGTAGCTGACCGGATAGGCGGCGACCAGGCAAACCACGGTGACCATCAGGCTGATGCGGAAGGTGCGGAGCAAGACGGCCAGATAGACCGAGCTCTCCAGGAACCGGTGATAGGCGTCGAATCCCAGTCCCCCGCCGGCTCCGCCCGTGAGGCTGAGGAGGATGAGTCGTGCCAGCGGATAGAGATAGATGGCGATGAGCAGGACCAGGGCGGGGCCGACCATTGCGAGCGCCTGTCCCCAGCCGGATCGCGGTCTCACGCGAACAGCCGCCAGTCGTGTGGCCTCGAGGCGAGCCAGATCTCCTGCCCCGCAACGAAGAGCGTCTCCTGACCGCGGAATGGTCGGCTCACTTTGAGGACCACGCCGGGCGCCACGTCCACGCCGTAGCGCACGAGCTCTCCGTAGAAAGCCACCTCGCGCACGCGCCCACGCCAGCCGTTTGGCCCCGCCGGTTCCGTGGCCGTGATCTCGAGGCGCTCGGGCCTGATGGTCAGGCGGACGCGCTTGCCGACGGCGAGCGCCGGCCCTTCCGGCGTCGACACGTCGAGCCCTTCCGTGATCCGGATTCGCCCCGACCCGCCGGCAATCTCGACCACGACGCCGTCGACGAGATTGACATCGCCAAGGAAGCCGGCCACGAAGTCGGTGGCGGGACGCTCGTAGAGCTCGAGCGGCGCGCCCACCTGGACGAGATCACCCCCGTTCACGATGGCGATCCGGTCCGAGAGCGCCAGGGCTTCCTGCTGATCGTGCGTGACGTAGAGCGTCGTGATGCCCAGCTCGCGCTGCAGGCTCTTGAGCTCGCCCTGCATCTCTTCGCGAAGCTTCTTGTCCAGGGCCCCCAGCGGCTCGTCCATGAGGAGGAGCGAGGGGCGATAGACGAGGGCCCGGGCGAGCGCGATGCGCTGCTGCTGGCCGCCCGAGAGCTGCCGGGGATACCGGCCGTCCAGGCCGGACATTCGCACGGCCTCGAGCGACTGGCCCGCCCGTCGCGTCACCTCCGAGCCGGCAAGCCGGCGTGTCCTCAAGGGGAAGGCGACGTTGTCGAACACGGTCATGTGGGGAAAGAGCGCGTAGCTCTGGAAGACCATGCCGATGTCGCGCTTCTCGGGCGGCTGCGCGACGACCGATTCGCCGCGGATGAGGATCTCTCCGCTCGTCGGTCGCTCGAAGCCGGCGATCAGCATCAGGGTGGTGGTCTTGCCCGAGCCGCTCGGTCCGAGCAGGGTGACGAACTCGCCCTCGGCGACGTCGAGCGACACGTTGTTGAGGGCGACGGTGCGTCCGTAGGCTTTCGACACTCCGACCAGCGTGACGGCGGAACGGCTCATGGATGGCGCCAACCTAGCGCGGATGAGGCCCGGTCTGCAAGGTCGCGGCTGCCCCGACGATCTGGCCCTTCGAGACTAGCGCGGCGACGAGTTCCGCCGATCCGCGCTGATGACCCCTCCCTTGAGCACCAGTTCGATGCGCGTGGAATCCAGGAGCACCTTCAGGTCGTCGAGCGGATTGCCTTTCACCACCACCACGTCGGCCAGCCGCCCCTTCTCGATCGTGCCGACCTCGCGCTCGAGCCCGAGGCACCGGGCCGCCCACTGTGTGGCGGAGCGGAGCGCCTGCATGGGGGTGAGGCCCGCGTCGACCAGGTACTGGAGCTCCAGCGCGTTCTTCGGATGCCCGTGGCCACCAGCATCCGTGCCGGCGGCGATCGGCACGCCCAGCTCGAGAGCGCGCCGCACGCTGGCCACGTGGTGCGCGTAGAGCTCGGTGGCCCGCGCCCGCACGTGGGGTGACGGGCTTTCGCGGTGGTAGACGTACACCGTGAGCGTGGGCACGAAGAAGGTGCCCTGCGCGGCCATCCGCGCCATCAGCTCGGGCTCCTCGTCCAGATAGCACCCGTGCTCGATCGAGTCGACGCCTGCCATGAGCGCCGTCCGCAGGCCGGGGCCGCCGAGGGCGTGGCACATCACCCGTCGTCCGAGGGCGTGCGACTCCGTGACCAGCGCCTGCATCTCCCCGAGCGAGAAGGCGGCGTCCAGCGGTCCGTGTCCCGGCCGCGAGCTCGCCCCTCCGGTGGTGGCGGTCTTGATGACGTCCGCGCCCGCCCGCACCATGGTCCGCACCACGTCCCGCACCTCGTCCGGCCCGTTGCCCACGCTGTTCGGCAGGAGCGGATCGTAGACGGCACAGCACGCGTGACCCGAGGGGCTGACGCTATCGCCGATGCCGCCGGTGGGAGAGATGATCTGGATGCCCAGCACCAGGCGCGGCCCCTGGATCAGACCCTGCTCGATGGCGAGCTTGAAGCCCGCGTCGAGCCCGCCGGCGTCGCGGACGGTCGTGTAGCCCATGGCCAGCGTCTCCGCGAGCACTCGCCCCGTTCTCAGGTGCGTCGTGCTGGCGGGAGCCTCCAGGCCCCAGCGCGTGGCGAGGCCGTACCCGTGCGAGGCCATGTGGTCGTGCGCATCGATCAGCCCGGGAATCAGGGTGCGGCCGGCCACGTCGACGATCTCGGCCGTCGCAGGCCAGGTCGTGGCCGCCCTCGGTCCGGCGGCGATGATGCGGTCGCCGTCGATGACCACGGCGGCATCGTGCACGGGCGTGGCGCCCGTGCCGTCGATCAAGGTGGCGCCGGTCAGGACACGGACCATATTCTATCCTTCCTTCGAGAAGCCGAGCGGCAGCGCCGCCACGCCCCGGAGCACGTAGGAATCGCTCCACTGGAGCGCATCGGTCTCCAGCCGCAGATCGGGCAGACGGCGCAGGACCGCGGGAATGGCCAGCCGGGCCTCGAGTCGGGCCAGCGGTGCCCCCACGCAGAAGTGGATACCGTGGCCGAGCGCGAGATGCCGGTTGTCCTGGCGCCGCACGTCCAGTTGCTCGGGATCGGCAAACTGGTCCGGATCGCGATTCGCCGCGCTCAGGTTGAGGAAGAGCCGCGCGCCGCGTCGGATGGACCGCCCGCGCAGCTCCACGTCCTCGACGGCAATGCGGGTCACGGCCTGAGTGGGCCCGTCGTAGCGCATGAGCTCCTCGACGGCCAAGGCGGCCAGGCGCGGGTCGGCGGCCAGAGCCGCCAGCTGGGAGGGATGCCGGAGCAGGGCCACGATCCCGTTGCCGATCAGGTTCGTCGTGGTTTCGTGCCCGGCGAAAAGCAGCAGCACGCAGGTTGCCACCAGCTCGTCCTCGCTGAGTCCGTCCTCCCGCCCTTCGGCGGCGAGCATGGCAGTCATCATGTCGTCCCGGGGCTCGGCCCGGCGCGCGGCCACCAAGGCGTGAAAGTAGCCGGACATGTCGACCATGGCTCGCTGGGCGCGGGTACGTTTGTCTGGAGTGGCGAGCGCACTCCCCACGAAGGCGGCGAGATCATCGGACCAGCGCTTGATCCGGTCGAGGTCGTCCACGGAAGCGCCGAGCATGCCGGCAATGACGGCGGCCGGGAGAGGATAGGCAAAATCCGCGATCAAGTCCGTCTGCCCGGTCGGAGCGATGGCGTCGAGGAGGCGGTCCACGATGCTCTGGATGATCGGTTCCCGGCTCTCGATCGCGCGCGAGGTAAACGCGGTATTCATGACGCCTCGAAGCCGCGTGTGCTTGGGAGGGTCGGTGAACACTGCCCAGTCGCCGAGCCCCTGGACCAGATTCGCGACGCTCGCATGCGACTCTGCCGTCAGGTGCTTCGCGAAGGGCGTGATCCGATCCGCAGAGAAGCGTCGATCCAGCAGCGCGTTCTTGACGTCGTCGTATCGCGTGAGAACCCAGCCGCCCAGGCTGTCGCTCCAGTGGACGGGGTCCTCCGCACGAAGCACCTGGTAGCTGGGGAACGGGTCGGCGATGACGTCGGGTCGTCTGGGATCGTAGCGAGCCGGCATTGGGAAAACCCTCGCCGGATACTATCACGCGGGAAGATGTCGGTCGCGTCCGACATGGCCGGCTTCAGATTTGGAGCTGGAACTTCCCGCGCGAACGCTCCTTGACTGGGTCGCCGGTGCCGGAGCAGTATCGCTTCCGGCACCTACCGAAACCAAGGAGGAGCAGATGAGAAGACGCGCGTTCCTCAAGCAGACGGCTCGCTCGGCGGCGGTGGCGGCCATCGCGCTCCGGGCGCCGGCGGTGCTGGGCCAGGCCAAGCCCTTCGCGGGCGTGACCATCCACGGCGCCTCGTTCCAGCACGTCTTCCACAGCTACCTGAAGGAATACATCCCGGAGTTCGAAGAAAAGACCGGGATGAAGGTGGACTTCACGACCCAGGCCTTCCCCGTCTACAACCAGCGGGCCGACCTCGAGCTGTCGACCAAAGGCAGCGCGTGGGACTTCCTCAACGTGACCTTCATCTACTCCGGCCGCTGGATCGGGGCGGGCTGGATGACGCCGCTCGACGAGCTCGTGAGCGACCGGAACCAGACGCCGCCCGACTTCGACGCCAAGGACTTCGTGGCGGGCGCCCAGTCCTCCCTGCAGGATGCCAAAGGCGCCACCTACGGCTTCGCGTGGGAGGCGGGGGCCATGATCACGGGGGCGGCCCGCGGCGATCTCATCGAGAAGGCCGGGCTCAGGATGCCGACGACCTTCGAGCAGCTCGTGCAGGTTTGCGAGGCGACGAACGGCAAGGACGGCGTGGCGGCCTTCGTCGCCGACAAGCTGCACCACTGGAACTGGATCCCCTACCTCATGGGCTTCGGCGGGCGCGTCTTCAAGGACCCGCCGGACAATCTCACGCCCGTGCTCGACACCCCGCAGGCGGCCCAGGCGGCGGAGTACTACGCCAACCTGCTCGTGAAGTACGGCCCGCCGGGCCTGCTCTCCTACACCGATGATCAGGCCATGCGGGCCCAGCTCTCCGGCCGCGCCAACATCCGCACGCAGGCCATCGGCTGGATGACCCCGCTCGCCAAGCACGAGGAGAGCAAGGTGAAGAGCACCACCCGCTACGAGCTGATGCCCGCGGGCCCCGCCGGCCAGTTCCCCGGCTCCAACAGCCACGGCTTCGGGATCCCGCTCGGCGCCAAGAACAAGAAGGCGGCGTGGGCGTTCATCACGTGGGCCATGAGCAAGGACACGCTGAGGCGCATCTCGATCGAGAAGGGCTACGCGGCCGTGTGCCGGCGCTCGATCATCGACGATCCCGCCTACCGGAAGGCGATGACCTTCAACGGCCAGGACGTGGCCGCGCTTTACCTCAAGGTGCTCGAGCTGGGCGGCAAGAGCGGGTACATGAAGTACCGCACGGTGCCGGTGTTTCCCCAGGTGGGCGACAAGATCAACAAGGCCATGGAGCGCATCGCCACCAAGCAGCAGAATGCGCGCGACGCGATGAAGCAGGCCCAGGCCGAGGCGGTCGAGGAGCTCAAGCGGGGCGGTATCAAGCTCGACGTCTGAGCCGCATGGCCGCCATCGCGATCGCTGGTCGCGCCAGGGCCCGCGCGGCGGGGTCGGGCGTGGCCGCGCTCGAGCGCCGGTTCCACTGGTGGTGCCTCGGCCCAACCCTGGCCGTCCTGGGCGTGGTGACGCTGCTCCCGACGCTCTACCTCCTCGCCACCAGCCTCACCCCGCTCAACCTGACGCGACCGGCGACGCAGTGGGACTTCTCGCATCCCTTTCGCAACTTCGCGTTCCTGCTCTCGGACGGCCGGCTCCACGGGTCGCTGTGGGTCCAGCTCAAGCTCTCGTTCTGGACGGTCAGCCTGCAGCTCCTGCTGGGCTTCGGCGTGGCGCTGCTCTTGAATCTGCGCTCCCGCACGCTCGAAGCGCTCCGCACGGTCTTCCTGATCCCCATGGTGCTGCCGCCGATCGTGGTGGCCATCATCTGGAAGGTGCTGTACACGCCGGACATCAGTCCCGTGCACTGGGCGATGGCCTCCCTCGGCTGGCCCGTGCCCACGCTCATCACCCACCCCAGCTATGCCCTGGGTGCCATCATCGTCGCCGACATCTGGGAATGGTTCCCCTTCACGATGCTGATGATCCTGGCGGGGCTCCAGGTGCTGCCCGAGGAGCAGGTCGATGCCGCGCGCATCGACGGCGCCGGCCCCTGGCAGCTCACCGTGTACGTCGTCCTGCCCTTCCTGCGCGGTGTCCTCCTCGTGGCCGGCCTCTTCCGGCTCATCGACAGCATCAAGGCCTTCCCTCTGATCTTCATCCTGACGGACGGCGGGCCCGGCACCGTCACCGAGGTCACGAACTACTACTCCTACGTGCAGGCCTTCAATTTCTCGCAGCTCGGCTACTCGAGCGCGATCACGGTGATCCTCGTTTCCCTGACCGTGATCGCGAGCGCGTTCATCGTCCGCGCCGTCGGCTGGGAGACGTCCCGTGAGTAAGGGGTCAGGTCTCACAAAACGACATTTTGGTTGGTCGCGCCGTCGGACAGAGCCGCGATGTCATATTGTGAGACCTGACCCCCAGCGGGTGGCCATCCATGTCGTCGTGATCCTGCTCGCGGTTGCCGTGCTGGCGCCGTTCCTGTGGCTGCTGCAGATGTCCGTCAAGACGCAGGAGGAGATCTTCGCGTTCCCGCCGAAGCTCGTCTTCGCGCCCACCTTCGAGAATTACCGGGCGCTCTGGGACTCGACCTTCCGCCGCTCGTTCACCAACAGCGCCGCCGTGAGCGTGACGTCGACGGTCCTCGCCATGCTGCTCGGCGTGCCGGGCGCGTACGCGCTGTCCCGCGCGCGGTTTCGCGCGGCCGGCCAGCTCTCCCTGTGGGTCCTGGCCAGCCGCATGGCGCCGCCCATCGCGTTCACCATCCCCTACTTCCTCGCCTATCGGCACCTGGGCCTCCTCGACACGCGCACCGGGCTCGTCGTCATCTACCTGACCTTCAACCTCTCGCTGGTCGTCTGGTTGATGCGCTCGTTCTTCGACGCCACGCCGCGGCTGCTGGAAGAGGCCGCCTGGATCGACGGGGCCACCCTCCGCCAGTCCTTCCTGCGCATCGTCCTGCCCCTGTCGGCGCCGGGCCTGGCCGCCACCGCCATCCTCTGCTTCCTCTACGCGTGGAACGATTTCTTCTTCGCGCTCATCCTGACCCGCACGGAGGCGATGACGGCGCCCGTCGCCGTCGTCAACTTCATGAACTACGAGGGCTGGGAGTGGGGCAAGATCGCCGCCGGCGGCACCCTGGTGATGCTGCCCGTGCTGATCTTCTCGTTCCTCGTGCGTAACTTCCTCGTGCGCGGCCTGACGGCGGGAGCGCTGAAGGGCTAGCGCGGCTCCCCGGCGCACGCCCTATCCCAGCTACGCTTGACCGGTGTGACCGACCATCGTCACCTCGTCTGACCTTGCTCGTCAGCCCCTGGCTTCCCCGCACGGAAAATGCTTGATTGCACGGCTTCTTGCGCTGGCCCTTCTCTTGCACATTGGATGAAGCGACAGGAGGAATCCGCCTCTGAAACGAGTCCTGATCGGCGACAAGGAGCCCGACCCGAACCAGCGCTCGCGGTTGGGCGAGATCCTTCTTGCGGGCGGTGCCATCACCAAACATCAGCTCGAGCACGCCCTCGCGCAGCAGGCCAGCCTGAAGCTTCCCCTCGGCAAGGTCCTGCTCAAGCTCGAGTACATCACCGACGAAACCATGCGCCAGGCGCTGAGCGCGCAGCTCAACGTGCCGTTCATCGATCTGGAAAAGGTAACGATCGATCGCGGCCTGGCGCGCCTGATCAACCGAAGCTACGCGCGGCGTCACTCGCTGCTGCCCATCGCGCAGGTCGGCCGGACGGTAACCGTGGCCATGGACGACCCGACGGCGGAAGCCGTGATCGACGACCTCATGCGGTTGACGGGTCTCGCCATCACCGTCGTCACCGCTCCGAGCCGCGCCATCCAGCGCGCGTTTCGCCGCCTCTACGATGGCACGCCGGAGACCGGCAAAAAGCTCGGTAACGACGTGGTCACCGAGGTGGAGGTGCCCGTCGACACCACCCTCGGCCCGTCGATGCTCTTCGACGAACAAACGAGCCGGCGGGCCGATGAGCTCTTCCGGCAGATCCTGTCTCGCGCCCTCGAGAACCACTGCAGCGACATCCATCTGGAGATGCTGCCGTCCGGGCTGCACGTGCGGCACCGGGTGGACGGCGTGCTCCGCCAGCCGCACTTCGGTAGCCTGCAGGACAGCCTCGATCACAACATGCGGGAGATCATGTCCCGCATCAAGATTCTCGCCACCCTCGACATCGCCGAGCGTCGTCGGCCGCAGGACGGCAGCTTCCAGGTCACCGTCGAGCGCGCAGGCAGCACGGTCACCATCGACCTGCGCGTCTCGGTCATCCCGAGCTACTCGGGGGAGAGCGTGGTCATCCGCATCCTGGACCGGACCCGGGCTCCGCGCTCCATCACGGAGCTCGACCTGTCGCCGACCGTCTCCCGCCGCCTCGAAGTGCTGCTCCAGCGCACCACGGGCATCTTCCTGGTGACCGGCCCCACCGGCTCCGGCAAGTCGACGACGCTCTACGCGGTCCTGATGAAGCTCCATCGCCCGGAGATCCGCATTCTCACGGCCGAGAATCCCGTGGAGTACGTCTACGACGAGCTGAGCCAGTCGGAGGTCAACGACGCCATCGGCAACACCTTCGCCAGCTACCTGCGGGCGTTTCTCCGGCACGACCCGGAGATCATCATGGTCGGCGAGATCCGTGACCAGGAGACCGCGGAAATGGCCTTCCGCGCCGCCCAGACCGGCCATCTCCTCCTCAGCACGCTCCACACCAACAGCGCGATCGCCACACTCCCGCGCCTGCTCGATCTCAAGATCGAATCCTCACTCATCGCCTCATCCCTGATCGGCGTGATGTCGCAACGGCTCGTTCGTCGGACCTGTCTGTTTTGTCGCCAGCCGTACACGCCATCGCCACACGTGCTGAACGAGTTCTTTCAGCCCGAGCCGGTCCTTCTGAAGTTCTACCAGGGCGCCGGCTGCGCGGAGTGCGGCTTCAGCGGCTACAAGGGCCGGATGATCGTCGCCGATCTCTGGGTGCCCGACGACCAGGACGCGGTTCTCATCACCAGGCAGGCGCCCTTTGACGAGATACGCGAGAGCGCCCAGCGCACCACCTTCAGCATGGCCCAGGATGCGCATGAGCGCCTCGTGGCGGGGCTCACGACGCCTGAAGAGCTCCTGCGTGTGCTTCCGTACACCGCGGTCGCCGAGCATCGCGCCCGATTTTCCAGCTTTACCGACGGCCCGGTGCTCGATCGGGTCGCGCCATGACGACGCTGATGCGCCATTCCCGGTAAGTACATGAACGAGCGGCCTCCCGCGGACACGCGTTCAGATGCTGAGAGCCCGTCACCGGGCGGGTTGCAGAGGCGACGGCGCTCAGAGACGATTCTCGCGGTGGATGACGACCCGTGGGTACTCCGCGTGACCGTGGACTTCCTCGTGGGGGAGGAGGGCTACGACGTTCTGCAGGCGGGGGGCGGCGAAGAGGCGTTGCGGATCGCCGAGACGCACGAGGGGCCGATCCATCTGCTCCTGACGGACGTCGTGATGCCTCGGGTGAACGGATGGATGCTCGCCAAGCGCCTGCGCCCCATCCGGCCCAAGACAAAGGTGCTCTTCATGACCGCCTATTCCAGCGAGCTTGTCTCTGACTACCGGACCGTCCTCGGCGATCCCGTCATCATGAAGCCGTGTGAGCTGGGCGAGCTCGCGTACAAGATTCGCGAGCTCTTGGGCCACTCGTCGCCCTTTGCGCGACAACGAGGCGCCGCGAAGCGTTGCCTGTAGCCGTAGTCCATGTAATGGGCGCAGGGCGACGGCGGCATGCATTCCCATTTCCGGCAGTAGCTGACGCTCCTGGGGACCTTCTTCGCGCTGAACGCCTGCAACCCATTGAATTGCCACGCGCGGTTCCTGGCTCACCGCTTGCTCGGGAGTTCCAGGAGATGTCTCGATCGGAGCCTTGACGCACGGTGGTGCCGCCTGTCGCTTCACCAAGATCATCAATCAGGTCTGGCGCCCGGGAGATCGTGAGGATCAGCATGCGGTTAGCGTCCAAAATGTTCGCCGCATCCACGCTGGTTATCCTGGCGCTGGTCGGCGTCGCTGCCTGGAGTCTACTCGCCGTGGATCACCTGGTCCGGGCGCATCGAGACATCACCGGCCAGTCCCTCCCAGCCCTTCAGGTCGAAGTGTCCCTCCAGGAGGCCGTCCCGCGGCTGCTTCGCATCGAAGCCCGCTATCTGGTGTTGCGCGATCGGGCCTACGGGGATCTCCTGAAAGAGCGCGCGGAGCGTGCCGCCGCCGACCTCGAGGGATTGGACCCCCTCCTCAGGTCGACCGCGGAGCAGAAGAGCTACCGTGAGGCGGTCGTGGCCCTCGCGACCTACCAGCAGCACGTGAACAGGGAGCGGGCGCTACTCAACCGGGGCAACACGGCGCAGGCCCTGCGCGTGTCAGAAGGGCCGGCGCGAGCAGCCGCCGAGCGATTGGATCGCGCGCTGACGCAGCTCACCGAGGCAACCTCCGCCGAAGTCACCCGGGCGCAGGCCGTGGTCCGGGCGCTGGAACGCCGCACCTGGACCACCGTGCTCGTCACATTGGCCGTGAGCCTTGTCGCGGCCGTCGGCGCGACGGGCGTGGTGGTCTTCCGTCTGACACGATCGGTTCGTCGGCTCTCCGCGGCGACGAGGCAAGTGGCGGACGGCAGCTTCCAGGAGCTGACGGTCGAGACGGGGGACGAGATCGGGGAGCTGACGCACGCCTTCAATCGCATGGCCGAGCAGCTGCGAGAAGTGGAGACGCTCAAGCAGCAGTTCTTCTCTCAGATCTCACACGAGATCCGGAACCCGCTCACGGCGATCCGAGCCGCCACCCAGCTCCTCATGAAGCGGGGGCAGCAAACCCTCGACGCGAAGGAGCGCCAGTGGCTGGCGTCGATCGACGACAGCGTCGATCGTCTCCTCGGCCTGGTTACCCGGGTCCTGGACTTCAATCGGCTCCGGGCGGGCGTGTTCCCCCTGGAGCGGCAACCCGTCGCGCTGGACAAAGTCGTGGCTCGGGCCCTCGACGTGCTCAGTGCCCAGGCGGAGCAGCAGGGTCTGCTCCTGGAGGAGACCTCGACGGGTGTCAACTTCGTGATCATGGCCGACGAGGAAGG
>Ga0137377_10003415_pt1 | contig 12303 bp, 15 predicted proteins | sample SagtaG_22_FD_104815 | JGI IMG/M metagenome (GOLD analysis project Ga0137377, IMG submission 104815) | Vadose zone soil microbial communities from Sagehorn Ranch, Mendocino, California, USA - Sage2_L_40_16 metaG | ecosystem: Environmental > Terrestrial > Soil > Vadose zone | place: USA... | reverse complement strand
GATCCTCGGCGGGATGGGCTACTCGGCCGAGACCGACATGCAGCGCTACTGGCGGGACTCGCGGCTGTTCCGGATCGGGCCGATCACCAACGAGATGGCGAGGAACTCCATCGCCGAGGGCCTGGGCCTGCCCCGGTCATTCTGATGGAGTCATTCTGATGGACCTGGCCGCACACGAGCTTCCGTCTGGCTCGGCCCGGCTCGAGCCCTACCAGAACTGGCTGCTGCACGACGCCTTCTACTCCCCGCCCCGGCCCGAACCCCATCCGGTGGCGGCTTTCGTGCTCGCCAATCGCGGCATCGGCATCTCGCTGGCGGACCTGTTCGCCCTGTTCGGCTCGGACATCAACGACGGGCCGTTGCTGGCCGAATCCTCGATCGAGCTGCACCGCCCGCTGGCCGAGGACGCCGAGTACGAGGTCCGCGGCGTGATCGAGTCGGTCGAGCGCCGCCGGTCCCGGCGCATCGGCCCCTTCGACCGGATCACCTGCCGCTTCGACCTGCTCCAGGACGGCGTCCCGGCCGCCACGGTGACCAACGTCTTCGCCGTGCCCCGTCCCGGTGAGGAGGGTGCCTCGTGACCGAGCTACCCGGCTGGAAGCTCGATCAGGTGGATCCGGCGCGGATGAAGACGCTGGCGCTGCTGCTGGCCGACCCCAACCCCATCCACCTGGACGCGGCGGCGGCCCGGCGGCTCGGCGTGGCCGACCGCCAGGTGAACCAGGGGCCCTCGACGATGGCGATGGCAGCCAACATGCTGCTGGCGGCATTCCCCGGCGCCCGGCTGACCAGGTTCAGCACCCGGCTGCTCGGCCTGGTGCTAGCCGGGGACAGCGTGGAAGGCGGCGGAAGCGTCATCGATCGTGAGATTCTGGACGGGCTGGAACGGGTGCGGTGCCAGGTCCACCTCGACGTCCCCGGCCGGGGCCGGGTCCTCGAGGGCGAGGCCGTGCTCGTCCTGCCCGCGGCGGACGGTAACACGTAAGGGAGCGGTGCCATGGTCGCCGAACCAGGGATCCACCGGATCGAGGTCACGACGCTCGGGGACCTTCTCGATCTCCGGGCGGCGGAGCTGGGCGGGCACCTGGCCATGGTGTTCCCCGACCACCGGGTCACTTACGCCGGCCTGGCCGAACGGGCGGACTTTTTCGCCCGCGGCCTGCTAGCCGCCGGTCTCGAGCCGGGAGAGACGGTCGGGATCCTGCTACCCAACTGCGTCGACGCCATCGCGGCCCTGTTCGGCGCGGCCAAGGCCGGCCTGTACCCGGTTCCGGTGAATGCCCGGTACAAGAGCCTGGAACTGGCCGACCTGATCCGGCACTCCCGAATGCGGGCCCTGTTCATCAGCCCGCCCGATCCGGAGAGCCCGGCGGCGCCCGACTTCCCGGCCCTGCTGTCGGCGGCGTTCCCCGCCCTGGACGGCCAGGACCGCACCGCGCTGGCCCTGGACGACGCGCCGGACCTGCTCCAGGTCGTCGTCCTGGGCGAGAGCGCCCAGCCGGGCTTCGCCACCGAGGCCGACTTCGCCGCGGCCGGGGTCGGCGTGCCAGACGGCGACCTGCAGCGCCGCCGCCAGCTGGTCAAGGTCCGCGACCCCGCCGTCGTCATGTACACCTCCGGCACCGCGGCCGAGCCGAAGGGCGCGCTGCTCAGCCACGAGGCCCTGATCCGCTTCGCGGACGGCACCAAGCAGACCCGCTTCTTCCTCACCCCCGAGGACCGGATCTGGACCGCGCTGCCCATGTTCCACATCGGCGGCATCGCGTTCTCCGTGGCCACCATCTACGCCGGTGCGACGCTGGTCCACACCGGGTTCTTCCGGCCCGAGCTGGCACTGGACCAGATCGACTCGATGCGCTGCACGATCGTGCTGGCCGCCTTCGAGACCATCTGGCTGCCCGTGGTAAACCAGCCGGACTTCAATGACCGCGACCTGTCCAGCGTCCGGATCGTCATGACCGTCGGCGTCACCGAGCGCCTGCGCGACATGGCCAGCCGGCTGCCGGATGCCATCCAGGTGTCCTGCTTCGGGATGACCGAGGCGTCCTCGTTCCTGTCGCTGAGCTACCTGACCGACACGCTGGAACAGCGGGTCACCACCGGTGGCCATCCCATGCCCGGCATGGAATGCCGGGTCGTCGACCCGGTCACCGGCGTCGACCTGCCGCCGAACACGGAGGGCGAGCTGCTGTTCCGCGGCTCAAACTGCTTCTCCGGTTACCTGAACGACCCCGAGCTGACGGCGCAGGTATTCGACGACGAGGGCTGGTTCCACACCATGGACGTGGCCACCATGGATCCGGACGGGCGGGTCACCTTCATCAGCCGGCTCAAGGACATGCTCAAGGTCGGCGGCGAGAACGTGTCGGCCGCCGAGGTGGAGAGCTACCTGCTCCGCCATCCCGCGATCGGCATCGTCCAGGTCGTCTCCGCGCCCGACGACTACTACGTCGAGGTCCCGGCCGCGTTCATCCAGCTCAAGCCGGGGGCGACGGTTACCGAAGAAGAGATCATCGGCTTCTGCGCGGGTAAGATCGCGACTTTCCGGGTGCCGCGCTACGTCCGCTTCGTCACCGAGTGGCCCATGTCCGGCACCAAGATCAAGAAGGCCATCCTGCGCGAGATGATCGCCGCCGACCTGAAGGAGAAGGGCATCACCCGCGCGGCCAAGATCACCGCCGTGCCCTAGCTTGCTGGTCGCGTGGGCCGCGGCGCGGACCCGAGAGCGGGCTTCCACCACTCCGGCATCACCCGTACCACGCCATAGTGCATGGATGCCGCAGCCATGTCGCCCCAGCAGCATGGCTGCGGCAGCCATGTCGTATCCCCGTGGCGCTGGCGGGCCGGGAGCGCGGTAGCGACGAAACAGGCTGGGCTGGCGGGGCGGAAGGTGGTATCGGGGCCGGGAAAGCGCCCCCCAACGCTGCCGTGTGAGAGGCGCGTGTCGGTTCCACGACCTTGTTGTGACACGACGAAGTGAGATGGCCTACAGCACGTCTGCGACGAGGTCGAGGTAGCGACTGGTGGCGGACAAGCTCTCCGCGGGAGCGACGCCGCAGTACTGGCCGAGCAACCCCCGGAGCATCTCCAGGTGCCCGGCCGGAGCAGCGTCGGGTGCGTGTGGTCCGCCGACGAACTCCACCATGCGTCCCGCGTCGGGAGACCGGCGCGCGATCCGTTTGGCGGCCACGGGAATAAGCGCCATCTGCAGGAGCCGGTGCGCATTGGCTGGCCTGGGCGCCGGGGGCTGGACCTCGCGCTTGGCTAGGTGCTCGTCGAAGGTGTCGCTCAGCTGGCGGAGGCCGTGGCGATCGAAGACCACCTTCGCGTCGGCGACCCACGCGCCCTGGGAGTCGGGGTAGACGTACCAGTCGGCGTTGAAGGGAAGACCGTCGATAACGTAGTGGACGCCGACAGACCCGGCGCCACGGGGTGCGTTGTGACGGGCGTCGAAGCTGAGTACGACCCGCTCCGGTCCGGGCAGCCGGGCCGCATCGGCGTAACGGCCGACCTGGTCATCGGGGACGACGATGACCAGGTCGACGTCGCTCCAGTCGTCCGCGTCTCCGCGACCGATGGAACCGACGAAGCCGGCTGCGGTTATGTCGGGGTCAGCTTGGAGTTGCTCGATCACCGGGCGGAGCCATCCCTCACGGATCGCGCGGAGGCGCGGCGCTGCGGGAGCCTTCGGGACGCCGCCCATGGCTCCGAGTCTCGCATTGGGCATCATGCCGTCCGAGCATCGACTGCCTACCTTGCGCCGCGAACCGGGCAAACGGTGCCTGACGCGGCACTAGCACGGCGGGACCACGGGTAGGACTGAAGGGCTATCCCGCCGCCAGGGCCGGAGCGCAGTATCGGGACAGCGGGTGCCAGGCCCGTTCGGGCGTTATGGCCAGCCTGCCCCCGGAACCTCGACGTCGACGGCCAGGACCTGGCCGCTGCCGGGCGGCACCATCTCGGACTCGCTCATGCCGCGCCATTCGGCGGCCACGATGAACAGCGTGGTTCGTCCCGGGCCGCCGAGGGCGCAGGCGAAACCGCCGCGGTCCAGGTCGACAGTCTGCAGCACCGTCCCGCCCGCCGCGACGCGCACGCACCGCCGGTTGGGCACGTCGGCGTACCAGACGGCGTCCTGAGCGTCGGTGCAGATGCCGTCCGGGACACCATCGCCGAGCTCGGCCCAGACGCGCCGGCCGGAAAGACCGCCGTCCGCGCCGATGTCGAAGCCGACCAGCTGGTGCCGGTAGGAGTCCGCGACGATTAGGGTGGAGTTGTCCGCGGTCACCGCCATCCCGTTGGGGAACGCGATGTCGTCGGCCACCTGACGCACGGCGCCGTCCGCCGCGACCAGGTGAACCGAACCCGGCCGGAATTCCTCCCCGGCCATCGGGTTGAACCCGGCCCCGTTGACGTAGGCGTTACCGCGGCCGTCCACCACGATGTCGTTCCAGCCCGGGCGGCCGAGGTCCGCGTGCGTGACCAGGGAGCCATCGGGCTCGCGCCGCAGAAGCCGCCCGTCCGGCGAGGACACGATCACCAGGCGGCCGTCCGGCAGCCAGGCCGTGCACAGCGGCAGCGACTTTACCCGTGCGATCACCTCGCTACGGCCGGCCAGGTCCACGGCGAGCACCTCGCCCGCGGACCAGTCGGAGAAGTACAGCCGGTCACCGTGCCACCGCGGCGACTCCACCAGTCCCCGGCCGGTGAGCAGCGTCCGCACCCCGTTCGTCTCCATCACGTTCCTTCCTTCCTGCCTGCCGGCATCGTCCGAGGCACCCTCATCACTTAGACGAACGGCATCCGGCCGAATAAACGGCCGCCGTGTCCGCGTCCTCAGGGAAGTCCGGCGGGTGGTTCGATGTCGTCGTAGACGCGGGCCGCGGCCAGCAGCCCGTCCGGCCCGCGTTCGTAGACGCCGAGTCCCGCCTGGGCCGGGAGGTCATGGCTGCCCCAGCGGACGCAGTTGTACTCCAGGGCGCAGCGCACCCCGTCGTCGGTCATCGCGCAATGCTCCAGGCCGATACCGCCCGCACCAAAACGTCCGCCGAAGAACGAACGGAGCTCGGCGGTGCCGCTGTGGGTTAGGTGCGGGCCGATGGGCTCGCGGTAGTATCCGCCCGGTTCGAAGGTGCTGACAACCGCCTCGGCGTCACCCGCCTCCAGCGCGGCCTGGTAGCGGCCGACGACATCACCGGGGCGAACGGTCCCGGGCTCGAGGATGGGAGGGCGCAGGTGGTGCCGCCCGTCGACAGGCCACTGGCTGCAGTAGGTGCGGAACACCACCGACAGCTCGTCGGGGGACTCGGCCACGACTGCCACCGGCCACGCCAGCTGCTGCCCGTCGCCGTCCAGATGCGCCAGCAGTTCCACCACCGCCCGCCTGCCGGACGACGTGGACGCGACGGTCTCGATCCGGGCGTGGTGCTCGGCCAGCCAGGCCTGATTCCGGCTGACGAAGTGCCTCAGCTGCCTGTGGCCGCGTACCTCCCCGGCGCGGGGATCGTAGACGACCACCTCGCCCGGCCATGCGGTCTCGAGGCCACGGGTGTCGCCGCTGTTCAGCGCGGTGAAGTACTGCCCGACCGGATCGGCGTGACCCACGGCGCGAGTCTGCTTGCGCGCCAGCTCCACGGCGCTGACGAAGTCCGGAAACCACGGCATCGCGATACCACGCTCCCTCACTTACCCGGCTGTTCCGCACGCCGCCGTCCATTGTCCTCCGGCGACCCGTTCATCCCAGCGCCGGGCCAGCGAACACGCTTCAGTCGTCCCAGCGGACGGCGATCCGCCGCGCTGCTCGCGATGTCCCTGGCGGCGCTGGATTCCGGCTCGCCGCGGACCGCCGTCGGCGGAGCGCTGTTCCTGGCCTCGGACACCCTGCTGGCGCTGGAGAAGTTCGGCGGCCTGCACCTGCCCGCCCAGGAGGGCCTGGTGATGGCGACCTATACCAGCGCCCAGGCGCTGCTTGCCGGGTAACAGCTCCTGCTGGGGCGCTGATCATCCTCTAGACACCGGCATCGAATGATGCGGTGGCCAAGGCTCTGGCTAGGCTGGCCCGGCGGCTGGTCCGCCGGCTCCGGGTTCGGTGTCGTGCACGATGGCTGGCTTGCGGTGATGCCACCGCAGTGCGGCGCCGGCGAGCGCTGCGGCAGCGATGACCGCGGCTGCCGCGATGAGCCAGACAAGGGTTCGTGAGCTCGTTTGATGCGCGGCCGCCGGTGCTGCGGCGGGAGTGCGGGTCGGCGGGACTGTCGGCGTGCCCGACCGCAGCGGGACGCCGAGGCCAGCCAGGGTATGGCGCAGCTGGGGACTGGCCCGGAGCCATCCGGTGACCTGCAGCGGCTGTCCGAAGCCGTTCTGGCCTGGCGGCGTGTCGATGACCGGCCCGCCGACCGCACCCGGGTAGAGATCCTGGCGGATCCGCCCGAACTGCTCACCTGGCCGGGGGGTGACCCCGGGAACCGTGTAGATGACCGTGTAGCGCGGGCCGAGGGAGGCCTTCGGCGGCGGAGTGCGCAGCGCTAGCGGCGTCTGGGCAGGTACGCCGGCGTCCGCACCGAACAACACGGTGAACAAGCCTGTCTGCCCGGCGAGCGTCGCAAGGGTGCCCTGCTGTCCTGGTTCGCCATCGCCGGAGACGACGATCGCGTGGACCAGCCCAGGGCCGGTGATGCTGGCCTGGGATGGTCCCTTCGCCAGTGCTGGCGCGGCCAGCGAGATTGCGGCAGCGCTTATGCCTGCGGCAAGAGCGGTTATGACGATCAGCCTGCGCAGCATCGGGCGGCTCCCTCCGTTGTGCCTCACCCCTGCTACACCGCAACCCGATGGCAGGTTCCCGTACGAGACGGCGCGAGCGGCCAGCACGCCATAACCGCGGCCATCTAGCGGGCTTAGGATGCGGCCATGAGCCTGCGATTGACCTCAGCAGTCGTCCAGATATTCGCCAGGGATATCCACCGTTCGATCGGGTTCTACCGGCAACTGGGGCTGCCTGTTCCCGAGCCCGAGGGACCGGACCCGCACGTCGACGTGGAGCTTCCCGGCGGCAACCGGCTCTCGTTCGACGCCGAACAGACCATCACTGGCATGCATCCGGATTGGACTCCTTCCGAGAATGCCGGCCGGGTCTCGCTTGCCTTCGGGCTTGACTCGCCCGCTGAGGTCGACACGATGTTCGAACAGCTGACCAAGGCGGGCCATCCGGGTTCGCTGGAGCCCTACGACGCGCCCTGGGGTCAGCGCTATGCCACCATCCTCGACCCGGACGGCAACATGGTGGATCTGTTCGCACCGCTTGCCAGTTGAGTCAGCGCCAAGCCATTCACAGCGAGCGGCTTCCCGGCGGGCGGGGCGAAAAACGTGTTGCTGCGGGGTGCGTGTGGCTGCTGCACTAGAGGTGGCTGGCGGGACAGGCAAGTGACGGAAGGCGGTGCTGGTGGGCGGGGCTGCGCGGCCGGGTGCAGGCCAGGACATCGGTGACCGGATGAAGCTGCACCGGCATGTGGTGCGCCTTGACGACCTGCTGGCCAGCGTCGACGTCGCGCTCACCGACGAGATCCTCGACCGGATCGACGAGATCGTCCCGCCCGGCACCGATGTCGGCGCGCCCGACCAGTCCGCCTACCTGCCCCCGGCCCTGCAGCGCCCGGATCTCCACCGCCGACCTGTCAGTGAACGCACCGCCGCCTGACGGCATCCTTACCGCTCGCGCAGCGACCGTATCCGCCCGTCGGCGATCACCCCTAGATCGTTAACCGGGAAATACGGGCAGTTCAGGGCTAGTGGCGGACTAGTGGTCGTAGGCGATCGGCTCCCGCCGGAGCTAGTCTCATGATCCGGCCATGTGCCTCCCGGTGCCGGGACGCCACGGATCAGGTCGCCGGTTGGCGGGATCTTTGATTCCCGATCGGACGCCATGGTCTGCCATCGGCTCGTCATCGAAGCGCGGGATGATATGCAGGTGGGGGTGGAGCCGGCCCTGATCGTTCCAGCCGAGCGTGTAGCCGTCGGGAGCGAGCCGCTTGTGCAGCTCGGCTCGTACGAGAAGCAGAAGTTCCCGTGTCGCCGCCCACTCCCCGGCGGTCAGGTCGAACGGGGAAGTCCGGTGAACTTTCGGGACGATGACGCCGCAGCCTGGAATTACGTCGGGCGGATCACGAGGGTCTCTGGTCGAGGAGTAGATGCAGAAGTCGTTCTCGAAGTACAGGTCCGCCTCGCGCAACCTGTTGTGATCGCAAAAGACACAGCCTTCGGTCATAGGACCGTTCTACTCGCCGACCGCGGGCTGGTGAGGAGTCGAGCAGCGACACACCGGGAGTGACATCGATGCACCAGTCAAGCGCTCCCTGATCGGCTACGACCACTAGTCAGCCATTAGCCCTGAACTGCCCGCATTTCCCGGTTAGCGATCTAGGAGTCTGCCAGCCACGCCAGCAAGCGGCCCCGCGACCAGCAGCGGCCGATGGCCTCAGCGCGCAGAGCCGACTGGTCGAACACCGCCAGGCCGATGATGCTGTGGCCAGAGGCGCGGCGATCGCCAAGCGTCGGTATCGCCGGCGCGACTCCGACCCCCTCTGCTGACACCCATGCGACCGCCCGGCCGGCTGCCGCTTCGTCGAGGCGGTGCAGGAAGCGCAGGCGGCTCTCGAGCGGGAAGCGCGACAGCGCCCACGTCGTGGTGACGACGGGCAGGGCGTCCGCGGGCATACGGGCGAAGGCGCCGGGCAGCACCTCGACGGCGTCGCCGTGCAGCAGCAGCGGAGGGGCCGTCGCCGCCAGCGCCATCTCCGCTTCGAGCCTGGCGGCCGGCTCCGGCTGATCCGGCCACAGGCAGGCGCGCAGCCACCGGGCGTCATCCGCGTCGGTCACGTCGACCGGATCGAGGTCGACGCCGATCCGGGCGACGACCTCGGGCATCGCCCGCGCCGGGACGGGCCGGCCTCCCACGATCGAAGACGACAGCTGCACCGCAGATGACGGGTCGCCCAGCGATTGCCCGTTGCTGTACGTGATGCCAACGCGATCGACATTGAGATTGAGCCCGGCCGAACAGCCCACGTCGATCAGCCCGACCGCATCCGCGCCTGCCCGGCGCGCCGCCTCGGCAATGGCCGGATACAGCACGGCGCAGCGTCCGGTCTCGCTGGTCCGCGTCTTCCGGCGCACGGCGATGGCCACGACCGAGTCGGTCATCCGCAGCAGCGTTTCGATCGCCGCGCTAGCGGCAGCGTCGCCGTCCGCAGCGGCATAGGCCGCGGCCAGCGCCGGGGCGCGTCCGGCGAGGGCGAGGTCGTGCAGCGCGGCGAGGATCACGGTGGGGTGCCGCCTGCGCGCCGGCGCCGCCTCGATGGCGCGCAGCGCCTCGCCGGACTCACTCAGGGCGACGGCGACGCGCTCGTACAGCGGCGATGTCCCGGCGGCGTCGACCTCACCGAAGTGCCGGTACATCTGAGCGAGTGTGCGAGCCCGGCCCATGTCGGTATTGTGCGCCGCAATGATCGCCACCGCCGAGTTAGGCGGCTAGCGCTGGCTCGCCAGTTCCTCGCCGGTCCAGTGAAACCACGTCGCGATGACGCGCGGAGTGCCGTCCGTAGCGATATAGGCCATCCGTGCCGGGATGGCTGACGAGAGCAGGCGCCTGGCCACGTCGCTGTCCAGCAGCCTGAGGTCACCCTGCGGCGCCACGGCAGAATTAGTGCCGTCCGTGCTCATTATCGTGTTCTCCCTAGCTCGACCTGCCCGCAGCTCTACCGCGCGGCCACCTGAACACTAGCCAGGCATGCGGGGTCCTCGCCATCTTGAACGAAACGCATACCAGGACACCGCCTTCTGTTCGCAACGTTCCGGGCCGGATATCGTTTCGTTCCATGAACACGGAACTGGATGCGACCGACTGGGCCATCATCGGGGAGATCCAGCGCTGTCGTTCAACCAGATTGCCAAGCGCGTGAACCTGTCCGCCCCGTCAGTGGCCGCCCGGATCCGCCGCCTCGAAGAAACCGGAATCATCCAGGGCTACCACGCCCAGATCAGCCCCGCCGCCGCCGGCTGGCCAGTGGCGGCGTTCGTCCAGCTGCGTTGTCATCCCGGCCGCTGCCTGCTCAAGACCTCCGCAGCCGAGAACTTCCCGGAGATCGCCGAAATCCACCGGCTCAGCGGCAGTTCATGCACCATGGTCAAGGTACGGACCGCCTCGATGGCGCACCTGTCATCACTGCTGGAGCGGATCGGCGAGCATGCCGAGGCCAACTCCCACATCGTGCTCGAAACACCGCTCGAGCATCAGCCGCTCGAGATCCCGCCACCGCCGCCCGCGCCCACCCGCCATCCAGGCTGGAATCCGTAAGCGACGATCCCGCCGCCACAGCACCAGGAATCGACCCCTGCTGGGGGTCGTCGGCTCGTTCTGCGTATCCTGGCCGTCGGTGATCAGGAGGACGAACGCCGCATTCATGGCCGTTCAGCGAGCTGAGGAGCGAAATGAGCAGCACCGACCCGACCACGATCGGCGTACATCGCGCTCTGCACGAGGCGCTGAACTCGGCGAGGGAGGCCCGGCATCACCTCCAGGACGGGGATGCCGCCCCCGACCTGGACGATCTTGTGGAGCTCGGGAAGCTGGTGGCGGCGCTGTCCGAGAGTGTCACGGCCGTCAACGCCGAGATGATCGCGAAGGCGCGCCAGGCGCGCGACGGATCTTCGGCCTAGAGGATCTGCCCTCTGGCCGGGCCGAAATCGATTCGCATCGGCCGCACGCCCAGCCTCTGGTTCGGGGTCACCCGCTTGGGCTCCTCGCCGTCGGGAACCACCGCCCAGGTCCTGTCGGTGAGGTTGCGCAGTACCGAACGGCCGGGGTGGCGGGGGTCCGGCTCGACTTCCGCGCAGGCCGTGCGGTAGTCGCGATCCCGGTTGAGGTGATGACTGGTCAGCACGGCGCCCTCGGACAGCACGAGAAGGCTCCCCCGGAGCTTGAGCGTGATAGGGACGGGCAGCGGAGCAGAGCAGTTCCAGCAGCACTGCCCGGCCTGCTCCGGATCGTAGAACAGCGCCGCGCGGCAGGCCGGGCAGCCGCACACGCAGTCGTGCAGGCCGAGCAGCACGCGCCGCCAGCTCCCCTCGGTGACCCGGCCGTTCAGCGACGCGTCATGCAGGCCCGCGGTGAAGGCCCGCGTGAACACCCGGCGGCATTGCTCCGGGTAGATCGGCCACCAGGTCAGCGCCCGGTCGCCGGGTACCGGCCGGTTCGACGGATCGTCGGGGTCGAAGATGAACACTGGGTCGATCCCGAAGTTGCGCATGAGCAGCTCGGTCTCCGACCTGTGGGCGCCACGCTCCCAGGAGTAGGAGGCATCGGCCCGCACACCGAACAGCGGGTGGCCGTGCATCAGCAGGTAGAACAGCAGCACGGCCAGCGAATGCAGGTCGGTGACGGTCGACGGGAGCGCCTCGTCGCGCAGGAGCTCCGGGGCCATGAACGGCCCGGTGCCCTTGACCAGGGCGGCGCCTCCGTCGACGCCGACGTTGTCCACGTCGATGATCGCCACCTCGCGCGCGGCCGGGTCGACCCGCAGGTTCCCGAAGCTGATATCCCGGTAGCACAGCCCGGCCGAGTGCAGCGCGGCGAACGCGTCGACCAGCTCGCGGCCGATGGTGGTGATGACCCGGAACGACGGCTGCAGGTCCTGGTTGAGCAGCTGGGCCACGGAGACGAAACGCGGCTCGAGCAGCGGCATCACGTAGCCGAACCCGGGCATGTGCTCGGAGCTGACCAGGTCGATCGGCCAGACGAAAGCGGGATGCGGCGGCCGCCCGCGCTGAATGAGCTCGGTGATCGACGTGCGCATCTCGTCGCTGCCCAGGCCGGGACGGAACCACTTGACCGCGAACGCCGCGCCGTTGAGCCTGGCCACGTGGACTACGCCCTGGCCGCCCTCGCCGATCCGCTTCTCCACGGCCAGCAGCGCGCCGGCTCGCTCCATCCGCAGCGTGTCCCCGGGCTGGATCAGCCCGTCCACGTCAGCCGCCCTCTTCCGCGTCCCGGCCAGCACTGTCTTGGCCAGCACTGTCTTGGCCAGCACTGTCCTGGCCAGCACCGGGCAGCAGCAGCGCGATCGTGGCGTCGTCTCCGCTGCCCTCGGCGGACGCGCAGCGCTGCGCCCAGCCAGGTATCTCCTGCCCGAACCAGTGACGGTCGTGGCAGGCGGCGAGCTCGGCCAGATCCCGGCCCACGCTGGGCTGCCACGGCTCGTCGGCCTGGGCGTTGCCGTATCCGTCGGTGGCGAGGAGCAGCGCCGCCAGCGG